>WNGO01002304.1_pt1 | contig 12186 bp, 8 predicted proteins | sample 5400511 | NCBI WGS metagenome assembly WNGO01 (sample SAMN13153380, study PRJNA577476) | soil metagenome | isolation source: 20 cm soil or saprolite under Garry oak tree replicate 2 | place: USA:California | collected 2016-06-15
GCATCGGAACCGTCGTCTCAGTCGGCAAGCCCTTCTTGATGATGATTCGTGCCGTGGCGCTTGCAAGCACGGTCAGTGGCAAACCTGGAACAAACGCGGCCCGAAAGGCGCTCCATCCACTTCATCGCACGCTAGGATCGATGACCAGGCGATAGGAGACAGGAAACTGAACAAATGCACACGGTTCGCTGTGGCGCTGGCCCCAGCCTTGGTAACGAGTTTTCGGATCGCGCCCCAAACGTCCAACCAGAATCACTTTATTGACGGATATGTTGTTTCTCCGCCAGCGCGGGGAAGATAACAGGGGGTGGGTGGCACGCAAAATAGATGAGAGGAAGGGCGGGCCACATTCCGAGAAGGTGACTTCACAGGACTTGGCAATAAAATTGTGCCATGCAAACTCACACTGAACTCTTCGGAGATTTACCGCCTATCGTTTTTTAGTTGAGAGTTCGACGGGTGTCGAGACGATGTTTACGCGGTTTACGTCACGGCCTAGCATACGATTCTGATATTTCTCCTCGCTTTCATAAGCGTAATACAAGATCGAGCGAACTTTACCTCCCAAGTGCTCTATCTTTCGCGGGCAAACGCTACTGTTCCACCCGTGAGACATGTCACCAATAGGGATGGTGTTCCGAATTGTCTCATTTGGTTGGAGGCTGACCGTCAAATCGGATACCACGTCTCGGCAAGGTCCGACTGCTTGCCACCCCAGCTTTTCATCCCACTGCTCGACGTTCAGAGATTGAAGGGTACCTCTGTGGGGGTCAGCTGCTTTTGCCAAGATGACGGGATGACTCCCCAAATTGGTCACGCTGGCAACGATATTGAAACCGGAGGACGTGGGGGAAATACTTTCAATCTTCACACGCAGTTCCTTGCGGAGGGCAGTCTGGCCTCCCATTGTTGAAGAAACCAGTATCAATACGAGGGGAATTTTGAGTGCTCTCATGTTTTTCCCAGCTTCAGCCTGAGAAACCCACGCATTGGAAGCTGTTATACCCCTTTAGACACCAACAAAGAATCTTGGTTCCCCAATATACCACCCCAGGCGTGGCAATCATCCGGCATCGGGGTTCACTTCCAAGGCCAAGTCCTGATAAACGGGATTCACGGAATGTGGGAATCTGGCAATTCCCACATGACGATAAGCGGACTTCTCGGGACTTGGCTCCAATCCCGCGAGTGCAACCTCTCAAACATCACAGTTCAAGCATGAATCATCGTGCTTAGATGAAAGTTCCGCCATTCTTTACCCGGAATAGAAAAACGGCGTGAGCCCTTGTTTTGGCCCACGCCGTTCGTGCCAAACGAATGTGCTATCGGCCGTGCTTAATGCTTATCGTAAACCAGCACATTATTAAAGGCATGGCCGCTCGCGGTCTCTTTCTCTCGCGTGCCACGGGTCATTTCACCTCGACTTCCGTGCGCATCCAAGGATGGATGCAGCACTGAAAAAGATGCTTACCTTTCGACAAATCCGTGAGCAGGCGTTGGCTGCCTTGAAGGATTCGGGTCTTGGCCACCGCGACGTTCGAAAAGCCGCCGGCACATTCGGGAACCACGTCCTCTCCTGGCGCATTGAGCCCCGGTATGAAGCCGCCACCGAACTGCGCCACTTCGGTGAAGGTGTGCGGCTCGCCGCCCTGGTCGGCTACGATAAGAGAGGTTCCTTTCTCGATGTTGAGCGTGTCAGGTTCGAAGTCCCAGCCGGGGTCCGGAGTTCCAGCGGCTGCCTTTGCAAATAAGTCGGACAACTTCGTGGATGCTCCAAGTGTGACGTTTCGGCAGAAGTCAGGCCCAAGTGCGGCATTGAAGGTGACCGGATCGCATTCATCCAAGGCCACGACCGGTGCGAGACTTGGTGGATTTTCCTCGTGCATACCGCCAGCGAACATCAAAGAGCTAGCGAGTAAACCGAACTTCACCATGGTATTCATTGTGGCTTCCTCCGTTAGGCCGGAATTTCCATTTTGACCGGCCCTGTTGCGCGGACTCTATCACAAATCCGCTCCGAGTCCCTTGCGCAACTCTTACGTGCAAACTGAGAGACTTTCCAGGTCCTGATAAACGGGATTCTCGGAGACTGAGAATCTGGCAATTCCCACATTCCGATAAGACTTCATGCGCCCTTGGTGCACCACCAAGCATGAAAATGGGGGCTGCACCGTATCGTGCCGTAAATGGTTTATTTTCAGTCGGAGTTGAGGCCATTTTCATAGCAGCGGACAAACCCCCTAATTCCGGTGTCTAATCATGTGTGTGGTTCCAAAGGTCGAAATTCTTGCGCCCCAGAATCGAGAGTGTGCATTTTGCAGGTGTCGCCTGGTTGGTCTTCGTTTCTTGCCTGCCCACGCCCGGCCAGACCGTCTCGGTCGAGTTGAGAACAAAAACTGGCCGTAGCCAATTCCACGTTGGCGAAGTCATACTGCTCGATTTGATATTCGTTGCAAACACCCCCAACACCTACGAAGTAAATGGCGATGTAGCTCTCCCGGAGCCTTATCCGTTGCGGGATGTCTTGCTGATGGAACCAGAAAAAGGATGGGCAGATCCGTTGGGCGATTATCGCAAGGCGCTTTTTAAGGCAATGTCCAATGGCCACCTCCCAATTAATGGAGGACTTGCTGGCTTCCCAATTAGGATCGGAGCGGAGCCCGTTGTTCTCTCATTGATCCTCAACGACTATGTACGTTTCTCCCGTCCCGGACGCTACGCAATTCAAGTACAGGACTCGCGTGTTACCCCCATATCGACACAGCTCTTTGCGAGACCGGACCGCCTCATACTGACTTCAAATCCCCTTGATCTCATCATCGTTCCTGCTGATCCAGAGTGGCAACAGAACCGATTGCATGAGGATCTCGATTCTCTTGCCAAATTGCGAGCGGTCATTGACTCTGCTGCCAGGTCATACGATGGCAGGCTTGCTGATAGCTGCATCAACCTTCGAGCACTTGGAACTAGGGAAGCGGGCGCCACTATGGTGGACGCTCTCCGCAATGAGGACCTCTTTTCCAGATGCTCATTTCAAGTAGGGATTTTGGAATATCCCGATCGTAAGTTCATTCTTGAGCGCATGCGTGATCGATTCAAGGACACAGATTTCCCCGTGACTTACACGTTTTTCAATACGATGGCTATGATTTCCCTTCTAGCGGAAGGACACCCCGATCAGTTGTTTGGTCCCAACCAAGAGAAGATCGATCGTCGGTTGGAGCAACAACTCCTGTCAGTTGTCTCCCTGAAGCGGGGTGAAGCAAAGACCAAAACGATAAGCACTCTCGTGAATATGTGTTTTGCCGCCTATGGCGGCGACATGGGCGAGTTCGCACATGTTCCCAGAGAGCCTTCTCGGCTAATCACTCGGGTTCTTCAAGTCGCCACTGCATATTTCGAGCAACTTTCCCCGGGAGTGCAGAGCGTGCTGCGCAATTATCGGAAGGCACATGGTTTGGAAACCACAGGCCGTTGAACTTCGCTGTCGAGAAGGCCTTCCGTCCAGTTGCACGGGTTAGGTCCTGAGAAACGGGATTCTCGGTAACTGGGAATCTGGCACTTCCCACATGACGATAAGCGGACTTCACAGGACTTGGCTAGTCCACTGAAAATCTGCGCACTTGTAAGGTAATGAAATCGGAGCCATAGTGTCGGCATATGTTTCCTCGTTCTCCGCTGCCTTTTGGCCTGCTTTTGTTATTTCACACCCTCGTGATATTCGCTCCTGGGTATGCCCAGTCTCCCGTTGTTGCCACTAATCCGCAACCCAAAGAACCTGCGACATCGGCATCGCCTTGCCTTGAGCTTTCATTCAGTGGCCGCATCAATGGGAGCGAGAGATATTCGCGAGAGTTAGGTGAGAAATTGTGGGTTCGGTTTGCGCCGACTATAAATAACTGGGGTTGGGCAATCTCTGTCGAGGAAGCAGGAAGCACCGATGATTACGGTTGGCCGGTCAACCCTCCTTTCCACTTTGGCAACTCAGAATATCTCAGCACCGGGTACGGCGAAACGGTGGAGTCCAAGTTGAGGTTCGAGCACAGAATATTCTTCGCATTGAAACGGACTGTCTACGAACAGGCAGTTAAGTTGGTCAATGATGAAGCTATGAGCAAAGACCCAGAAGGGGCTGGACGGTTTCTTGCGACTCTTCCAACCATCCCGACCGGCATACTTTACGTTAAACCAACCAAGTTCGAGGTCGTCAACGAAGGTAAATCGGTTAATTGGATGGAGTATTCTGTAACCGTGATTGTTCCAGCTTCCTTCCGTTACGCTCCGGGTCTGAGTGCGAAGGAGCGATCCTGCCCCCCGATGCATTGGAACCCTTGAATTTGGCTGAAGTCTCCGCAGTTGCGAATGCGACAATCCGATAAGCGGACTTCTCGGGATGTGGCATTACGCTGACCAATTTACGGCAGTCGGTGTCTAAGGATGTGAGAGTATATCCGGCTAGGGTGGCTCGAACTAAAGACGTGCAGGCAACCTGACCGGCTATACTAAAGGAGGGTCCTGACATGTGGTTACGTCCGCTAGGTTTTGTCCTCTTCTCGGCTTTTGTTTTTCAAAGCTCCTTCCCTCCTGATACAGCACAGACTCTGCGGGAACGTTATGGCCAGCCAATCTCGAAAACTTATCTGGTTAAATCCGGAGTCGTAATTGCGGCAAGTTATGGACCCAGCGGACATATTTGCAATATTGTCGTCAGTCCAGAAAGATTGTGGAATAGCACCTTCGAGTCCAAGCAACTAACGGAAATAATCGACGAAGTTGCTCCGGTGAACGAACGTGGCAAGCTTTTGATGGGTACGTTCCTGAATGCATACTGCATGCCGACCAACGATTGCTTCGGCACAGCAGGCACCTACGAGAAGGTAAATATTGTTAGAATTGGGAGCACAGATGCAGAGCATTACGCCAGAATTGAATGGCTTCGTGACGAGTGCCGGAATTCAACAAAATAAGTCCGGAATTCTTGTTACGCCATAGCTCAACTAGATAGGTCCTGAGAAACGGATTATCGGAATGTGGGGATTTGGCGATCTCGGCTCGCGGGCCACATTCCGATAAGTCGACTTCACAGGACTTAGCCGGGCCTGTCTGGCTGACATGTTAAAACTCCTTGACACGTTTCGAAGCTAGTGCTACACACCGCCCCATACCCCATCGCTGTCCACCCAAAGCGTATTGTTGTCCGGCTTTTTAGGAGGTCAATATGCTGTCCACCGTGTTTCAACGAAACTTTGGTGCCGCTCTCTTGTTGTTCGTTTTAGCCATCCGTTTGCTCGGCCCAGGCAAGGCGCATGCGCAGGTTTCAGGAGCCACAGTTTCAGGTACGGTCACCGATCCTTCTGGCTCCGCCGTTCCCAAAGCACAAATCACAATTAAAGATGTGGCTACTGGCGTCACGCGCGTCCTTGTTTCTGACAACGCGGGGTTTTACTCCGCTCCGAACCTGCTGCCAGGAAGTTACGAGATAAGTGTCACCGCACCGGGGTTCAGCACACAACGCCGCACAGGTCTCATGCTGACTGTCGGTGCTCAACAGACGGTCGATATCTCAATGCAGTTGGGGCAGGTGAGTCAAACTGTTGAGGTCACCACGGAAACGCCCACCGTCGAATTGACTTCCTCCGAGTTGAGCGCCACGGTAGACGCGACCACCGTGCGTGAGCTCCCTCTGAACGGCCGCTCTTGGGTTGACTTAGGAAGTCTCCAGCCTGGAGTCAACCAACCGAACACGCAGAAACCCCTCACGGTCGCAGGGAGGGGACAGCGCGGGTTTGGGACACAGGTGTCGATCAGTGGGGCTCGCCCGGACGAAAATCTATATCGTTTGGACGGAATCAACATAAATGACTATGCAAATAATTCCCCTAGTAATGTTTCCGGCGGGGCTACGGGCGTGGACGCCATTCAGGAATTTTCAGTTTTGACCGGAAACGCTCCGGCACAGTACGGCCGGTCCTCCGGAGGGATATTCAACGCAATCACTCGCTCCGGAACGAATCAGTTCCACGGGTCGGCTTATGAGTTCCTGCGTAACAGTTCTCTGGATACCCCAAACTATTTTGACGGACCCAAAATTCCGCCATTCAAGCGTAACCAGTTTGGTGCCTCCGTGGGCGGGCCTATCCGCAAGGATTCGGCCTTCATCTTCGGTGACTACGAAGGCTTGCGGCAGTCACTCGGACTTACCCAGGGTGGCACGACGTTCTCTGCTAATGCCCTTAATGGGCTCCTGAATTTCCCCACGAACCCACCCCCAACCCAACTCCCACCTGGCTGCGTAGCCAACGGCGTTACAGGCACAATAAATGGCACTGCCTACACTCAGTGCGTCGTGAACGTGGACCCGAAAATCGCGGCCTTCGCTGCAGCCATCTACCCAGTTGCCAATGGCTCCTCGGTCGGCCTAGGTAACACGACCAAGTTTACAAATTCTGTATCGCAGCCGACAACTGATAACTTTTGGACGACCAGATTTGACCTGAAGTTCTCAGACAAGGACAACATGGACGCGGTGTATTCCTATGACTCTGGTCAAGTCACTGTGCCCGATTTGCAAGACACCAAGCTAGGGTTGTTTGCCACCAAACACCAGTCGGTCGCGATTGAAGAGACTCATGTATTCACTCCGAGCACGACGAACTCTTTTCGACTAGGCTACAACCGGTCCCTCGCGAACGTCGGCGCAACCACGACTGCGGTAAGACCCGGTGCTGCGGACGCTGCCTTCGCTGCGATTCCGGGGCATTTTGCGCCGGGCGCAAGCGTACCTCAGATTTCCGTATTTCAGGGGGGATTGGGAGGTCCCCCGTATTACTTCTTTCGCTACAACTCCTATCAAGTTTATGACGACGCTTTCCTCACGAGAGGGATTCACGGGATAAAAATAGGTTTCTCATTCGAGAGAATACAGGACAATGATGGATCGCGACAGGGCACCAATGGCACGTTCACCTTTCCGTCGCTGGCAGCTTTCCTGCAGGACCAACCGTCGAAGTTTGGGGGGGCACTAGCCACCGTCGGAACTACTGAGCGCGGCATCCGAGAATCGATCTTTGGCACGTACATCCAGAATGACATCCGTGCCCGATCAAACCTAACCCTGAACGTAGGCTTGCGCTATGAGTTCGCGACTGTTCCCACTGAGGTACACAACGAGATAACCAACATGGCCCCACCCACCGCCGCCCAGCCAGTACTCGGTTCACCTTACTTCTCGAATTTTACGCGTCGAAACTTCCAACCTCGATTGGGTTTCTCATGGGATCCGTTTAATAACGGCAAAACAGCGGTCCGGGGCAGCATTGGACTATACGATATGCTGCCGTTGCCGTACGAGCTCTTCCTCGGCAATGCCACGACCGCGCCTTTCTTCGTGCAAGGTTCGGAAAACAGCAAGTGTCCAAATCCTGCCCCTCCACTCCCCCCCACATGCCTTAACGGCACATTCCCGGGCGGTGCGTTTAGTTCACTCACTGGGAATCCCAAGACCTTCAAGTATTCCTATGTCCAAACCGATTCCCACCGACGATATATAATGCAGTGGAACCTAAACATTCAACGGCAGATCGTTCCGAACCTGACAATTATGGTCGGGTATGTCGGCTCGAGGGGATTGCATTTGCCGCTACACCAGGATGACATGGATTTTGTCATCCCCGTAGCAACCTCTGCGGGCTACGTCTTCCCGTTTGGCGCCGGTGTACAAAAATTAAATCCGAACGCAGGCGTGCTAGTTGGCGAAGAGATGCAGAACCACTCCTGGTACGACGCCCTGCAGGTCGAGGTCACGAAGACACTGAGTCACGGCTTGATGCTGCACGGATCCTATAGTTGGAGCAGGAACATTGACTACGATTCAGGCACTTTCGCCGGTGATTCCTTTGGGAACGGGGAAACAACGCAGCCTTGGTTTGACGCTAAGATTTGGCGGGGCTTGACGGATTTCAATATCAGCCAGAATTTGATCTTCAATGGCATATGGAACGTCCCGTCGCCCAAAGTAGGAGGGGGACTTGGTGAGCATCTACTGGGCGGCTGGCAGATCAGCAGTATTTTCAAGGCCAACTCAGGTGTGCCTCTCACGCCGAACTTTGGTGCGGGCGGAGATCCGGCGGGAATACAGGGGTCTGACACTTCTTTCGTGACGCCGAATCGGCTGACAGGTCCCGGATGCGACACATTGGTTAATCCCGGGAACCCTAACAATTACATCAAGGCGCAATGCTTTGCGATCCCAACAGCGCCCACTGCCGCCTTCTGGACGGCGAACTGCGATCCGACCAAGGGGAAAGGCATCGCTTCTTTACAGTGCTACAATCTTTTTGGCAACGCCGGCCGCAACATCTTGATCGGGCCGGGCCTCGTGAACTTGGACTTTTCGGTCTTCAAGAACAACTACATCAGAAAGATTTCTGAGAATTTCAACATTCAGTTCCGGTGGGAAATATTCAATATCCTGAACCGCGCAAACTTCTCGGTGCCTTCGAGCGCATCCATTTTTGATGCAAAAGGCAATGATGTGTCTGCGAGCGATATCATCACTTCTACGCAGACGCCTTCGCGGCAGATGCAAGTCGCACTAAAGTTCATATTTTAGTAGCACCTAACCTCACGTGCGCCGCGAACGCGGTGCTGCGGTAGCGTCAGGTGGCCATACCTTCTCAACGAGGTGCGCGCCGAGTTCCGGTGTCTGAGCACCAATCCGGATAGGGCCTGAGAAACGGGATTATCGTCAACTGGCCCGACGCCCACACCGCCAAAAATCCCACATGACGATAAGAGGACTTCACGGGACTTGGCCGCAGTGATCCAGAATTCCGAGTTAACACTGCGGCCCGCTTTTATCGTAGAACTGATTCCTGGACAAGAGAGACCGGAGTTCACGCAGATTACGAACTTTGACCCGAGCTTCTCCCACCCAAATGGGTTTTCTGGTGGCATCATCGAAGACCGCCAAACAGTACGAGGGATGATTCACACCTCCGTGCCGAAAATAGACAAAACAAGTTCTGGGGCCTTGCCCTGCGAATACTAATTGACGGAAGGGTGCGTCTGGTAGGAGCGAGTCACCATATTGGGCAGGCTGGCCTGGGTCTGCAAAAGGCACATCTCCACTTTTTGAAATTGCCTTTGGATTACTGACGAAAGAAGAATTAAGAGAATTCCAACAGTTCTGCGACATGTCCCGCATATGATATACAATCTTAAAATTCCCATCGAATAGATGACTCCGCATGGAATTGGGTGCCTGTATCGCGTCCAGATGAACGGGGTCTGGATCAAATTCCAAATTCTTGGCCTGGCGCTCCTTGTCAATCTTCTGTAGGTCTACCACTTCGGGAGTCCTGATTGCTCTGATGTACCAAAAACCGCATATCGCTAAGAGTCCGACAACCCCAGCCAGAACACATATTTTGATCGTGTTGGAGAAGCGAGTCCCGCTAAATGCCATAGTCACTTAGACACCTTCGCCGAGGGTTAGGTTCCCAGATTCGGTAGGTCAAGCCAAGGCTAGACTTCGGATGCTGCCCCAAGTCCTGAGAAACGGGATTATCGGGATGTGGCCGGAATCGATCCAGTGGAAAATCCCACATTTCGAGAAGCCGACTTCACGGGAAGTGGCTGCGGTCCAATCGCGCGGATGATCCGTAAGCGTGGCTCGAATGATAGGTATTGGTATATGCTCCCGGTCGGTAGCGCCTGCACTCTGGAACGGAGCCTAATGTTCCACGGTAGATTGTTGCTGACGAGATTCCATTGTGCTCCCCATCAGCACAATCAGGCCGTCGCCAAGAGTGCCGCGCCAGCTCAAGTAGTCGTGCCCCCCTACGAACTCCTGATAGTGGACCTCGTATCCCTTTGCGAGGAGCACATCGCGCAGGTGCCGATTCGGGATCAGGATGCCGCTGCCCCGCCCGGATAAGTCAATCTCGTCGCTACCGGCATCCATGTAAAACCGGAGCGGTAGCCGGGGGCTCGAAATGAACTGCTTTGCCAACCAGTTCGGTTCAGCTTCTGGATCAAAATCATCGGGTTTGTCGCTTCGCGGCGGCGTCCACCAGTACGAGCCGGATTGCGAGAGGATACTTCCGAATGTCTCGGGGTGACGGAACCCCGCATAGGCAGCCGCAAGTCCGCCATAACTCGACCCGCCAACCACAGTGCGCTGCGGATCGACAGTGACGTTATACATCCGGCGTACCCAGGGAACTAACTCGAAGTTCAGAAAATCGGCAAAGTTCGGATTGCAAGGAAGCTCGCGGGCGCGGGCATCGCCGGGAGCATTGTCGATAAGTATCGCGACGATTGGCGGAATACGATTGTCGGCAATTAGATTATCGATGATCCTTGGAGTCGGTATGGTTTTCTCGTCCAGGTACCGTTTTTCGTCGAAGAGGATTATCAGCCCGTATGGCTTCGCATCCTTTGAGTATCCCGGTGGAGAATAGACGGCAATCTCTCGGTCATTCTTCAGCAAGGCGCTGTTGAACTGGTGTTTTTCAATTTTACCCACGGGCACGCCCTTTCTTTCCGCGACCCATGGTTGAGTCGGTGCATCGGGCATCTCCACGACCGAGACGCCCTGGTGCTGGGGCACTTCGGGACTCTCCGGGTCTATAAGCCAGTGCTTTGGGTTAAGCGGGTCCACCTGAACCGTACTCCTAAGTAATGACATCGTATCCTCATCAGGGGGATCCTGAGACGGACGCAGAGGAGGAGCATTAAGCGCTAACTGGTAAATGAACCTCTTTCGTTTGTCTATTCGAAGCGTTCTAAACCAGACATCTGTCTCACCTAGTCGAGTCATCCTATAGTCGTCCGGCCTCTGAAAAGTGAAAGGAAACCACATCACCATGACATTCTTCGTGGCAGCAGTTCCTTTCCAAAGGAACGTAACGAGCATGTTTTTGTCATCTCCCTCCAGTGGTTCAATCAATGGCGCGCCTTTTGTGTTCACTTCTTCCCAGAAGTGTTCCACCGCACTTGCTTGCCCGGTGTCGGTAGCGGTACGCAATGTTCTTATCCGCAGACTCACATATCTTTCCGCAACCGAAGGTGGAGACAGTCGATTCGCCAATTCAATAATTTTTGTGAGAGTAATCGTATATGACCCATCTTTTGCCTTTCGATCGAGAGCGACCTCCAGACGATATCCGCCTGGATCGTCAGCGACGAAAGCAACCTTCCGGCCTGGACCAGTAAATCTAAATCCCCGAGCCTGCTTGCCGGAAGGATCATAAATTATGATGATAAGTTTCGTTCCGTACGTCACCACGTTGGTCTCGACAAAATCTCCGGATTTGAGCGAGAGCAGGTAGGAATCCACCTTGCCCATACGTAACGCTCCATCCTGAGACTTTCCCACTTGAAGTTCAGTGTCGGCTCCGGCCGACGTCATGCAGAACACTGCGAGGATCAAAAATGTTACGAAGAAATTTCTCTTGGCCAACATCGGGGCCTCCCTCCAATTGCAAAAAAAGCCGACGGAAGTTGTTAATTTGAATCACAGGTGAGCGGTTTTAATGAAACTGTGCGCGGACGGGATCTGTCATTAAGGCCGCCCGGGCAAGAGGATATCACAAGTCGGATCAGGACTAGTCCGGCTCACCCTTCAGCATCTTGAACAGAACCTCATTCATTCCGGCGGTGCGAATTCGGGGTGGTCGAACGAGTGGTCAAATAACATTCCGCCCGAGAAACGGGATTCTCGGAAACTGGGAATCAGTATTTTCCACATTCCGAGAAGCAGGACTTATCAGGACCTCGCTGAAATGGACCACTGCACACAGGTCACGATTATTTCGAAATCGAATCACGCACCACCGTCTGATCGGCGAAAGGTACCCACAACACCAGGCGGTCCTCAGGTCCGAGGTTGCGGTTCCGGTGGCCTTTGGTTGGGGCGAGGTCTTCAATGAGCTCTATGTCTCCGGGATTTAGAGTGATTCTCTCCCCTCCCGAAAATTCCACCTCCTCATGGCCGGCAAGATCGAAAATATATTGTCGGCGCGGTCCTGGATGGAACGCTCCGAAATCCACGCCGGGTGCATCGGGTTTTGACCTGCGGAGCATTGCTCCCGTTGTCGTTTCCATTAGGTTGGCGACGTTATTTTGGTCGAAATTCATCACTTCAATCTTTTCCACGTGCGACAGCCCATCTTTGCCCGTATA
>WNGO01007834.1_pt1 | contig 12185 bp, 23 predicted proteins | sample 5400511 | NCBI WGS metagenome assembly WNGO01 (sample SAMN13153380, study PRJNA577476) | soil metagenome | isolation source: 20 cm soil or saprolite under Garry oak tree replicate 2 | place: USA:California | collected 2016-06-15
CGGGAGCGCCCTCGTGGGTCAGACCGGTCGGCGTCCGCTCGGTCACCACCGGGCTGTGTGCCGCATGCCGCTTGTCGGTGACGTTGAACTTACTCATGTCATCCTCCCTGTTCCTGCACCCGGAATGCCCGAGATCAGGATCGAGGCCGGAAACACTAGCGCTCTACCAACTGAGCTACACCACCGGCGAGGGTGGCAGCAGGACTCGAACCTGCGACCTCTACCTTTCAATGGAAGTATCCGACTTCTTCGCTTCGGGCACTCTGGGTGCAATTACCTACCGAGATCTCAAGGCGACCGTGCGGGACGGGTTCAATTAACAGTTGAAGTACCCGCGGGGTCTTCGCTTCGGTAGGACTGTCGGACTCCCCAGTCCGCTCCTGTCATCCTCGTCGCTTGACCTGGTACGCCTCCAACATCCATTTGGGGAGATCGACCGTCTGCGACAACGCTACACCCTTGTCCACCGGTTGTGCAACCCCGTCGTCGGGCCAGTCCAGCACGTCCCGTCCACAGACACACACCCCCTGGTAGCCAGCGCTGGCGAACCGGGCCAACACGACCGCCGAATCCCGACCATGCAGCCCACGGGTCATCCCCCGGGCATGGTCACCCAGATGGTCGGCGAACCGCAGGGACGGCAGCGGGGCCGTGGCGTTGGTGGCCCGCCAGCCCTTGACCCACTGCTGCACGGCCCGGTGTCCGAGATCGAACAACCACGCCCGGGACTCAGTCATCGTGGCCCGGGCGTTTGGCGTGACGGCCGGGCCAGGCGCTGGATCTGGCTGGAACGCCTCACTCCGTCGAGATGATCGTTCGGGTTGGACACCGAGTCACGCAGGTGCTCAGCCAGTTCCGGCCGGCAGTCGCCACAGGGCACCACCGGGTCGTTGGCCTCCAGCCAGCCGGCCACACACCGCTGGTGATCACACCGACAACGCGACCACGGACACGGGATCATGATTCCACCGCCTTCCGTACAAGTTGGTCAAAATCGGTACGCAACAGGCGTTCGTCACGCGCTCGGACCGATTCGTCCCATATCTCGCGAAACTCTCGCCGCAACACACCGGACGGCATGTTCGCGATCACCGGGGCGCCGCCCAAAGCGTCGTAGACCTGGGCGGCCAACGGTCCCAGCGCGCCCCGGCCCACGCCCTGGTCGGAGGCTACCGAGGCCACCCGGGCCAGTGCCGTCTCGCGGGATGCCCCGCTAAGCACGCCGGTGGCGTCGTAGACGGCCCTACGGATGTCGGCCGGGCCGATGTACCCGGGATGGGTCCGAGCGAGCATTTTGACCGCCTGTGCGGCCTCGGAGGCCGGCAGGTCGCCCAGCACTTCGTGCCAGGCGTCCGGAGTGGCCTCCTCCATCCGCATTCCCGGCCACAGGGCACGCACCAGGGCGATCAACGTGACGGTCTCGGACGGAGTCACAGCGCCACCGCCTCCCGGGCCTCACGGGCACGGGCACGGGCCATCGCGGCGCTCCAGTCGATGTCGTTCGAACCCGAACGGCCAAAGCGTGGCACCGAGGGCGCGGACCGGGTGGCCGCAGACAAGATCCAGTTCCGCCAGGTGGCGGGCCAGTCGAGCTTCGTGGCGCCCTGGCCGGCCTTGGCCCGCCAGTAGTTGTCGAACTTCTCCGTCTCGGTGATCACGTCCACCCCGGGTGCCCGCTGTGTGGCCCAGGCGTACATCGCCGGGGTGGGGTTGAAGTCCTCCGGTAGCCGCCGGGCACGGGGTCGTTGCCGTTGATCTTCGGCCCTCGGTGCGTCCTGGTTCTTGATCTTGTCCTTGAAGGGAGGAGAGCACTCCCGTGGAGCCGGGTGACCGTGGGGGCCTACTACATTCCCTGTAGTTGGGGATGTAGTAGGGGGGTTAAGTACTTCTTCTGGGTAAGTTCTTTCTTCTGGTTTGTAGGTCACGGGTGACTCCACCCTGGGGTCACGGGTGACCCCACCCGGGGTCGCCGGTCGAACGATTTCACCGAAGATCACCCGGTACTGGTTGGACGTCGGGTCGCCTTCGACCGGGTCGAAACGTTGATCCACTTCGATGGCTCCGAGGTCTCTCAGCTCGCGAAGTGCCCGCTTCGCGGTGGCGTCGCTGATGCCCATGTCCCTGGCGATGGTCTTGATCGTCGGGTTGATCTTGTCGTAGATCCCGGCAGCGGTGTCGAACTTGCCGTAACTGGCGAGCACCACGTACGCGAGCACGGCTTGTCCCGACGGGTGCTGGTCGATCAGCCAACCGGGCACCATGACGTAGCCGTTCATCAGTTCACCTCGATGGTGTTGGGCAGTCCGGCCAGCACGGCGAGCGCGTCCGGGTGGACGGGTTGCTCATCCTTCGGTAGGGTCATCCGTGATCCTTCCTAGAGATCAGAGGGGCCGTCGTCGCCTTCGGGCTACGGCGGCCTCTCAGTCGTATGCGGGCACCCTAGCACCGAGGGCAGATCCCGTGGTAGTATGCGTAGCACCGTACGACGGGAGGATGAACATGGCTGGTTTCGGGACAAACCACCCTCCGTGGGTTCAGCTCACGTGTCGGCTGTGTTCGATCAGCCGACCGGCCACCCCCTGGCACTGCATCAGCAAGTCCTGTCCCTGGTGCGCGGCCTGTGCCGTCAAGGGCAGCCACCGCCCGACGGGCGACCGATGACATCGTGTGACCTGTGGACAGGGCTACGCATACACTGTAGGGTGACCCTTGAGGAGGATGGATGAAGCAGTGGCGGGTGGAGTTCAGTACACCGATCACCCTGGTGGTGAGGTTGCAGGCACGGAGTGAGGACGAGGCCACCGACTGGGCCTGGCAGCAAGCGGAGGCATACCTGAGCACCTCGTACGGCGATGGTCGTAGCGTCGTTGCCGACGCCTCACTGGACGGTGTCGGTCCGGTGAGCGTGGAGGAGGTCACCTGATGGGTGCCAACGAGCGTGCAAACCGGGACAAGACCATGGCGGCCCACCTGAAGAAGGCAGGTGTCATGCGTCGCACCGGGTCCTGTCCCTGGGGGTGTGGTGCGTCAATTGCCAACGGCGGTCCCGGCCTGCTGGCCCATCTGACCACCTGTCGTGGTGGTCAGCACTGAACGAGAGAGAGAGGATGAGATGAAACAACTGATGCTGACCCAGGACGATGCCGAGAACAGCACCGTGCTGGCGGTGGCGCAGGTTCCGCAGGTCGAAATCGTCACCATTGAACCAGTGGCGGCAACGGCACTGCTCAACGCAAACACCAAGAACCGCACGTTGTCCGAGGCGCGTGTTGCGGCGCATGTACATACGTTGACGAGTGGGCGCTTCGTGCTCACCAACGATGCCATCACCATCGACACCGACGGGCTCATCGTCAACGGCGCCCACCGGCTCACCGCCTGCGAGCGGACCGGCATCCCCATCACCGTGCTGTTCCTTCAGGGCGTACCAGGCTCGACGCGGGACGTTGTCGATACGGGGATGAAGCGTACCTTCTCCCAGGCACTGGGGATCCGTGGCGATGCCAACGTGACCAATCTGGGCGCGGTCACCGTACTGCACTACCTGTACGTCACCGGGCAACTGACCCCGTCCGGTCCCGTGGGGCGTGGTCCGGCCCGGGAGGCACTGAGCCACGATCTACTGATGGATCACCTCGCCACGCATCCCGAACTGCGTTATGCGGTCAAGGACGCCTCTACGGCGAACTGGTTCCTGCCCAACGTCAAGCGCAGTTCTGTCGGGACCTTCCGGGCGATCACCCACGCCCTTGACCCCTACGAGGCCGGGGCGTTCTACGACTCCCTGAAGTCCGGTGAGGATCTGCATCCCGGAATGCCGGTCCTGACCTTGCGGAACTTCCTCATGCGGGCCGACCGGTACACCTCCCGGTTCGTCACCCTCGGGGTGATGATCAAAGCCTGGAATGCTCATCGGAAGGGCGCCGAGTTGAGGTCGGTCAGCCTCAAGAGGGACGAGAAGTTCCCGGAGGCGAAATAACATGATCGCGCTGCGTAGTGATACGTCCACCCGGACCGTGGTGTTCCATGTGACCGGTGAGGATCCCATTATTGGCTATACGGTCAAGGACCCGGCAAAACGGAACGCCGGTCTGCTCAGCCCGGCTACCATTACCCTGGAGTTCGCCAACGACAACCTGATGACGGTCAGCGTGCACGGTCCCCGGATCACCGCCCGCGGGCTCGTCCATGCCACCCGGTGGATCTCCTGGAACTGGCCAGGTCGGCGCGTGGCCGGGCGGGTGTCCTTCGCGGACACGGAGGTACCGGCGTTCGTCGTGGCTGCCCTGGAGAGCCTGGGCTATGACCGGCAGGGACTACGGAAGTAGGAGGGGACCTGGTGGCACGAGTCCGTAGGCCAGGCAGTACCCGGAACCTCTACGTACCCGAGCACCTCCAACACCTGTGGCTCCAGGTGCAGGCCGTGGCCGGCGCCCATGACGTGTCTCTGTCGAACCTGGTGGCCCTGGCGCTGCGGGACTTTCTGGCCGGACATCCCAGAAATTGCCCGGTGTGCCATCCGGTGGATCTCCTGGAAACAATAGACACCGATGTCCGTCCGCTAGACTGACCTGACGGGCGAACGGTCCCGTGGGGTCACGTAGGGCGGGGAGGCCGGCATGAACCTGTCGGAGGAGATGCAGCTTCAGCAGCGGGCTGCCGAGGAACTGGAGGCCGCCACCGATGCGTGGAAGCAGGCGATGGCGGCGGAGCGGGCGAAGTATGACGCCGTGCTGATCTGTGCACGTAGGGCGAAGGCGCGCGGCATCCGGGTGCCCCGGATCATCGAGGTCACCGGCATCTCGCGCTCCAGTCTGTACACCGCCACCGGTCCCTCCGGGGACACCTCCGGGGACACCCGGGAGGCAACGGACGACTCTGGCCTGCAGGCGGAGCATGCGGCCCTCGCGGTGCCGGACTTCACCGTGGCGGAGGACTCGGTGTCGCCGGCCTGGCTGGCCAGCACGGCGTAGGGTCCGGTACCCTGGAAGTGACACGGTGGTCGGGATCAAGCCCGACCGTGGGGGTTCGCGTTTACTCATCCTCTCCGCCAACTTCCCGGACCCGGGCCAGCGCCGTAGGCCGGCCGCGCCTGACCACCGTGTCACCTTAGGAGAGGATGAGTATGTCCACATACGATGAGGATCCCTGGGGCGGGACTCCGCCTTGCGATGAGCACCCCGACCGATCCACACAGTTTCCACCCTGCCCGACGGGCGGCCTCATGTGCGACGAATGCTTCCACGACCACTGGCCCACGTGCCCCCCGTGCGCCGAATGGGTCCGGGAGAATGACAGGTGGTAACCAGGAAATCCGACGACATGGTCGTCGGGTGGCGGGGCCAACTGATTCGAGTGCACGCTCGTCAATGGTGCGCCGGGCCGCCGTGTTGCATCCATAGTCCCAGTGAACATCCCCTGAAGGACGCACCGCTGAACTGGTGGAGCGATCGGAGCATCATGGAGCGTATCTGTTTGCACGGAATCGGACACCCTGATCCTGATGATGCTAGAGCACAACTCGATGGTGGAGTGCATGGTTGTGATGGATGTTGCCATGGCTCGTAGCAAAGTCCCCGAGTGGCCCTACCTGTCAGGGCACTGTAACCCGCGACATCCCGATGAGCTACACGCTCGGTGCAAGGGCGAGTACGCGGGGCACGTCTGCACCTGTCCCTGCCATTGGGATCCGGTCATCACTGATGCCGGGGATTGGATCTGAGGTGACCCAAAATCTGATCTGGGACCTGTCCCCCGGTGCGGTCATGCTCTACGTGCTCCTGCTCACCGCGGTCTACCGACACCGGTTTGGCCGGATTCAACCGGGTGGCCGGCACCGTAGGCCAGGGCGAGCGCGCCGGACTGGCAGACATCCCCAGCACCGGGGTACCGCATGGACCCTGGCCGATGTGATCCAGACGGTACGGCCGCGTCCGACCCGCTAGTCCACCTTCGGTGGGGGCTTCACCTGCTTCTTGGTACCCCGACAGCTCGGGCATTGCTTGCTGACCCATTTGCCCTCGTTGTCCCGAGAGGACACCGAGCCGGTGCCGTTGCAGTAGGTGCAGGTTTCCCAGTCCATCAGAACGGAGGCCCGTCCGTGATGTCCCCGGGGCCGGTCTGGGATGCCCACGGGTCCAGTGGCTCCTCGGCGGCGCGTCCCTGTGGCCGACTCGCCGGTTGCCCCTGGCTCTGTCGGGACACCCGCTGCACCTTCACCACGGCGGCTCGTACCGAGGCCGCCACGTCGTCGGCCACCAGCTCCAGGTTCTCCCGCTTCTCACCCTCCCGGGTCTCCCACTGGTTGAGCCGTAACTTGCCCACCACGATGACGGCGTCGCCCTTGTGGAAGGACTCGGCGACCTGCTCGGCGAGAGTCTTCCATGCAGCGCAACGCATGTAGATGGTGTCGGCGTTCTCCCACCGCTCTGTCTTCTTGTTGAACTTCTGGTTATTGTGGGCCACCTGGAAGTTGCAGGTGGCCGTCCCGGTGGGGAGAAAACGGAGCTCCGGGTCGGCGGTGAGATTGCCGGTCATGGTGATATTAATGGTCACTTGAGAAACTCCTCGATCCAATTCCAGTCGGAGGGGCGTACCACGTGGTGGTGGACATTGGTCCAGCTAATGTCTGAGGAGACCTCGTCGGCGCATGTCCTCAGCGCTGTTTCCCATAGGGTCTGGGCAACTGACATGCGCCCCTTCTCGGCCTTGACCTCCCAAAAGAGGACAGTGCCGTTACGCACCATGACGAGGTCGGGAAATCCGGGATCTCCGAGGAGATGGGTGGCCCACCGGCCACGGGAATTCTTCGCCGGTAGCGGATGGAAGACCATCCATTTGTTGATCTTCGCCCAGGCCACGATTTTGGCCTGAAACTCGGCCTCGGTCTGAAGAAGTTCCAGGGTGCGTACCGACAGCCGCCGGGGGCGTATCTCGCGTTGTTTTCTGGTCACGTTCGAGCCACTCCCTCCGGTGCTGTGGGCACAGGTACGCAAACCCTTCGAGATCAGCATCCGGTCCCCGACGACTCCACACACCTACCCGTGGAGCCCAGGTACCACCGGCGTGGTGGAGAGTCCAGACACAGATCGAGCAGAGGTCCCGCCGGGTCCGGGGTCGGTGCCGGGCATAGACGGCCCCCGTCGCACCCCGGAAGACCTCGGGCAATCCCGGCACCGAAGCCATCGCGGGCATGGGCAGGGAAGCCTGACCCTTGACCTTGAGGACCATGGAATAGAGGGTACCGACTTGAGACATCTTCGTCCAGTCGCTACACTGTGCTGCGTGGTAGTCAAGCACACCCCAGGGATGGGTGCAGGTTCCCGGGCTCACTGGCTGGAGGTAGGCCCCTACTGGGTGTGGACCACGTTGACCACCGAGGATCTGGCCAACCCGAGATGGTGGACCCTGCGGACACCCCTGCAATGGGCGGCCTACGTGGTTACCATCCAGACCAAGAAGCGGCCACCCGAATTGCCCGAGAGGATGACGGATGCCACAGACGCCCGATGAGGCCATGGACAACGCACAGGATCTGCTCGCCGAGAAGTTGGGGGTCATGCCTGTTCATCCTGATGCCGGAAGTCGCATTTCGCGTGAGTTGACCGACGCCGAAGCTGTCTCGCTCCGAGAAGCTAATAAGGACTTCCTGGCTGCGCAGTTGGAACTACCTACGGTGCAGGAATTGTTCGTCAGGGTCATGCGGGGCGTGGAAAGCATCGCCAAGACCGAGCGCAACACCACCCAGAACTACGCCTTTCGTGGTGTCGACAACACCATGAACACGGTTGGCCCACTGGTGCGCGAACACGGGCTGATGATCCTTCCCCGCAGTGTCGACCTCATCAACGACGAGCGGTACGAAACCAAGGGCCGGGACGGCCGACCGGGTAGCGTCATGCGCAGCGTTACGGTTCGGGTGGAGTGGGAGTTCTTTGGTCCTTGCGGGGACAGCCTGCACGCGGTCACCCTGGGAGAGGCCGCCGATGCCGGCGACAAGGCCGTCCCCAAGGCGATGAGCGTGGCGTTCCGTGAGCTGTGGCTCAAGGGGCTTGTGGTGCCCACCGGGGACAAGGATGTGGACCAGGAGCCGACCGCCGAGCGCGCCTCCGAGGTGGTGACCACGCCTGGGCTTGTGGACCAGCTCAGGCACGACATCACCCTGGCCGAGACCGAGGATCCGGGTGTGCGGGAGGTGTGGGCCGTGGTGCAGGGACACTACGACGCCGGCCAACTCCGACGGGAGGACTATGTGACGCTGCGGGATGTCGCGAGCCAGCGGATCACCGAACTCCAGAAGCCTGCCCGGCAGGAGCAGGCATGAGGTACGAGTCATGCGCGATCTGTGGCCGACCCACCGCCACCTCCAAGGCCGGGGTCATGCGACAACACCAACGCACCATCTACTTCGAGTTGAGCAGTATCACAGTCCAGTGTCGTGGGGCCAATCGTAGTTACGGACCTGATAAGGGGTCCAGGTTCACTCCGGAGCCGAACAAGTGATCATCTCCGGATCCGAGATGGACACCTTCCTCCGGTGCCGCATGCTGCACACCTACCGGTTCGGACTGAAGCTGGAACCCAGGGAACCGGCACGCCCGCTGGCCATCGGGATCGCCGGACACGCCATCCTGATGCCCTACTACCGTGCCTTGTCCTCGGGGGCCACCCATGTCGAGGCCATGGCTCAGGCCGAGGCCATGGCCTCCTGGCAGGCCCTGGCCGTCGGGGTCCGCCCCGACCTGATGGACTTCGCGTTGTGGCTGGTGCGGACCTACTGGGCGGCCTACCCGCACGATCCCACCGACTGGCGGGTGGTGGCCGTGGAGCAGACCTACCGGGTCCCGTTGGCCGGCTACACCTTCGCCTGCACCATCGACCTCGTGGTGGAGGACGAGCAGGGCCTGCGGGTGGTGGACCACCGGTTCCTGGGTCGCTTCTATGAGGAGGAGCTGGCCGTCATCGACCCGCAGCTCCCCCGGTACGTGCTGGCTCTCCAGGCGACCGGCCAACCGATCATGGGGGCCACCCGGAACATGATCCTGACCTCCACCACGGCCATGAAGGCAGCCAGGCGGGTGGCCCGGGTGCCGGTCCCCATCGACGGCTTCCGGCTCGCCACCGCGATGATGGAGCGTGATCGGGTGGCCGGCGAACTGATCGCCTTCAAGCAACTACAACAGAACTTTGTGCCATCTACCTATGGGTACGACGATGAGTAGCGGTCATCGTACAGAGGTCATTCGCAGCATGCAGGCCGAGGTGATGGAGTACTGCCGCGCCAAGGGCTGGGCTGGCCCGGGGTCGGCTCCGGTCACATTTGGAGATACCATGGCACTGTTGCATAGTGAGGTCTCCGAGGCGCTGGAGGCATACCGTGACCACGGTTTGAGCGATGCTACCAAGGTCCAGGTACCGGGTGCGGGTCCACCGAAGCCCGAGGGCGTCGGATCGGAGTTTGCCGACGTGCTGATCCGCTTGTTGGACGATTGCGATCGCTTCGGCGTTGACCTGGCGTTTGAGTTCGATCGGAAGATGGCTTACAATCGTACGCGCACCTATCAACATGGCGGGCGAACATTGTGAATACCGGGGCTCCGGCTCGTTAGTGGGCGATCTGTATCACGAGGATGACCGCGGTGAGCACTGTCACGCAGATGGCAATGGCCGCTGCGAAGGCCGCACTGCGGGTGCGGATGGTGGCGATGGTGGCCGTGTTGGCGGTCACCTCTTTGTTCAGAACCTCGTGCTGCTGCTCGTAGTACTCACGTGTCAGGGTGGCGTTCAGCCGCTCCGCTACGATCTGGAATGTATCACGGGTGACGAACAACGCACGGTCGGCCAGCACCTCGTTGCGAAGCTCGTTGAGCAGGGTCAGGCGCCGTTCCAGCTCCGCACTGCGGTCAGCATTGGCCGCAACGAGCAACGCCCGTTCGCCGACCAGGCGTTTCTCCAGCTCGTTCATCCTCAGGTCGAAGTACTCGCGGAGCGTGTCGATGGTCCAGTTGCCCACCGGTGGTCCCTCAGTGGTGCAGGACGTTCTTGAGGAACAGGGCCTGCTTGCGCGCCTTGTTCCCCATGCTGCCTGAGGCCGCGGCGGCCACCTTGCCTGGCGGCAGCTTCTGGTCCTGCGGTACCCCCAGGGAAGCATGCAGACCACCTGGGGTGAAGCTGATGGACTTCTGCCCGGCCTTGGTGGGCTTGATGACCCGCTTCTTGTGCTTCTTGGCACGGGCCAGCGCGACGTAGTCTCCTCCGGCCACGGGCTTCCTCCGATCGGAAACATGCTGGGGAAGCTGGTCGTAGACCCCAGCGGGGGTGGCCGCGGCGAACTCCTTCGCTATGGCCGGGTGGTGGGCGAACAGAAAACCCTGCTGCGCCCTGGATACGAAAGGCACCTCAGTGCAGGTCCATGCCGGCGATGGACAGGGCGGCCAGACCGGCCGCGACGCACGCCAGCGCCCAGTCGCGACGGAGCACCGCGGCTACCGCACCAACGATGAACAGCACCACCGCCAGAACCAGCAGAAAGTCGTGCACACTCATGTCAGCCTCCGGTTGTGAGTCCTGCTAGAATGCATCCATGTTGGAATTGACGAACGAGCCTCTGGACAAGATGGAGCAACGCTTCCTGAAGCGGGTACAGAAGACCCCGACGTGCTGGCTGTGGACGGGAGGAACCTTCAAGCAACGGTACGGCTACGGGACGTTCAACCTGTACCGCGTGGACAAGGAGCGGCTCCACCCCACCCGGGCTCATCGGGTGGCCTACGCCCTGTGGGTACGAGACATTGCCCCGCACGAGGTGGTGGCCCACCACTGCGACAACCCGCCCTGTGTCAACCCCGCTCATCTGTGGATCACCGACCAGGCCGGCAACCTGGCTGACATGCGGACCAAGAACCGGCACGCCACCAAGCTTACCGAGGCGCAGGTGCGCGAGATCCGGGCTCGACATGATCCGAAGCTTCGCAACGGGGCTCGCCTGGCCCGGGAGTACGGGGTGGATACCTCGACCGTGCACTACATCATCAGCCGGAAGTTGTGGGGCCATTTGGAGTAATCTCCTACCCTCCAGTGGAGTAGTGCATGGGGTCCTTCTTAGAGCCAGTCCACAATCCACCCCAGTCCAGACCGTATCGCCGCAGGATCGGGATGACCACATTGGGGTTGAAGTAGGTGGTCATCCGGCCGCCATAGGTCACCGGGTTGGCACCCGGGTCGATGTCGATGGCCTCGCCGGTGGCGTGCTTGCTCAGCGTGTGGGTACCGGCGATGTAGCGGTAGTTGTACCCACCCACGCTCTTGTAGTGGTACCCGGCGTTCCACAGGTCACGGAGCAGGCCGGCGAACTTGCCGGCGTAGTTGGCGGCCACCGTCACCCGTTGCCCGTTGGGCGCCGTGATCGTCGTCAGGCCCACCCCGTGGGGGTTGGCACCGGGTCGGTAGCCGCCCCCACCACCCCCGGCACTGATGCCTGAACTCGGGCTCGCCATGGGACCGCGGACCCCCGCCTGGCCCAGCATGGCCGCGATGGAGGCCCGACGGGCGGTGGCGGCCCTGGCGGCGTCCGCTCCGGCCGTTGCATAGCCCACCGCACCACCGCCGGTCGGACGGGTGACCTGCTGGAGTGCGGCGAACAGATCCTGACTGGTCATCCCCCTGGCTTCCCTCCTCCGGGCCTACCGGCACCACCACCCGGCTTGGTACTGGAGATTGGTGCCACCACCCCGGCCTTCTTCTGGTTGCTGCGGATCTGTCGCAACAGCTCCTGAAGGTAGGCGGCCTGGCGGGCCGGGGTGTTCTCCGACAGCCCGAGCCCGGAGGAGATCGAGGCGACCCGGGTGTCGAAGTCCTGCTTGCCGGTGGACTGCTGAAGGGCCGGGATCGGCCCGCCGAACCGGCTCATCAGGTACGGCAGGATCGGGCCGGTCGGGATCTGTCCGCCACCAAAGATCCGCCGCTGGGTGGCCAGCTCGAACGGGGTGGCGATGATCGGCGAAACCGAGGCCATTGCATTGGTGAACTGAGCTCCCCCCACGCCACCGGGATTCGCACCGGACAGCCCTAGTGTGCCGGTGGGGATCTGGGTGCTGGGGACGCCCGGGTTCATGTAGACCTTGTTCCCTCGGGCCGAGGTGTAGAGCGGGTACATCATGGCGTCCGTGAAGTACTGGGGCAGGATC
>WNGO01002305.1_pt1 | contig 12183 bp, 11 predicted proteins | sample 5400511 | NCBI WGS metagenome assembly WNGO01 (sample SAMN13153380, study PRJNA577476) | soil metagenome | isolation source: 20 cm soil or saprolite under Garry oak tree replicate 2 | place: USA:California | collected 2016-06-15
AGGCGCGCGCAGCAGTCCGCAGGAGTTCCTTCGCTCGTGGGAAATCGCCCAGCTGCGCCATGGCGATGCCGCGAAGCGCGAGCGCAGGCGCATCGTCCCGCAGGGCGACTCGTTTCAACGCGCCGAGGGGATCGCCCGCCGCGAGAGCGCGAGCTGCAGCCGTAATCAGCGAGTCCATGCCAATCCCGTCACACTTGTCACTCCCACCCCTTCCATGCCCCGCGCTAAATATAGCGCAGGGCAATCAAACACAAAGACACATCGAGAATGGGACGGAAGGAGACGGGGACAATGACCACACACCAGACTGGAACACGAGAACAATGGCTGAAGGCTCGGCTCAAGCTGCTCAAAGGGGAGAAGGAACTCAAACGCCGAAGTGACGAACTGGCGTTTCGACGATTCGCTGGACATGACTGTCAGCCTCAAACCAAACTTCTTGGGGAGCTCATTATCGAGAAGAATGGAGGGTAACTTCGGTGGACTGATACGGTTGCTCGATCGCGGCAGCGGCATGAAAATGCATGACCCGATGATCGAGCGAACCAATACCCATGACTCGCCCGGGGTCGGCCAGTAGCCGGTGAGCCTGCTCACTAGAGGTTGGCATGCCGGGCTGGCCAGAGTCGGGCGTGTGCAGGAACGTAGATGCTGCTCGCGACGCGCTCCCGACCCGGAGCAAACCCAGGACCAGGGGGTAAACTAAGGACCTAAGCAATTTCTGCACGGCAGCATCTCCTGACACGAATCGAAAGTTTCCCGAGGTTGAGAGTTACAGCGCCAAGCTTCTTGATAATAGGGATCCGTCTGATGAATTGCAGCAGTCATTCGCCATTCCACGCGGCGACTAATGAAGCATGGAAACCCATCCCGTCGTCCCGAAGGTACAGTAGTATCACGGTACAGCCAACGGCTACCTGACCGCGTTACTGAGGAGCAGTTTAGTGCCAGACATTCAGAAGAAGATTCTCGTGCATGCCTTGTTGGCCGGTATATGTTTCGTCTCTGCGCTGGCACAAAACTCGGACTCCCACGGAACGGAGCGTCGACCCGCGATGCTGGTGTGGAATGTCGGGATGGACGACGCGGGAGGTCCAAGTCACATGGTAGAGACGATTACGGCGAGCCAGTGGGAAGGTCATGAAACCTGGCGTGTAACGCATTTTCCGCAGGATCCTGCGAATTCGAACATCAATGACTACGACATTTATGACCTGGATCGCAGATCCCTGGCGCCGCTTCGGAGCGTTTCGAATCGCGAAGACGGGTACCTGGAACTGCGCTTTTCCAAGAGTGGAGTGGCAATTCATGCGAAAACAGCGGGCGCGGATCGGAGTGAGCAGGTTGATCTGCACACTGCAGTGCGTCCGGAAGGGCCGGGACTGACCGCGTTCGTAGCGACACTCCCGCTGATGGTCGGATACAAGTTGAATTACGAGCTCGTGGACCGCTGGAGTGGCCATGGCAATGCGCGGATCAAGAAGATGATGCTCGAAGTCAAATCGCGGGCTGTAATGGGAACGGCCATGGGCAACAATGACAGTTACGAACTCTCGATTCATCCCGCGGATCGCTCGTTTGAGATCACGGAGTCAGTGCTGGCCCAAGGATTACACTGGCCGTTGCGGATGACCTACGTTCGCGGCGCGACAAGGGCAAACAGTGAAGTGCTGGCAATCGCTGTTTCTGAGAAATAGGAGATGAATAAGGAGACGGGGCACAGGGATCAAGATCGTGCATCTCGGGATGGGATTGTGCTTGGTTCGAGGTGTTCACAAACAGGCACTCCATACCTCCGACTTTGCGCTAGAAGCGCAGCATGTACGAAAACTTCACGAAGAACAGTCGCCCGTCATTCACAAATTCGTCCGGAGAGGCACGACCTATGTTGGGCCCGGGGTTGCTCAAATTGCTGTTGTATCCCACGTATAGCGCGGTTCCCGGATGCACAAGATAGGTGATCAGGAAATCTCCGTTCAGCGCGCGCGCCGTCGGCGTCGCCGTGTACAACGAGTTTGCCAATATCGAACTGTACTGTGCGATGAACCTAAAGGACAATTCACGATTCACCTGCCAGCTCCACTTTGACCGTGCAATGTTCTGGTTGTAAGTGGGCCGGCCGTCGAAAATATTTGCGTTGCGGTCGAAGAGGTAAGTATTGGTTACCGCTAGGCCGCTTGTGGCGAAGATCGACCAATCCACTTGTACGCGCTGATACGTAACCGCGAGCGGGGTTTTGCCGGCCGCTGGCACGGCGTTGGTGCCTCTTCCCCATTCGGTCGACAGGTTGAAACTCAGGAAGCGCGAGTGCGTACTGGCTATGCCTAAACCATACGCCGGCACAATCGGAAATTTCACCACATGATCCAACACCGTGAAGTCCTGCGGGCCATAGGCATCTCTCCAGGCCCATACATAGCCGGTGATCGTCGTATTATGCTTCACGTCCATCTTGACCATGGGCTTGACGCCTTCCCAGCTTAGATCCCCGTTGTAGTGCAAGGTCCGGGCGGCATAGAGTTCGGCCCACACACGGGTGATCCACGGGCTTTTTGGCCAGCACTGGTAGGCGAGCATCTGGCGAAATTCACGCCAGTTGCTGTGGTCGATAAAAGACATCTCAGGCTGGAAACCGGGATCCCGATTGATAACAGCTCCAATGTAGTTGAATCCGCGGCTGACCCGAGTCACCCTCGCGTCGAGCGTGCCGCCCGCGTGAGTTGAACCGTCAAGATCGTGGTTCCAGTTGTAAGCTCCCATCAGTGTCGCTTTCCAGGTGCGGCCGATTCCCACAGTACTATCTATGTCTGTGATGCGACTGTAAGAATCCTGAAAGCGGCGTTCGGCATAGCTGAAGCCAATATTCGAACGCGATGGCAAGTCTCGGGTCATGCGAAACATATCGAAGTACGCGTGCTTGCCTGCAAGGGTATCGGACGGCGGCACAGATTCGCCGGGAGACCGATCGTCGGCGAGAAATGCCCCAACCGAATAACGGCCCAGCTTGCCGGTGAGCCTTGCGCCAAAATCAGGATGCGCGACACGTCGGGTGAACAGGAAATGCTGGTCAGGAATCGCCATCGGCACTTCAAAGTAACTGGAATTTTCCGTAAAAAACGGCCGCCGCTCCGGGTAGAAGACCTCGTAACGCTGGCCCGCTGTGAATTGCGGCTCATCGGATTCGACCTGGCTGAAATCCGGCCTGGCGGTCACGTCCAGGACCAAGCTCTCCTTGAAGATTGCTTTGGCATCGAAGCCGGCATCGATCTGTGCAGCTCTGCCGGCATACACCGGATTTTGTGGATCGCGTGTGTCCACGGATTGATAGGTTCTGGAACTGATATAAGGAACGAACTCGAGGTTTCGCCCGGGCGCGATGTTCTCAAGCCCTTTGACAGTGGCCGCCTGACTGAGTATCCCCCGATCTTCGGAGTTGATTCTGGGCCACCAGGACTCTTCTGAGCGCCTGCCGAGATTCCGCCACACTGCGATATTCCAGGCTTGAGAAGGTTCGTGGCTGAAGCGAAGGCTCTTGAAGGGAATACTCATCAAGACTACGTAACCTCCAGGGGTCAGTTTCCCTTGAGAAGTCCAGACCGTATCGAACGCGGTGTCTGCGCTGTCTGAGTCTTCTGAGTACAGTGAATCATTTTGAACACCCAGGGGATTACAGGCAAATTCATAGGCACGGCGACCATCGCGGAATGTGTCCAGATAAATTCCAACGTAGTCCTCATCCGCGGGGATGGTTTGGATTCTCTCGAAGATGGATTCTCGCCGTTCCATGTGAGCCCGAATTGCCTCGGGATGGCGATCGTGGGCGACGAAAATGATGTGCAGGGCGCGCCGATCATAACCTAGAAAAACGTCGGTGGACTCAGTCGCAGGACTCCCGTTGTCGGGCGCCCGTTGTATGAATGCTGTCACTGCCGCCAGCTTTCCCTGCCATTCAAGAGGCGCTTGCATATCCAGGAATCCTTCGAGCTTTGGTGCCCGGTCAATTCTCGGTATTCGGATTAATTCCGTATCACGTCTGGGTTTAACGACTGCACGCGGCTTCTGGTCTGATCCCTGGGATAGGCCGGGCACGAGGCACAGGATTGCGACGACAGCCAATCCATAGTGAGACTCGAAGCCGGACGGGTTCGGCAGGAGATTGCGGAGAAAGGGCATGAAGTCAATCGGCGCCTGGGTTTTGCCGATTGCAAAGTGTTGCCGTGCAGGAAGGGGCGAACAATCCAGACTGGGTGAACGGTCCGCTTACGCTGGCAAACCGCAATCCAGCGTGGTTAACACCACGAGGCTGCTGAGAGCTGTGCGGGCCTTTTAAGTCGCGCGATGCGCTTTTTTCACCTGTAGGAACGTGTTGTTCACCGACTGAGAGAAGGCATTTGCAAGCCAGTACCTTACGAGGCTATTCCTCTGCGGCGAGTCTGATTTCTGTTTGGGCGTTCGAGATGCAATCTAAGCTCTCTCAGCGAGGGGCAGGCTTCGAGGCGGAACGGGAGACGACTGGACAATGGAGGTGGTTGTTTGTCCGTGCGCGAGAAAGCGGTCCAGCACACGATCCAGATTGGAAATTTCCTTGAGATATACCTTCATAATAAAACAGTCTTCTCCGGTAATCCGATGGCACTCGGTGACTTCCCGTAGGGATTGTGCCAGTTCAGCGACTTTATTCAGGTGTCCGGGAAGCGGTCGTATTCTCACGAAGGCGGTCACGTGGTATCCCAGTTCTTTCGGATTGAGCTCCAATCGAAACCCCGCCAGAACGCCACTCTCTTCCAAGCGCAGAACCCGTTCCTTGACGGCGGGATTTGACATGCCCACTTTGCGCGCAAGCTGCGAGATAGGCGCACGGGGATTTTTTTGCAGCAGACGTAACAATTCAATGTTCTTTTCGTCTGCTAAAAGGCCTTTCTTATTCACGCATAATCCTCCATTCGGTTCCATTATTAAGGAAGAATCTATTATTAGCCTAAATTATCTACTTCACTGACCGGGTGTGCCAGTGCGATTTTGGTGTCAGGGAATTTCCGCATGATTGACCTTATTCCATGGACGCAGCGTGAATTCGTCTTCGATCAACCGGTTGGCACGTTTCCCGCAGTCGTGGAACGGCTGCGGGGTACACCTGCGCGAGCCGCGGAGCTTGTTGTCGGACTTCCGGAGGAAGTGCTCGGCAACCGGGTGAATGAGAAATGGTCGGTGAAGGAGCATCTTGGACATCTTGTCGATCTGGAGGCACTCGATGAAAAGCGTCTGCGCGAGTTCCAGAACCGGGTTGCAGTTCTTTCGCCGGCCGACATAGGCAATCAAACGACCGAACATGCGAATCATCGCGCAACACCCATTGCAGAACTTCTGGGACGTTTGCGTGCTGGACGGATTGCCTTGGTGCAGAAACTGGAAGAACTGACGGATGATGAAGTTGCAGTTATCGCAGTCCATCCGCGTCTCAAAAAGCAAATGCGGATAGTGGACTGGGCGTATTTTGTTGCGGAACACGACGACCACCATCTCGCATGGGTCACAAGGTCAATCCGAGAAATGAGTGAGGTTTGAGACGCGACGGCTGCTGCATAAGGAGGAATCGTGTTCGTGAGCCACGCTAATGCACCTGCCGCGATAGAAGCGACTCGAGACTTGTTCGACATTCCCAAAGGCATTACCTATCTCAACTGTGCGAACATGGCTCCCCAGTTGCGATCCATCACCCAGGCGGGGATCGCGGCGGTTCAGGCCAAGACATCTCCCTGGCAACTCACGGATTGGTTCGCCGGAGCAGAAGAGCTAAGGCTGCTTGCTGCACAAGTACTCGGCACCAAGAGTGATGCGGTCGCCCTGGTTCCGTCCGTGAGTTATGGGATCGCCATTGCCGCGGCCAATCTGCCGTTGGCCTCGCGTCAGAAAATTGTGCTACTCGATCAGGAATTTCCCTCTAATGTTTACGCTTGGCGAGAGCTGGCGAGAAAGAAGGGTGGCAGTGTCGTCCACGTCGAACGCAGCAACGGAATGAATTGGACCGACGCGCTCGAGGAAACAATTGACCGAGACACTGCCATTGTCGCCGTGCCTCAGTGTCATTGGACGGATGGAAGCAAGGTCGACCTTGAACGCGTCAGCGAACGAGCCCACACCGTTGGCGCTGGACTGGTGATCGACGCAAGCCAGTCACTTGGGGCACAGCCGCTGGATTTGACCCGGGTGCAGCCGGATTTCCTGGTCGCAGTCGGGTACAAGTGGCTGCTTGGGCCCTATGGCCTTGGATACCTCTACGTCGCTCCGAAGTGGCGAACATCGGGAACGCCCCTGGAGCAATCCTGGCTAACCCGCGAGGGAAGTGAAGATTTCAGCCGGCTGGTTGACTACACGGACGAGTATCGCGCGGGTGCTCGCAGGTTCGACATGGGCGAGTTTCCGCAGTTTGTGCTCGTGCCGATGGCGATCGCGGCCCTGCAGCAGATTCTAGCCTGGGGCGTGCCACATATAGCAGAGGCCCTACGTCCAATCACCGAAAAGATCGCCCAACTGGGAATCGAGAATGGCTATTCGGTTTTGCCATCGGAGCAAGGATGCAGCCACATGATCGGCATCCGTCATCCTGATGGTATTGCACCTGGGCTCGCCCGAATTCTGAGAGAGGAGAAGGTCGTTGTCAGCATTCGGGGCGACTCGATTCGCATCGCGCCGCATTTGTATAACAACATGAATGATGTGGAACACCTGTTTGAAGTTTTGAGGATGGTTCGGGGTTCGCACTATTAAGAATTTAAGAATTTAAGAATTTTGGCTAAGAGCTTTTGGGTCAGAGAGAGCGGGAACGGGTAAAACCAACCCTTCGTTCGTTGTGTTCATCGTAAAACCGAGGTCGACCCTGTTGTTCCGCGAGTGCCGCTTTGCATTCATGGAACAGAAATTATTCGGAGGCTGGCAATGAAAAAACAAGTTGAGAACAAGAAGCAACTGCAGGACAAGGTCGCAATCATAACTGGTGGCGGAACTGGAATCGGCGAGGCGATTTGCAGGAAGTTCGCACGCGATGGCGCAAAGGTTATCGTTAACGGGCTGCCGGGTGATCCAATTGACGATGTGGTGTCGGCGATCCTTGACGAAGGCGGCGAAGCAGTTGCGTTTGCCGGCGATATCTCGGACGAGAAAAACGCCGAGCAATGCGTTAATACCGCGATCAAAAAGTTTGGGCAGCTAGATGTGTTGATCAATAACGCCGGCGTCCTTCTGGTTGACGCAAAAACCGATGACACTCCCATCGATAAATTCGATGAGCACATCCGCTGCAATGTTCGCTCCGCATTCCTGATGACGAAGTACGCTCTGCCCCACTTGCGCAAGCAGAAGGGAAACATCATCAGTGCGGGGTCGGAAGCGGGAATCAACGGCGAACCTGGAGCCACTACGTATGGTGGCACCAAGGGATTCCTGCATGCTTTCATGTGCGGGGTTGCGGTTGAGCAAGCGCAGTTTGGCGTGCGCGCTAATTGTGTATGTCCGGGCCCCATCGATACCGCCTGGACACATAAAGAAACGGGAGCCGTGGATGAGGAGATCGAGAAGTCGCTAATCGCCGCGACTCCCCTCGGCCGGCGTGGGACAGCGGAAGAAGTTGCAAATGTGTATGCCTTTTTGGCTTCTGATGCCGCAAGCTTCGTTACCGGTGCGCTTTGGCTGGTTGATGGAGGTATCACCGCGGGCAAAGGAGCGGTGGGTATGCTCGCCAAACCCGAGGTTACCAAGCCTCCGGCGCCCACGATCGATCTTCGTCACACTCACGACGGGACGCGCAATAAGAAGATCGTGAAGATTGCATAGACTGCTGCGTCACTTTAAAAACGTGCGTCGGAATTGCCCAGTTGTTCGACGGCGGCAGCAAAATGGGATGGAACTGGCTGCCACGACCCAGGGCCTGCTGAGTGTCTAGCTGGGTAGTCGACCGGTGGGTTTCGGCGGAGAACAAATGTCGATATCACAGGCGGAGTCGAGATAACCGTCAGGGGAGGATCATACTCTGGTACAAAAATTGCCAGAACGATAGAGGCGGCGAGCAGCTTACGATCCTAAAAGCGGACCGTTGCCCGTCTTGTCCCAGCCGCCCAGTTCCAAGGCTGCCGCCAGGCAAGAGCCGCGCAGCTTATCCGCGTGTTTGCGATCAACCAACGTTCTGGCGACCACCATCCCACCAATACTCAGCGCGGCGATGACCTGCGCAGTGGCGTGGCCATCGCGTCGCTTATTCAGCAGACTACGTTCGAGCACGCTAACCATCGCCTTGAAAACGGACTCGAATGCGCGCCTGGCCGCAATTCCACTGCGCGCCACATCAGTCGGTAGGGCCACCATCGGGCAGGAATTTTCGACATCCTCATAGTGCTGCCGCGACAGGTAGGCCCTCACCACTTGCCCGCCAACATCCGTCGCGGAAAGATCCACGTGCACGCCTTCCCAGCAATTCTTCCATTTCGGATTCGTAAAGAAACAATCCATCACTTCGGCGTAGAGGCTGCTCTTGCTCTTGAAGTATTTGTAGAAGCCGCCGTGGGTCAGACCCGCGCCGTTCATGATCTCGGCAATCGAAACGTCTTCGAACCCGCGGCGGTTGAATAAGCGGCGCGCGCTGTCGATAATCTTCGTCTTCACTTCCCTACGATGGGTCGGCGGATAAGGCATAGCGTTGCTCCCGATCGGATCGTCAAATCGCCCATCAGAAATAGCACGGGGCGAGGCACAATATATTACCTTGAACATCTTTTATTTTACTGTTTTGATCCAACACGCCGCTGACGCCGAGGAAGACTTCGAGCCACGGATTTTTGGAGGAAGAATGGACGACTTGAACAAAGTAGTTACGAGTCCCAGCCGACGCCGCTGGCTCAAGGGAGCAGCCTACACTGCAGGGGTCCTCGCCGTGCGACCCACAGGCGCATGGGCCGAACCCGGCAATGGTTTGTCGCATACAGCCGAGGCCATCCACCAGGAGGTCAGTTTTTCAGCAACCCCCAAACGCATTTACGACGCCCTTATCCAAGCGGAACAGTTTCAGAAAGTCGCGTTGCTCAGTGCAGCGAGAGAACAGGTCGATGTCACCTCAAAGCCTGCCGAGATCAGCCGGGAGCCAGGTGGTACCTTCGTGATCTTTGGTGGTTATATTTTAGGCAGACAGATCGAACTCGTTCCGAACCGGCGCATTGTGCAAGCCTGGCATGAGAAAGCGTGGGCCCCAGGCGTCTATTCGATCGCAAGGTTCGAGCTGCATGAGGCGGGCAGCGGGACCCAACTCATTTTTGACCACACCGGTTTTCCAGCAGGGGCAGGCGATCACCTCGCCATCGGCTGGAAAATCAATTACTGGGGACCACTGGCTAAGGTTCTAGGAGGGACCGTCGGGAACTAAAAGCCTTCCAGCATCCACACGTTCGAAGTTCCGCGGGCTTTCCAGAACGCGAGATGCTTGCCATCCGGAGCCGGAATCGCCCAGCCGATCGCCATCTGTGTATCCTCGAGCATTGTCTGGGTGCGTCCTTGCAGATCAATGCTGAGCAGTGCCCATTTTCCGGTGTTGGTATAGGCGGGAGCCCAAACGCTGCGGCCGTCGGCTGCGAAGTCAATGCTATTGATTCCGGCCCAGGCTTGTGCGGTCACTGTGCGCTTAGAACCATCTTGCAGTGAGGTGAAAGTGATATTCGGTTCTCTTTGAAGAATCTTCCCTTTCGCAGTTGCCAAGGTTTTCCCATCGGGTGATAAGGTCCAGTTGTAGGCGTAGGAACTTTCATCCTGAAGTCGGAGTTGCGGCAATTCTTCACTCTTGCCGGTGATGGGATCAAAACGGAAAAACGATACCTGGGTCGGACTTCGCAAGTCATACAAGCATAGGTCTGATGGTGGTCGAGCACACTGTAAGTTGCCCATTCCATCGTGTTGCAGTACGGGCTGTGGAGGACCGCCAGCAAGCGATACCCGCATTACACGACGCGGTGACGCGGGCTCTCCCAACCGCGGCCAGACTTCGAACAGTACCGTCGAATTATCCGGGGCGAGACGGGGCAACGAGGTCTCCTCGGCTCCCCCGATCAGTAGCTCAGGTGCACTGTCGTCAAGTCCTTGTTTGAAAATGTGAAACGTGCCGTCGCGATCTGATGAAAACAGGACCGCTTTGCTGTCCGCTGTCCACGCGAAAGGGTAGTCCCTCCAGTTGTCGAGCGTCAGACGCTGCGGTGTGCTGAGTCGCCTGCCACCGGAGATCAGTTCTGCCACGTAGATACCTGGATTTAAATAGTTCTTCGTATAAGTGATTCGTTTGCCGTCTGCACTGGCGCTAAGGCTGGAAACCTTGTCCGGGGCAGCCGTTAGACGTACAGCAGTTCCGGCAATGCGTCCGTGAGCATCGAGCGGCACCGACCAAATATTGGAATCATCCTGGTTCGGCGGCGGCTCAGAAATGGAATAGACCAAATGATTGTCGGACCTCCAGACCAAAGCCTGACCCAGTTCCATCTCGCCACCCATTTCCTCTTGGCGACCGCCTGAAGAGAAGATTGTTTCCTGGCGGCCGCTCGGAAGATTGAGCAAGACTACGCTGGTGTTGGCTTTCCAATCTGGTGCATATTTAGTGAGCACGTAAGCGATTGCCTGTCCATCCGGCGACCAAGCCGGCACGCCGAACGTGCACATCTGGCAGGCAACCAGCCGTCTTGGCCTCTCTCCGTTGCCCTCCATTACCCACATTTCCTCAGCGTGCCTCGGCCCTTTCACGAAAGCAATCTGCGATCCGTTCGGCGAGATGGCAGGACGCTGGCCGTTGTCGATGAGCTTACGAGGGACACCGCCCATGATCGAGACTTGCCACAAGCTCGAAGGTGCAGTCGGCCCTTCTACCCAGGTCGCGACTAAATGGCTTCCATCCGGATACCACGCCGCTGGAATTGCGGTAAAACCAGGGGGAAGGATCAAAGAGTGAGTTTCGCCACTATCAATCTGCCGCAAGTAAACCCCTGTCCTGTCTGCGAAAGCCAGGTATTTACCATCCGGAGAAATGGCAGCTCCAAGAACCGGGTTTTCTTCAGGACTGGCGGTGAGCCGCCGCTGTTTGATCGGTACGGAAGCGCTCTGGGCCGAAGAGTGTCGCCAATGTGCAATCGCCCATCCCAGCAACACGCCGGCCAGCAGAACGACCAGGACAGCAGAAATATGCAATCGCTTCGGCCTGGGAGTGGCCTGAGGAACCGGATGGTGCGGAACTGTTGTGGCCGTTCCGTTTACCGGAGCCAGGAACCGATAGCCTCGCCGAGCCACAGTTTCTACAAACCGGGGATTTTCCGCTGAGTCACCCAGCGCATCTCTTAGCCTGCGGATGGCTGCGTTCAGACTGTGATCGAAATCAACGAATATGTCGGCCGGCCAGAGCTTCTTTTGCAATTCTTCGCGAGTGACTACCTCGCCGGGACGCTCGAGGAGCATGGTCAATATTTGGAAGGGCTGCCCCTGTAGCTTTACCTTCGAGCCATTGCGCCGTAGTTCCCCTGCGAGCAGGTCAACTTCGAAAATTCCAAACTGCAAGGAACGTGGCCCTTTTTCGCTGACAACCGCCATACTCGCCCCACTAGTTTCCGCAGTCTAGCAGAATGCGACCGCTATCACCGATGTGATGCGTCCGCCTAAATATCTGACGCAAAAAGATTTATTTCGTTATCCCGCTATGATGCGCAAGTCATTCACGATGCGTTGAGGTACGCACTTGCGAAACCGATGCTTGGCCCTATTGCAGAGGTGAGGTGCCATGCATCGCAGATCCAAAGCCGTTCTTTTAAATGTGCTGACAAGCTGTGCTCTACTTGGATCGCTTCCAAGCAGCTTTGCAGGAAATCCACAGATCAGTGTTTCTGTCTATGATGATGCGGGCGTCCCACGGGATATGCTTGCGCGTGCTGAGGGGCAAGCCAGGAAAATATTCTGGCGCGCTGGTCTGGACGTGAGCTGGCTGGATTGTAGTCCGGCAAACAGGGCGCGTTGTGCCGCGGCATTTGAAATCGGCAGTCCTTTCCATCTCATGTTGCGGATCACGCCGAACGTGGCCAGCGCAACCAGCGACACAGCTTTTGGAGTTGCCTTTTTGGGGGCTGACGGAACCGGGCGATACGGCGATGTGTTTTGGAAAAGAGCACAGGATCT
>WNGO01005684.1_pt1 | contig 12182 bp, 5 predicted proteins | sample 5400511 | NCBI WGS metagenome assembly WNGO01 (sample SAMN13153380, study PRJNA577476) | soil metagenome | isolation source: 20 cm soil or saprolite under Garry oak tree replicate 2 | place: USA:California | collected 2016-06-15
GCCAGGCTTCCTTGCTGCAGGGTCCAGAGCGAAGCCAGCAAGTTTCCACTATCCACCGACGAAACAAATTGCGGGGAGAGTGGTTGCAGCGTGCGTGTGTCGTACCAGTTCATCACGTGTCCGCGATACTTCTCGAGGTTTGCGACCGTGGCCAATGTTCGCAAAGTCTGCTCCGCGAATTCCGGGACAGTGAGGTATCCGAATTCGCACGCCACCTGGCGAGCATTCAGCAGAAATCCGATATTGGTTGGCGAAACCCGCGCCGCGATCGCGGGAGGTTGCTCCTGAACGTTGTCGGGAATCAGCCAATTGTGCTCTGCTGTGCTGAATTCGGCGAAATAGCGCCAGGTATGAAGCGCGGCGCGCCGAAGAAAGATCATGTCTTTCCGCGACGTCTGATTGCGTGCCGCACTGGGGGCGCTATTTAGCCAGGTCGCAACCGGCTTGCTGCACGCCCAAAGCAAAAGGATGGGCAGCGCTGCCGGTAAAGCCTGAGGCCGTCCCGCCCATACCAGAAGTCCCAGTGCAACCGACAAGACCGGAACCCAATTGAGATACATGTCCACGGGAGTGCGTCCACGCACGTTCAGGTCTGCCTCGGCTGCTGTCTCCCATTCCAGCAACCGGCGATGCGTGACAAAACGCCGCACCAGCGCTCGCACTACGGCATCGAGCGAAAGCATGGTCTGATGGGCGAGGGAGATCAGAGTGAAAAAGAGCGTGAGATTCGCCATGTAGAACGCGCTTACCGCATCGCGGGCTACCGTCGAATCTGAAACAACGATCGCGCGCACCAGGTTGAAGGCAAGTTGGAACCATGTGGGAATAAACAGAATGCACAGCGTCGCGAGCGTCCACTGCCAGGGCTGGCGACCAAGCATGAACCAGCCGACCACAAGCAATAGGAAGGTGGCGGGTTCCACCAGGCTGCGGCGCAGATTGTCGAAAATCTTCCACCACGAGACCAGCGAAATGGGATTGGGTACCCGTTCCGAAGACTCTTCGGGAACATGCGGCAGCAACCACCCAGCAATCTGCCAGTCCCCGCGCAGCCAACGGTGCTTGCGGCGGTTGTAGGCGCTGTAGTGAGAAGGATAGTCCTCAATGACTTCGATATCACTCGCCAGTCCAGCGCGCGCGTAGGCCCCTTCGATCAAGTCATGACTAAGGAGAGCATTGCGGGGAAAACGCCGATCCAGAACGCGATGGACAACGGCTACTTCGTAGATTCCTTTTCCCGTGAAGCTGCCTTCTTTAAACAGATCTTGATACGCGTCCGAAACCGCGCGCGTATAAATGTCGAACCCGGTTTCACCGGCGAAGATGGCTGCCAGTCTTGACCGCGCTGTACTCTGGACGCTGACCCCGACGCGTGGCTGCAAAATGCCATACCCCGCGACAACGGTGCCTTTTTCGGGATCGATCACTGCCTGGTTCAGCGGATGCGCCAGCGTCCCAATCATGCGATGCGCCGTCCCTCGCGGAAGCTCAGTATCAGAGTCGAGCGTAATCACGAAGCGAACTTGGGGCAGGATGGAAAGATCCCCGATCTTGAGTGGAAAACTGTCGAAGTGTCCCTGCAGCAGCTTATTCAAATCCAGCAATTTTCCGCGCTTGCGTTCCCATCCCATCCAGGCTCGTTCACGCGGGTTGTAGATCCGATGCCTGTGAAACAGAAAGAACGACCCCTCCGCGCGGCTGGCGTACTTGTCGTTCAATTCGCGAATCAGGTCCGAACACAGGCTGATTAACGGACTGTCTTCGCGAGCCGGTTCGCGGGTATCCGGCAAGTCGGTCAATAGTGCAAAGTGAACATTCGGATCGTGATTCCCAAGAAACCGCACTTCGAGGTCGTCTACCAGACCCCGCACCTGATTTTCATTCAGAAGGAGGCTGGGAACGGCGACCATGGTGACGCAGTTGTCCGGAATCCCCTCGGAGAAATTCAGCTTGGGAAGAATTTCCGATGGCAGCAGAGCCGTCACCAGATAGTTCATGACCTGCACTGCGCTCTCGGAGCTGGTTAACAACAATATAAGGACCGAGAACAGAACCAGCGAGGGCGAGCTGGAAGAGTTCGTGAGGAACAGTACGGCGACGGCCATGATGGCCAGCGTCAGAATTTCGATCCCCGATAGAAAGAATTCGTCGGGATACCGGAACGCCCAACCCTGAATTTTCTGAATGAACGGGGGACGGAACCCCACCTTCTGATGAAGAAGAGCAATGCCCTTATCGACGAGGTAGTAGCCCACGTGAGATTCCCGCAGATGGATACGCGGGTCCGCGTAATTGCGCGCATCGGCCTCCTTGGCCAGTGCAATCGCCTCCTTGGCTACCTCCATCTCGCTGCAGTCAGAGTGCTCTGCGATATTGATCAGCTTGTGTCGATACAGATCCCGGCTTTCCCGATCCATGCGGCTATAGGTTTCCGCAGGATCCTCTCCGAACACCGTGTCCACGACCATGAGCGGTTCCAGGAGTTCTTTCCAACTCGATTGCCCGATATCACGCAAACTGCGCATACAGACCGCTACGCCCTGTGTATCATTTGTCGGGTCTTTCAGGAGCCGATCAGCACGCACCGCCATTTGCTCAAGAGTTGCCAACTTCAAAGCGGAACCGAGCGTCCCCAGTTCGTTCAGCTTCAGGACTGTGACGGCCTGAAAGGCTTCTACATACAGGGTGAATTCCGGCTCGGTGAATTCGTAAGAGACGGCCGAGAGAAATCCCTCCGCAATCGCTAACGCACGGGGTAGAACCTCGCCATTCTGGGTTCTCACATGCGGGCTTTTTGCGCGCAGGCGCAGGGCCCGGGCTGCCCCATGAAGCTCGGAGTATGCCAACCGGCTATTGTCATAAAGCCAGCGAAAATCCTCGGAAACCGAGGACTCCGGCGGAGGCCCGTCTACGACCCTGAAAATGGGTTTGAAGGCGCGTATGAGCGCCGCGCTGCGTTGCGCATAGATCCGTGACGAAGGCGTGTTGGGCAGCCAATTCAAGCTGCCGGCCAATTCCGTCGCCTTTGCGCGCAGCGTTTCTGGGTCGCGAGTTTTAACACCGAGCCCGGCCAGATGTTCTTCTTCAGCAGTAACAATCTCGAGATGTGTATTTTGCGGCATTTTGGCAGTAACTTTCTTGACCCTTAACGCAATCCTTATCGATAACTGGCGGCCTGCATTTCAAACATTTCCGCATAACGTCCGCCGAGCGTGAACAACTCGTCGTGACTGCCGTCCTCAGCAATCCTTCCCTGCTCGAGCACCAAAATGCGCTGTGCCATGCGCACCGTCGAGAACCGGTGAGAGATGAAGAGGGCCGTCTTGCCTGTCGTCAGTTCAGCGAACCGCTGGAATACTTCGAACTCGCTGCGTGCATCAAGCGCCGCCGTCGGTTCATCCAGAATCAGAACCTGGGCATTGCGCAGATAGGCCCGTGCCAGCGCAACCTTCTGCCACTCACCACCGGACAGATCCACCCCGGTTTCAAAGCGCCGTCCTAACATCTGTTCGTATTCGAGCGGGAGCCGGTCGATTACACCACTGGCCAAACTCTTGTGGGCGGCCGTCTGCAGAAGTGCGGTATTGTTGATCTCGTCGATTTGCCCGACCGCGATGTTTTCGCGCGCGGTCATTTCATAACGCATGAAGTCCTGGAAAATGACGCCGATTTCGCGGTACAGATCTTCAAGGCTGTACTCCCGAAGATCCACGCCATCCAGCAAAACCTGTCCTTCGACCGGATCGTAGAGCCGGGTCATCAGCTTCACGAGCGTGGTCTTGCCCTCGCCATTCTCACCAACCAAGGCAACCCGCTCGCCCGCACGCAGAGTGACATTCAATCCGTTCAACACCATGCGCGAAGTGCCGGGATAGCGAAACGACACATTACGAAATTCAAATCCGTGCAAAATAGGGCGCGGGGCCGGCAGCGCATTTGCCTTGGAGCGAATCGTCGGCTGCATCTCAAAGAAAGCCAGCAGATCAGTGAGGAACAGGGCCTGGTCGGCGATGCTGGAAAGGGTCGAGAAAACCTGCTGGATGTTCGAACTGGCCTGCACAATCGCCCCGGTCAGGAACGTCAGCGTTCCGATCGTCAGGGCTCCGGTAACCGTCCGCCAGATCACATAAACGTAGGCCGAATAGTAGCCCGCCGTTCCCACCATGGACAGGAATGATCCGGCGATCAACCTGCGCCGTGACAGGTTGACATTCTCGTCATAGATTTGATCCGAAAGACGGGTAAACCGTTGGATGAGAAAGTCCTTGAGTCCAAAAAGCTTGAGTTCCTTGGCCGCTTCCCGGCTGCCTCCCAGCACACGCAGGTAGTCGAGTTCCCGGCGAATTGGTGTTTGCCGGAAGTTGCGCGCATACCCCAGAAACGCGAAGTGGCTTTCTCCAAGAAACGCCGGCAGGATTCCCGCGACCAACAACAGCAAAAGCCACGGCGAGAACAAGAGAATGCTGACCGACATCGTCGCCGACGTGATCACCTGCTGTACCAGTCGCCCCATGGACTGGATCATCCCCAGGCGATCGGTGGCCTGAACCCGCGCCCGCTCCAGTCGATCGTAGTAAACCGGGTCTTCATAGGCGATGAGATCCAGTTCCGCGGCATGCTTCATTACCTCGATGCTGACGTAGCGGGTGTACTTGTCCGCGAACAAGGAATCCAAATAGTCGATGGCGCGGGTGAGAACGCTGCCAAACAAAGCGACGGCGAATTCTGCTGCCACCAGCCACCATAGAGAGCGAGGCACGGCCTCATGGTGCAAGATCGCCCGCTGAATCCCATCAATAATGAGTTTTGTGATCCACAGGGCGGCCACCGGGACAAGAGAGGCGATCAGCCTGAAAACCAATCCCAGAGAGACGACGACCGGACCGGCTTTCCAGACGATCCGCAGGACGGGGGGGACGTTCCGAAGCGCAGAAAGGCGCTCCAGCAAACCGCTCCAGAAGTTCTCCCGCCTAGCCATGGTTCAATTCACCAAAAAATGTGTGCCCTATGGATGCCAAAGGGCTTTCAGGGTTTGCAAATGGGGCCACGAATGGAAATGGAGGGAGGGTTTCCGTGTCCCATTGCCAAATTGCCCTATTTGGCCCTAGATCACGTTCGATTCCGATTCGCGAACAGACAATTTTTATATGAGCCCGGCACCTTCGGCAAGTGCAATCCGCATCCACTAGGATCGCATATCTGTCTTAAAATGTGAATTTTATGGGAACTGCCGCTCCGTTGGAAGAAATCAGGCCGCCGTTGACGACGCAGCTTTGCCAGTCGAGAACACGGCGTTCGCGCTTGGTGCTTGAAGAAATAAATGCACGGTTTTGGAAAGAAGGTTAAGAGGATTTCGTTAGTTACGGCCGGGACTAGCGGGTTTGCCCGGCGCTCAATATTTCTTGAATCCGGCGCGTTCCATGCCACGTCGCGCCTCTTGGCTTTTCATGAACGTATTCCAAACAAAGCCGGTCCGCACATTCTCTGCCATGAGCAAGGTGATTCCCGTATCGATTCCGATCACGTCGGTGTCATACCATGCCTTAATAGGATTGAACGCGTTCACAAAGCCATACTTCGTCCAGGCCGAAGGATAGCGATCCTTGATCGTCCGCAAGACCCGCATCACCGGCAGCGGCAGAAATGGCAAGGATCCGCCTGCAGCAGAGGGCGCGACCGTGCCGTCGATCGGGCCCACCGACGGCGGCCCTCCCCAGATCACGTAGCCGTTTTGTGAATCGGATGCGGTGATGCCCCACAGGTCATCGCTGTAGGTAGGAAACTGCTTGGAAAGTTCCAGGCAAAAACGCCGGTGGACGTCAGTGGCGGTGACCGAGTTCTGAAAATAGTCTGCGAACTTGTCGCGCTTGCGTCGGAAGTCGAACCATGCCTGCGAGTATTGATGAACGAAAAGCGGTGCGAAGGAGCCAATATAGCGCAGACCGGCGTATTCGAATTTCAATCGCTTCCAGGCCGTCCATGCGTCATCGCGTAGGGGATACGTGGTCGAGCCCAATCCCAGCAAATACATCATCATTAATTCGCTGTAGTTGTCCCACCGGTACGGAAGGAATCCAATCTCGGGTGTCCATCCATGAGGCAACAGGGCGGTGTCTTCCGATAGCCAGGTCCACTCCACGCGGTCGAAGATAGCGCCGGCCAGGGCGTCGACCTCGTCATCCTGAAAGTATTGCCGGCAAGCTAAAACTCCACACAGAAGAATGGTGGTGTCTACCGAAGACACTTCGGCATCCCAAACTCGTTCGCCTGTCGTAACATTCGCCCAATGGTAGAAAAAGCCACGGTGCTGGGGTAGTTTCCCCCACAAAGTCCGCAGCGTGACCACGACCCGCTCTTGCGCCCACGCGCGCGGGATGAAGCCCCGCCGTTCCCCAATGCAAAGTGCCGTCAGCCCAAAACCGGTGGCCGCTATGCTGCCCACAATTCCGGTATCGTTGATGTGCACATTGCATCGATCCTTCACTAGACCGGTTTTTGGATCGGCCTGATCCCAAAAATACTGGACGCTCGCCTTCTCCAGATCATTCAGAAACTGGTGGTCATCGGGCGAAAGACCGTTCGGGTCCGGGCGCGCCGGAGCTTTCGCGGCCTTGGCTGCCTGTGCATCAAGCGCGGTCGGATGCACCAACTGGGCGAGTGACAGGGAAGCCCCCGCGCCCAACAGTTGCTTCACAAAATTACGTCGGGAAGGCCTTGTATGATGCTTATCTTTCATTCTTGCAATGAGTTAAATCTTAAATGATCTGCGCTCAGCATAAAACCGTAATATGCGTCGGCCGCATCCCGAGAATACATTGCACGGCGCTCGATCTCTCGTAAACTAACTGGGTATCACTGCCATGACCAAGAATAGAAAGATCACCCTCTGGGTGATGGTGACCCTGATTGTCCTTGCGGCCGGGGCCATCCTCTTTTTTCGGCGTGAGCTTCGCGGTCCGGCCACGATCACGGGGGCGATCACTGTATTGGATGCTGATCCGCGGAAGCAATTGCCGATTGCCGACGTGCAGATCACTGCTTTGAACAATCTCGCTATCACTCCCGCCAAGTCGGACTCAGCAGGATATTTCAGACTCACTTTGCGCAAGACTGTGCTCCGGCGGCAAGTGGTCAAACTGGAATTCCGGCATCCCAAGTATCAGCCTCTCGACATGGATGGAGTGCCCGACGGCAAACTCTACCTTGCCCGTTTGGTCCCCCTGCAAAAGCCCGCCACGGATGTGTCCAACCCTGCAGCGACTGTCGTGAGCAATATTCGGGTTCGCTATTCGATTAAAGCTCTGCGCACCATGAACGTGGGCAGCGCCGTGAAGACGTTCGTGGTGGAAAACGTCGCCAACGTCCCTTGCAAGGGGCAACCTCCCTGCTCGCCGGATGGCAAATGGAAAGCCGCGGTCGGTGCCACGGAGCTGGACGCCGGCGTAGGCAACGAATTTCAGAATGCCCGCGTTTCTTGCATTGCGGGACCATGCCCGTTCACGAGGATTGAATCAGAACGCTTCTCCCGATCAAGTCAGAAAATCACGGCAGTCGCTCGCAACTGGTCGGACACCACCACGTTCCTGGTGGAGGCCGAGGTTGTGCACGTGATGCAGAGCCAGATTGATCACCAGTCGTATCCGGTAGTCTTCGGTCCGGCATTCAATTTCACCTTACCCGCAAATGCGGAGGGCGTGACCCTGGAAGTAGACATCGCCGGAGAAACCATCATCTTTCCGCTTGGCCCTGATCTTTTCCTGAGCTGGGCCACTTGCACGTTAGGTGTCAATCGTGATCAGACCAATATTTACCGTTGCCAGCTGAAGCCGAATTATCGCTTCCCGCAGTGAGAGAATGCGCAGATTGGCCGCAACTCGCACCATTGCATTCTGTGCGATGTTAGGACTCGCTTCAGTCGTTGCGCAGGATTCCATTCCCAAGCCTGCAGATGCCGCGAGTTCGAGGGGCACCATCCGCGACATCCTTGTGAGCAGTGATAACGAGGGTCTGACGATCGAGGTGACGACCGACGCTCCGTCTATTCCCGAGATTGCCAGACTTGAACATCCCGACCGCCTGGTTTTTGACTTTCCTGGCCTCGGCCTCGCAGGAGCAAACCGACGGACTCCGGCCCTGAAACAGGGCGGATCTGCCTCTCCGAACCCGCCAGTCGCACAACCTGCGGGCATGCCGCAAACGCCGTCGAGGGCGCAGACCGAGTACGAGTTGCTTTCGAAGGCTCGGGCTCTGAGTCTGGATGATCTCAAGGTTCTGGACGATAAGGCAGCAGCTGGTGAGCCTGAAGCGGAGACCATCCTGGCGCTGGCCTATCATAGCGGGGTCCTTCTAAGAAACGACGAGTCCGAAGCGCTTCGCCTGCTTCACCGAGCCGCAGATCAAGGGTTCGTAGCTGCTGAAGAGTCGCTTGGAATCTTTTCAGCGGCTGGAATCGGCATGCCGCAGCCAAATCCGGGAGAAGCCCTGGCGTGGTACCGCAAAGCCGCGCAACACGGTTCGGTGGACGCCGCCACCAATATTGCGACGATGTATGCAACGGCCGACGGCGTTCCTCGAGACATGGACGCCGCGATTACCTGGTTTCGTCGGGCTGCGGAAGCGGGGGGAGCAACTGCGCAATACAATCTGGCGCTGATCTACGGGCGTGGGGACGGCGTGCCCCGCGATGACCAGAAATTTCTGGAATGGCTCGTCAAGGCAGCCGATCAGGGCGTGATCCCCGCGCTCCTGGACTTGGCGTATCGATACATGCATCCGCAGGACAGATCCAAGCCTGACATACCCGCGGCCATTCAGCGGTACCAAAGGGCGGCCGAATTGGGAGATGGCCCTGCACAAGCCATGCTCGGCGACATTTTTTCCGGCGGAACTCTGGTTCCAGCCGACTATCCGCAAGCCGTGAAATGGTACAGGATGGCCGCCGACCAGGGTCAAAAGGATGGCGAATTCGGACTGGCAGCGCGTTATGTGCTTGGTCAAGGCGTTGCGATTGACCAAGCGGAAGCTCTGCGCTGGTTCAAAGCTGCCGCCGATCAGGGGCACGCCGATGCGCAATACGACGTCGGCAGAATGTACGAGGCCGGGAAGGGAATCACTGCCCCCGATCTGCCTTTGGCAGTCCATTACTACGAATTGGCTGCTCAACAGGGAGTGGTCAAAGCACAGTATTGTCTGGGAGCCCTGCTTGCGAAAGGGGAAGGCGTCCAGATTGATCGGGTGTCCGCTTACAAGTGGCTTCTTCTTGCACAGGATTCCGTTCACGACAGCACCGCTGTACTAAACGATCTCCGAAAATCCATGACACCGCCACAGATCACGGATGCGGAGCATCAGGTGGACGCATGGCGCATCGCGCACAAAGACTTACGACGCGAGCGAGTGACACCTTGACCTTGGGACGTTCGCCTGCACCTCTGTTTCGCAGAGATGTCGAGGGACTCCTTGCGCAGATCCAGTACCGGCGCGGCCGACCCCGCAAGGAGACTGATCTTTGCTACTATGAAGTGACCGCTTGAATGGCGAAGAGTTGGGCGCGTAGCTCAGTTGGTAGAGCAATGCCCTTTTAAGGCATGGGTCGCAGGTTCGAATCCTGCCGCGCTCACCATGAATTTGCCACGACCTCCTGGCTTCCTGCGACGAACTGATCGTCTAACCCTTGGATCCCAATTTAAGGAAAGCCGCACGCAGCTTCTCATGGCCTTGTGTCAGATGCAAATACCGCATCTCGTCGCGGCCTGATTGGGCGCGGATGATTTCCAGCAACGTTTGCTTTTCAGGAGTGCTCCAGGTTCGCAGGCCGGGAATCAACGAAAGTGTCGCTGCGAAAGTTTCGAAGATGTCCCGCGACAACTGGTCCTCGGGAAGACTCGGTATTCGCAGAATTCGTGCAAGCCGGGTTGCTGATTCTTTTCGGAAGCGTTGAACGTCGCCGCCGAATTCATTGCCCATGCGGCGATTGACTTCCAACCCGATGTTTCGCGTCGAGAACCGATCCCAAGCCCCGACTTCGCTCCCGGGCAACTCGTAAAAGACGTGTCCCTCGGCCAGACGACGTAAAGTTCTGGCAGAAGTCCTGTACTTTGGATCGCGAGCAATTCGCGCCTCTTCGCGTTCCGCTACCCCCACCAGGTCGGCTCGTCCGGGGCGGAAGCCCAGTTTGCGATAGAACCAAAACGCTCCCGACTCGATTGCCTCCTCGTTTTTGTGTCCGAGTTGATAGGGATACATTGAGATGCAGGTGGTCCCCATCAGCGAGCACAGGCAACGCAAAACTTGCGCGAAAATCCATGCTACTTCGCCACCTCGGAATGTATAGAAGGTATTGAAGCCAACCTCGATCCATTCGAATAGTCCGATCGCCTCGATATAGTTAACGGGCACGCCGTTCTTCAGCGTGAGCCCGGCAACGTAAGCGCGCAGCGGCAGGCGGCGCTCGGCTGGCAGGTTCCACAGATAGATCGAAACACCACGTCCCACATCTGCGCGGGCGACCGAGTGCGGATCACCCAAGGTGGTCCCGTAAAGTTCTCGATAGCGCACCAGCATCACCTCGCGAATCAGGTCCATCATGGACTCGCCTTTTGCTTGCGATAAGTGCACTAGTTTCGGTGGCCGACGTGCCAGTTCGCGCTTCAGAGAAACTTCTCGGCGCGAGATCAACGGCTCCTGGTGATAAAAGACCCCGGGAACTCGTCGCCAGTTCCGCGTCCGTGAAAGACGGGAGTTCTCGAGATGCCAACGGACAGGCATTCGGAGAGATTCGTAGAGTCGGGACTTGTCGGCGGCGGAAAGCCTCAGTTGCTCAAAGCTTCGTACAAACCACGCAAGATCGTGACCGCGACGATTGCCTTGCGCGGCCTTCAACCATTTTCGCCACGGGGTATCCGCTTCTACAAAAGCGTCCTCCTCAAGAAGCGGTAGGAAGCGTGGCCAGACGGCGGCCATCGCGCGCTCGTCCTCGTAGTCGTCCCACGCAATTTCTACTTTGCCCGGCATGCGTTTTACGAGCCAGCGAACCAGATCAAAGCCGAGCGTGTCCTGCATGCTGGTGCCGGCGATACCGGAGACCTCCAGCGGATCGAAGTCGTCCATGTCGGCCCCAGCCGTGCGTAATTGGTCCACGCGCTTCCAGAAATTCCGCAGAAGAGTCTCACATTGCCGCAGCGGTCGAGGGCTCGGGGGAAAAGCCCTCAAAACCAATAGGGCTTCATGAAATCGAATCAGGGAAGCAACATCAGTGAATCGTACAGCTCCCGCCTTGGTCAGGACCTTGGCAGCGCGTGTCGATTCGCGGCGACCGAACTGATAGCGGCACTCCTCTAGCTCCGTCAACCAACTGGCTGAAGATGTCGCGGACATTTAGCGGGCGCCGTACAGCAGTTCCACTTCATGCGCGGAAGAGGTCCAGGGGACTGCGTCGACGGTGACCCTGCCCTTTTCCGCCTTCCAGGTCTTGATCGGGTTTCCGTCCAGTTTGACATCACGAACCTTGTCCGCTGCGAAGATCGTCAGCCGTACTTCTTTGAACCATGGCCGATACGAACCCTCCGGAGCGGAAATGCTTATCTTCACGTGACCTGACGCTAGTTCGCAGGTGAAGTGCTCACGCAGGAACTCGCCTTTCTGGTAGGCGAACGTATTCCCATCGTCCATGTAGAGGCTTCCGCCGCATCCCGGGCCGGGAAACACCTTCAATTCGAGCGGACCCTTCGGCGTCTCATCGACATTTTGCACGACCGGTTGCTCGGGCAAAATCGTCCCCGCTCGGACGTAGACGGGAAGCGTATCCAGGGGAGGATCGACTTTAATGGTTGTACCTCCGGCCGATCTTTCGCCCGTCCAGTAGTTGACCCAGTCGCCTTTCGGCAACACGACGTCGTATGGTCCCACAAATGGCCAGGCCTTGGGCGCCACTAGCAGTCCGCTGCCGAACATGAATTCTTCTCCGTTGGTGGCGAGCGTCGGCTCCTGTGGAAACTCCATGAACATCGGCCGCATCAGCGGAATGCCTGTGCGAACCGCCTCTTCCATCCCGGTATAGATATAAGGAAGCAGCCGGTAGCGCGTTTCGATGTACTTCTTGCGGATGGCCTCGTGTTCCGGGCCGTCCACCCATGGTTCGCGGTCGCGCGTGCCATTAGCGGCGTGATTCCGATAAAATGGAT
>WNGO01002307.1_pt1 | contig 12177 bp, 10 predicted proteins | sample 5400511 | NCBI WGS metagenome assembly WNGO01 (sample SAMN13153380, study PRJNA577476) | soil metagenome | isolation source: 20 cm soil or saprolite under Garry oak tree replicate 2 | place: USA:California | collected 2016-06-15
GAGCAGGGCGCCGCCACCCCGGCGCCGGCGCGTCCCATCGCGCACGTTCCTTGCTCGTAGATGCCGAAGCCCTGCGCACCTAGCAGCGTCGGAACCACGGCACACAACACCAGCCCGTACCTGACGCTAGCCCGCATACGTTTTGTCCCCGGGTGGCTTTGGAAAGGTGGTGGAATTGGCTGGCCAACGGTAGCATTGGCCCCAATCCTTGTCAAACCCATGCGTGCCAACGCGTCAGCGCTGTTCCGCGCGACCTTCGGCGTCGCGCCCCATGCCGCAGCCTCGGCGCCCGGCCGGGTCAACTTGATCGGTGAGCACACCGACTACAACGGTGGTCCCGTGCTGCCGGTGGCGTGCGCCGTGCGCACGTCGGTCGCGGTCGGCCCGACGGACCGGGGTGTCCTCGAGCTGATTTCGACGCGGGACGGTCAGGTCGCGCGGATCAACTATCGAGAAGGGCGACCACAGGGCTGGGGTGCGTACATCGCGGGGGTCATGCGCGAGCTCGTGGCACTGGGGGCGGCACCCCTGGAGGGCGGGGCTCGCGTGGCGGTGACGAGCGACGTGCCGGTCGCCGCGGGCCTCGCGTCGTCCGCCGCGCTCACCGTGGCCGCGGCCAAGGCGCTCAGCCTGCTCGCGGGCGCCCGTCTCCTGCCCCGCCAGGTGGCGGGCGTAGCGTTTCGGGCGGAGCACGATCACGTCGGGGTGCGGTGCGGCATCATGGATCAGATGAGCGCGGCGCTCGCGCGGCCGGGCCGGGCGCTGCTGCTCGAGTGCGCGTCGCTCGCGGTGCGCCACATCCCGATGGGGGGAAGGCTCCTGCTCGTGGACACGGGTGCGCGGCGTGAGCTTGCCGCCGGTGCCTTCAACGAGCGGCGCTCCGAGTGCGAAGCGGCCGTCGCCCGGCTCAAGCTCGACCTGCCGGAGCTGGTGTGGCTCGCGAGCTGGCCCGCAGCCTGGCTGCCACGCCTTAAGCGTGCATTGCCGGAGCCGCTCCGCTCCCGTGCGCTCCACGTCATCGGGGAGACCGCCCGCGCTCGGTTCGGCGCGCAGCTGCTCGCCCGCAGACAGCTGAAGCGGTTCGGTGCGCTGCTGTACGAGTCCCACGAATCCTGCCGGCGGCTGTACGACTGCAGCACACCGGAGCTGGATACAATCGTCGCTGCGGCGCGCCGGGCAGGCGCGCTCGGTGCGCGACTCACCGGTGCGGGGTGGGGCGGCGCAGTGCTCGTCCTGCTGGCGAAGACGACAGGGAAGAGAGGAAAGCATGAGGCGAAGGTGGTGCGGGAGATCCAGCAGGCGTTCCGCGCTGCCTACGCACGGGACCCCGCCATCACCACGGTGCACCCGTCGGGCGGGGTGCGGCGGGAACTGGTTCGCTAGGGCGGCGTACACGGGGCCGGCGGTGCTCTTGCGACGCGCGGCCCCAGCTGTAGCCTGAGGTGACGCCATATTCGGAGGCCCATGGATCGGCGCCCGCTTTTCACGACCGTTGCGTCTGTCGCGGCGCTCCTCACGCCAGCGCGCGACGCCGCCCAAACCGGGACCACCGACCGTTTGGCTGTCGCCCGTACCGCGCTTCATGCGATGAAGCTGGACAGCGCTGCGCTGCTTACGCGTCGGGTGCTCGATAGCGCCACAAGCGCGTCCAGGCAGGAGCGCATCCAAGCGTGGCTTCTGCTCGGGGTAGTCGAATTCTACCAGGGAAGGGACTCGGCAAGTGCGTCCGATTTCCGCGAGGCGCTCGCGATCGAGCCTGGGCTCGAGCCGCAAGGGCTTGCGAGTTACGACTCTTCCCTGGTCGTCCTGTTCGACGCTCAACGGCACGCTCCGGCGTCGAATCCCACCTCGTCTCCGGGTGGGGCTGACGCTGTGTTGGACTGCACGCGGGGCTGCCCCAAAGACATCATTGCGCCACAACTCTTGGACCTACCGCCAATGGACTTTCTCGCGTTGGACCGGTTCGACGCGCGGTACAACTTGGATAGCCGCTTGACCATCCGCTTCATCGTGGATACGGCGGGGCGCGTGAAGCGGGGGTCCGTGACCGTTGTTCACAGCAGCATGCAACTCAAGCAGCTAGAGCGCGGTTTTCGCCAGTCTCTGGAGCAGGCGCGCTACATCCCAGCCCGAACGGTGGGCCGCGGGCCAGTCTCGGTCGTCTGCCAGATCGTTGCGGAATTCAAAGGCGCACGCTTGGTCAAGACGTCGAATCCGTTCTTCCGGTAAGCGGACGCGTTCCCCAAGTGACTGCCGACAGCGTAGCTTTTGGGCGGCGCCGGGGTGGCGAAATCGGTAGACGCAAGGGACTTAAAATCCCTTGGGAGGCGACTCCCGTGCAGGTTCGAGTCCTGCCCTCGGCACTACGGCGAGCCCGACCACGTCGTGATCGAGTACGAGCCCGACGACGGCGTGATCGAGTAGTCGACGAGCAGGTTGATCAACACGCGCACGCCCCGCCCACGCAGCCGGGCCGGCCGGAACAGGGCCTTGAGGACCCAGTCCTTGGTGGGTTGGTCGAACGCCGGGTGCGGGCTCGTCATGATCCTGACCGACACGGGCTCAACCCGCCCCGTCGTATCGATGACGGCCGGCAGGATCACCCGGCCCTGAATCCCCGCCTGTTTCAAGAAAGCGGGATAGACCGGGGCCGGGGCAGACAGCAGTGCCGGCCTCTCCTCCACCAGCGCCTCCGCATACACTTCATTCCCGCTCACCACAATGTCGCTGGCCCGGCTGCCTTCGACGCCACCACCGGTGTAATCCTTGGGATCGAAGCGCTGCTGGAGGTCCACCGGAGGCATGTCGATAGGGATCTGCGCCGATACGGCGACGGTCTGAAACCACTGGAGCGCGTCGGCAAGCTGCACCGGCGGCGGTTCGACCGCATTCTGCTGCTCCTGAGGTGCGAGCAGTACCACCGTCGTGCCCATCCTGACCTGGTCGTCGCGCGGGGCGGCGTCGACCGTCGCGTACACGACCCCGGCGATCATCGCAGAATGGATCGCGAGCGACGCGAAACCGACGCCGAGCAGGCGTTTCCTCCCGGTCTTCCACTCGGATTCGAGGAGCGTGAGAACCACAGGTCCACCTTCCCCGTGGGGCTTTGACGCCGGGCGTCGTGATGCAGAACTAATGATAGCGGGATAGGTGTCAACCAGCCACGACCTCCCAAGACCGAGGTGGCCACTACGGCGACCCCGACGACGTCTTGAGTGAGTAATCGACGGGCAGATTGATGAACACGCGCACCGCCCGTCCATGCATCCGGGCCGGCCGGAATAGCGCCTTCATAACCCAATCCTTGGTGGGTTGCTCGAACCCCGTGCTTGGACTCTTGACTATCCTGACCGAGGTAGGCTCGACTCGCCCCGTCGTATCGACGATAGCCCGCAGTACCACACGGCCCTGGATCCCGGCCTGCCTCAAGAGCGGCGGGTAGACAGGGGGCGGCGCGGACAAGAGCTCCGGCCGCTCCTCCACGATCGCCTCTGCATACACTTCACTCCCACCGACGACGATACCGTTCGCCCGACCGCCCTCGACACCACTCCCGGAGTAATCCCTGGGATCGAAACGCTGTTGCAGGTCAATCGGCGGAATATTGGTCGGGATTTGCGCCGGTACGGCGACCGTCTGAAATCCCTTGAGCGCGTCGACCAGCTGCACCGGCGTCGGCTCGGTGGGCTTCTGCCGCTCCTGGGGTACAAGCAGCACCACCGTCGTATCGATTTTGACTTGGTCGTCGCGTGGCGCCGCGTGGAGCGTCGCGTATGCGACCCCCGCGATGATCACAGTATGGATGGTGAACGACGCGAAACCGACGCCGAACAATCGCTTGGTGCTGATCCTTCGCCTCGACTCGAGGAGCGTAAAAACCACGGTCCACCTCCGGCGCATGGGCTGCCAACCGGAGAGTCGTGGGACGGCGTCCCCCGGTCTTCGACACCTAATAAGACGTCAAGACCCCTCTGAAGGTTGCAGCGACTGTGCTACACCCCCGGGGGGGGACTTGACTGGGCGCGTCCCGTTCGCAAGCAATGAGGGCGAGACGTACCGAGGTGACGCGATGCCTGGGATGTGGGCTCGCTCGCGGGCCGACTTGAACCTGAAGCTTCGCCGTGGCGCGTGGTATCGCATCACGCGGCTCAATCCGCTGCAAGCCGTTCTCGAGGTCGGTGGTCGCCTCCTCGAGATCCCGTCCGCGTTCCTGCAAGTCATTGAGCGTCCGCCCCGCAAATGGAGTGTGGTCGCGCGCCCGAGCGATGCGGTGCGTCTCCCCGCGGGCTGCGACGAGCGCTACGCCGTCTGCCCGAGCTGCCGTCAGCGGCAATCGCTCGCCGGACGGCCGCGTCGCATGAGCTGCCGCCGATGCGGCGAGCAGTTCGACGTCGCATGGGCGGAGACTGGCTGACAACCCCCTGACATGTTTGGTGCAACTATTTAGGGCCTCCGGACGTCTTACAGGTCGAAGCGTGCGGTCAGACCAGCAGTCCGGGAGGCATCCAATGCGCGTGTATGCTTTGCTCCTCGCCGTCATTCTCACAACCGGTTACGGCTACGCTGCCCAGATCGCCGTGTCCTCTTTGGGAGCCGGTCGGCACACTGCGACCGAGCCGGCAACAGCGATCCCTGCCGGCGGCGCCCTCGACGGGGTGTGGTACGGCGGCGTACTCGATCCGGTAACGGTCGAGTCCCGAAGCGACGGGGCGCGAGCTGCGGCAACCCGGGGCGGGGTCTTGAGCCGGCCGACCGTGCGGTGTACCGAGGCGCATCCGTCCAGATTCCACGCCGTTTCCTGAAGCTTTCGAGGGGGGCTTCGGCCCCCCTTACCCGTACCAGCTGTCGCTGTCCGCCGCCGGCGCCCGCGCGAAACCCCACCTCGCCAACTGCCGTAGGACCTGCCAGTTTGGAGCCTATCCGCAGCAGGGAGCGGGCGTGAGCGTATTCTGGGACACCTGGCGCAAAGAGATCACTCGCGGGGCGGCGTTGTTCTGCGGCGTGCTCGCGATCGGCTTCTTCGTGCACTATGCCATCGGCCGCGTGCGCCAAGGGGTGATCCACGATCTCCCAATGGCTTTGCGCGACCTGCGGAGCGAGTTCGCCCGGGACGAGGGTGGGCCCGGTCGCCTCGCGGGAGCGCCATGGACGTACCGGGCCAAGCTCGGTGCGAAACAATGGGTGTGGATCCGGAACACCCGTGGCTCGGTGACGGTGGAGCCGGCCAAGGGTGACTCGTTGCAGGTCTCCGCGGTGAGAACGTACCGGTCTTCGGACACCGCGAGCGTGCGTCTCGTCGCCGTACCGTACGAGGGCGGCGTTGCCGTGTGCGCGGAATGGGGAAGCGACAGCGATTGCGGCCCCGGGCACCGTGAAATCCGGGTACGAGGGGAACGCCATAACGACGTCGCCGTGGACTTCATCGTGCGGCTGCCGCGCAATGCGGGCCTGGGCGCCACGACCACGGTGGGCGACGTGCACGTGGCGGGAGCGCGTGGCCCCCTGGAGGTGCATGTGGTGAGCGGCGACGTGGATGTGGTCACCGCCAAAGGGCCCGTCAGAGTCGAGCTGGTGAACGGGGACGTGCGCGTTCGTATGGAGGCCTTCGGGGACAGCGGTGGGGTCTCCGCCAGCACGATCAACGGCTCGCTGACGGCCGAGCTCCCGGCGCGTCTCGACGCGAACGTGGAGGCGACGACCGTGAACGGCTCCATCACCACCGACTATCCACTCACGGTGAACGGCAAGTTCGCGGGACGTAAGCTCAAGGGGACGCTCGGGCGCGGCGGGCGCGAGGTTCACCTGGTGACGGTGAACGGCTCGATCAAGCTGAAGAAAGCGGTCTAGCCTAGCGTGTCGCGGACAGATAGCGGGCCACTTCGTCCGGGAACGTGCGCACGTCGATGGGCTTCGCGAGGTACCCGTCGAAGCCGGCCGCCAGCGTTTTCTCCCGGTCCCCCGGCATCGCGTGGGCAGTGAGGGCGACGACCTTCCAGGGGTGGTCGCCCTCGATGCGCTTCACGTCGGCCAGAACACTGTAGCCGTCCCGCCCGGGCAGCTGGATGTCGAGCAGAACGAGCGCGGGGGGCGGCTGCTCGGCGAGCAGGGTGGCGACCAGCGGCTCGCCCGACGCCAGACCGACGACGCGATGGCCCTTCATGGTCAGCAGGGCCTTGATGAGCTTCAGGTTGTCGGGCTGATCCTCTACCACCACGATCGTCGCCATCACGGTTGCTCCGGCCGGCTCTCGGCCCGTCGCAGGGTGAACCAGAAGGTGCTGCCCGTGCCGAGCTCCGAGTCCACACCGATGGTGCCACCGTGCAGCTCCACGAGGCGTTTGGAGAGTGCGAGGCCCAGGCCCGTCCCTTCGTACCTGCGGCTTTCGCTCGCGTCGAGCTGCACGAACTCCTGAAACAGCTTGCTTTGGTCCGCCGGCGCGATCCCGATCCCGGTGTCGGTGACGGCGACGCGCACCGCGCCAGAGTCCTCGAGCCGCGCGCTGAGCGTGACACGGCCGCCGTCGGTCGAGAACTTGATGGCGTTGGACAGGAGGTTGAGCAGCACCTGGCGAAGGCGCCCCCGGTCGGCCGTCACCATGAGGTGGTCGGGGAGCGGCTCGATCACGAGGCTGTGCCGCCGGGCCTCGAGCTGGGCGCGGACGGTGTCGGCGGCTTCCCGGAGCAGCGCGCTCACCTCCAAGGCCTCGAGGCGCAGCTCCATCCGGCCCGCCGCGATCTTTGAGAGGTCGAGCAGCTCGTTGATGAGCTCGAGCAGGTGGCGCCCGTTGCGCGCGATGGTCTCGAGATAGTCGCGCTGGGTCTCGGTGAGCGGGTTCTCGGGCGTCGCCATCGTCAAGAGCAAATCGCTGAACCCGATCACGCTGTTGAGCGGCGTACGGAGCTCGTGCGACACATTCGCGAGGAACTGGTCTTTGAGCTTGCCCGCCTGGTCGAGCTCCGCGTACAGGCGGGACATCTCCCGGTGCTGCTCCTCGAGCTCGGCGTTCTGCGACTCGAGGCGCTGGGCGGCGTGGCGCACCTCCACCGCCAGGCGGCGGGTGTGCTGGTGAGCGGAGTCGCGCTCGCAGGCAATGGCCAGGTTCGGCGCCGCGTGCTCGAGCGCGACGCGCGCGTCGGCGGAGAGCTCCCCCGTCACGGTCGCGACGAGCAGTCCCACGAGCCGCCCTCGGGAGCGCAGGGGCGCGAGCGCGAGTCCCCCGGCGGACGCGTCGTCGGCCGTGGTTAGCTGCAGCTGCGCTCGTACCGGCCGGGCCGCGGCGCTCGCATGGTAGATGACAGTGACGGCGTCACCGACCAGTTGGCGCACGACGTCGCGGGACAGCGGTCGGGCGGTGGCGCGGCGCACGGCCGTCGGCCCCCATTCGTTGGTGTCGTACTGCGGCTGATATAACGCCAGCGCCGGTGCGCCGGTCGCAGCCGCCATGACGTCGAGCGCGGGGCCGAAGCTCCCCCCCGCGGTCGCTTCGCCCGCCGGCGCGTTCAGTGCCGTGAGCAAGCGCCCGGCCTGATCCTGGATTCGCTCCCGCCAGGCAAGCGCCGCCGCCATGTGATTCACGCCGCGCGCGATCATGCCGAACTCTTCGGGCTGGCCCTCGTCGAGCCGCTCGTCGTACTGACCCGCGGCCACCCGCTGGAGCGCGCCCACGACGTGGCCGAACGGCGTCGCGAGCCGCCGGCGGTTGTACCAGAGCCCGACGCCCAGCGCCACGAGGACGACGACGAAAATCACCGTCGTCTGCACCGCCGCTTGGATCGCGTTGTCACCCACGTCGGCGGCGAGCTCCCGCAGGGCGGCGACCTGGGCCTCGCGGGCGGGGGAGGGCGAGACGCGGGCCAGCTGCTCGAGGCGTTGGCTCAGCTCGATCATGTCGGCCTGCGTGCGTCGTGCGCTCCGCCAGGTGGCGATGCGGTCGGCCAGACCGGCGACGGCGATGGCCAGAAACGCCGCCGCGAACAGCCGGCTGATGCTCGGAACGGGCGAAGGGCGAACGGGCGCTGGATTGGTCATGCGACCGGTACAAATAGGGGAACGAGCCGCGGCAGGACAAGAGCGGCGGCGCCGGCGTGCTGGCGGGAGGCGGCCCCGGATTGTAAGCTAGCCCCCACGTCCCGTGTCCGATCTGCTCGACTCCCTGCGTGAGGCCCTCGCTGACCGCTACGCGGTCGAGCGGGAGCTGGGCCGTGGAGGCATGGCCACGGTGTTCCTGGCGGAGGACTTGAAACACCACCGATCGGTGGCGATCAAGGTCCTGCACGCCGAGGTCACGGCCACGCTCGGCGCCGAGCGGTTTCTGCGCGAGATCGAGATCGCCGCCCGGCTGCAGCATCCCCACATCCTGCCCCTGTACGACTCCGGCACCGCGACCGGCTTCCTCTATTACGTCATGCCGTACGTCGAGGGCGAGTCGCTGCGCGATCGCCTGCAGCGCGAGAAGCAGCTGTCGCTCGAGGACGCGGTGAAGATCACGACCGAGGTGGCGAGCGCGCTGGCGTACGCGCACAGCCATGGCGTGGTGCACCGCGACATCAAGCCCGAAAACATCATGCTCTCAGGCGGCAGCGCGGTCGTCGCGGATTTCGGCATCGCGCGCGCCATCAGCGCGGCAGGTGAAGGACAGCACCTGACGCAGACGGGCACCATCATCGGGACGCCGGCCTACATGAGCCCGGAGCGGGCGACGGGAAACGCGGACATCGACGGCCGGAGCGACCAGTACAGCCTGGCGTGCGTAACGTACGAAATGCTCGTCGGGGAGCCCCCGTTCACGGGGACCACGGCGCAGGCGATCATAGCCCGACACTCGCTCGACTCGGTGTCGCCCCCGTCGATCGTGCGCGCCATGATTCCCGAGTCGGCGGAGCGCGCGATCTTGCGGGCGCTCGCGAAGGTGCCGGCGGACCGTTTTGCCACCACGGCCTTGTTCGCGGAGGCACTGGCGGCGCCGGGTGCGCCGGTCGGCGCGCGGCGCACCACGCGCGCGACCGCGGCACCGCGATGGGGCGGGCTGCCGCGCGGCGTGGTGCTCGCCGGCGTCGCGGTGGTCGTGGCCATCGCAGGATGGGGAGTGTTTGGCCGGGGCCGTGCGCGCCCCAGCGGCGCCGCGGCAGGCGGGCTCGATCCACGGCACGTGGCGGTCTTGTACTTCGAAGACCTGAGCCCGAAGCACGATCTCGCCTACCTCGCCGATGGGTTGACCGAGACATTGATCGCTGACTTGAAGCGGGCCGGGCTCGACGTCGTCTCGAAGAACGGTGTTGCTCGGTACCGGAGTACCGACATCACTCCGGACAGTGTGGCGCGCGCCTTGAGCGCCGGCATACTGGTGCGCGGCGCCGTCGAAGCGTCCGGAGGCCGTTACCGGGTGTCGGTGCGACTGATCGAAGGATCGACCGGTGCGGACTTCCGACGGGGGAGCTTCGAGGTTCCGCAGGGCGACCTGCTCTCGATCCGCGACAGCCTCGCGGGGGACGTTGCCGATTTCTTGCGCTTGCGCCTCGGGGACGAGGTCAGACTGCGCGAGGAGGAAGCGGGCACGCGCATCCCGGAAGCCTGGGCACTGGTGCAGCAGGCGGAACGGGCTCAAAAGGACGCGGCTGAGCTCGGCTCGGGAAACGCCGCCGCAGCGGCCGCGCGCTACACCCAGGCGGACTCGCTGCTGGGCCTGGCCGAGAGCGCCGACCGAGAATGGGTAGCGCCGGTCGTGCAGCGGGCCCGCGTCGCCTACCAGCGGGCCAGGCTCGAGCGCGAGCCACGCGAGATGGACAAGTGGCTCCAGCTCGGCCTTGGGCACGCCGATCGGGCGATTCAGAGGGAACCGCAGAGCCCCGACGCGCTCGAAATGCGTGGCACCATCCGGTACTTCCGGTTCTCGAAAGGACTCGAGCCCGACGCGGCGGCCGCCGACAGGCTCCTCGCCGCGGCGAGGGCGGACCTGGAAGACGCGACTCGCTTGAACCCGCAGCAGGTCGGGGCGTGGAACGTTCTTTCCGTCCTCTACTACCAGACACGCGATCTCCCCGAGGCAAACCGCGCCGCCCTCAGCGCGTACCAGGGAGACGCCTATCTCGCGGCCGCGGACGCGATCCTCGGGCGCCTGTTCGTGACGTCGTACGATCTCGAGCTGTTCCTGCCCGCGACCGACTGGTGCGACAAGGGGCGCCGCCGCTTTTCTACGAATCCGTTGTTCGTCCAATGCCAGCTGATGCTGATGACCACGAAGGCGGCGGACCCGGACGTCAAGCTGGCTTGGCAGCTCGCCGATTCAGTGGTGCGGCTCACGCCCGAGCGCGATCGCCCGCTCAAGCGGCTGTACCAGCAGATGTGGGTCGCGTTTGTGCTGGGACGCGCCGGACTCGCCGACAGCGCGAGGCGCGTGCTGGAGCGCTCGATCGGGAACGCGGACATCGATCCTCAGCGGGAGCTGCTCGGCTACATAGCGGCCGCGCGCCTCTCGCTAGGCGACAAGGATGAGGCGCTGCGGCTACTCAACGCCTACCTCGTCGCCAACCCCAAGCACCGTGACGGCTTCCGCAAGAACGTGCACTGGTGGTGGCGCAGCCTACAGGACGACCCCCGCTTTAAGGCGCTGATCGGAGCGCGGTAGCCGGCGTGATGGCGCGGGGCGGCCCTGCTGTTGCGGTCGCGCGACGCCTTGGTCGCGGCGCGGGGGAGGGGAGTGGGAAAAATGACCACGAGGGCGGTGGGATCCTCTTGGTGCGCATCTTGCTCGTGTTCGGCGCAGGCGTCCTTCCACCGGAGCCTGCGTATGAAGCGCCGGACATTCGCCGTCCTGGCCACCGCCGTGATCGCTATCGGATGTCGAGACCAACGGCTCCTGCAGCCCACGGCTCACGGCCGCCTGGCGGCGCTGATCCTGGACGGTGCGCACAGCGGGAATGCAAACTTCTTCTTCCTGCCCCCCTTGGTGCCTGATCCCAGCACCGACCCGAACTTCGATCCTGGCAAGTTCAATCCCAACCTCTCGCCCACCGTCGAGGTGTGTGTGCTCAGCGGCAACCCGGGATTAGGGTCGGTCGACTGTGCCACCGATGGCTCCGGGAATCCCGTGCTCGTCTTCGGGCCCGCGACGATGCCGCTGGACGGCGAGCAATATCAGCTCAGCTGGGACACGAAGTCTGCGGTGCCGCTCGATGCGAGCATGTTTTATCGAATCACCGTGCGCGGCGCCCCGAGAGGTACGGCGCTCGGCGTCCTCGACGTGGATCCGGTGACCGGCGGCATCAAGAACGTGAAGACGGGCGATGTCGTACAATTTCAGGAGGGTCGCACCTTGCCGATCAAGGTGCGCATCGAAGATGGGGCGTTTGGGGCGACCAACCCCGACCACGTCGAGCAGGTGGTGCCGAATCATATCGCGACCCCCTTCGTCGACGTGACGACGAGCAGCGGGTTCGCGGGCGCACGGTTCTTCGACGGGTGGTTGCCGCTCGGGATCGATCAGGTCGTCGTGATCATTGAGCGCATCCCGGTGAACGATGCTACCGCGTCCACGAACTGCCTCGGGAGCGGCGACTCCGAGCTCGAGGGCTGCTATCGTTTCCGGACCGACCCCGACCTGCACGGTCTGGGCATCGAGGGCGCGGACCTGCCGTTCCGGGTGAACGCGATCGCAGGCGTGTGCTTCGAGATCCCTGGGGTCGTGGGCAATCCGGAGGCGCCGCCCTACGGGCTGAACCGGCGGGAGGAGGTCGAAGGCATCCCCGTGGGGCCGATCGTCCCGCTGGAGGATGTGCCGGCGCCGTTCTTGAACTGCGGCACGTTTGCGCGCACACCGCAGCCGTCGGTGCTCGGGGTCATCAAGTCTGGTCAGCTGCGGGAACTGCCGAGCGCTGCCTGGCATGCGCTCGTCTGGGGGGTCACGCGCCTGGTGGCTCCGCGCGCGTTGCACGCGGTCGATCTGGGGGCTGGGGGCAGCACCGGCGGCTTCAGCCGCTTCGGGTGGCTGCGCTCGGCGACGATGACGAAGGTGATTACCACCGACAACCAGATCGGCCCCACCAATACCGCGCTCCCCGTCGATCCGCAGGTGTGCTTGACGTACTCACATCATTCCGGGCTCCAACCGCTCGCAAACGAGCCGGTGACCTTCAGCGTCATGACCGGCGGGGGAACCGTGGGCGGGGGCAGCAATGCGAC
>WNGO01002308.1_pt1 | contig 12177 bp, 11 predicted proteins | sample 5400511 | NCBI WGS metagenome assembly WNGO01 (sample SAMN13153380, study PRJNA577476) | soil metagenome | isolation source: 20 cm soil or saprolite under Garry oak tree replicate 2 | place: USA:California | collected 2016-06-15
ATCGCGACGCAGTCTTTGGGGAACTGTCCAACGTGGTAGGGGGACAGCCGTGACGGTGCCGCCGGGCCCGGTACGCGGCTAAGTTAGTCCCGACAAACCGCGCCCGAGTGGCGGAATGGCAGACGCAGGGGACTCAAAATCCCCCGGGGGCAACCCCGTGAGAGTTCGACTCTCTCCTCGGGCACATGACCGCACTCCCTGTGGCGCGCGCGCCGCGTGGGCCCCCTCGCTTTCGTAGAAACGTCGCAGCACCCACCTCCATCTCGCCCCGCAACAGTAGCAGGAACAAATACTTACAAATTGAGGCGCGGATGCACGGGTTGTGCGGTTGCAATCCGCGACAGCGCTGCGCCCCCAGAACCCGTGGCCCGAGGTCCCGCGTATGCCGACCCGCTGCACCGCCATCCGACCCGCGCTTGGCTTAGCCGCCGCACTCCTGCTGACTACGTGTAGCACCGACACCCAGCCCGCCGCGCCACGCGCGGCCGCGCACCCCGACTTCGCTATCACGCTCACGGGCGGGGAGGTGCTGGTCGGCGCGGGCAACGTCTCGACCTGCAGGAACAGCAACGACGCGGCGACCGCCGCCCTGCTCGACGGGATCCCCGGCACCGTCTTCGCCGCCGGCGACCTCGCGTACGACAACGGCGCCAAGGATCGCTTCAGCAAGTGCTACAACCCGACCTGGGGCCGCCATAAGGCGCGCACGCGCCCCACGCCCGGCGAGATCGAGTACAAGCAGGGGGGCGCCCAACCGTACTTCAACTATTTCGGCGCGGCGGCTGGGACCCCCGGCAAGGGCTACTACAGCTACGACCTGGGCGACTGGCACGTCGTGGTGTTGAACAGCGGCATCTCGACCGCCGCAGGGTCGACACAGGAGCAGTGGCTCCGCGCCGATCTCGCCGCGAGCCCGGCGCGCTGCACGGTCGCCTACTGGCATCATCCGCGGTTCTTCTCGAGCACCTCCGCCCAAAGCAACTCGGCAGTGAAGCCGCTATGGGACGACCTGTACGCCGCCGGTGCGGAGATCGTGATCAGCGCGCATTACGAGAACTATGAGCGCTTCGCGCTCCAGGCACCGGACGGTACGGCCGATCCGGCGTACGGTATTCGCGAGTTCGTAGTGGGGACGGGGGGCGAGGCTCACGACCCCCTCGGCCCGCCGGCGCCGAACAGCGAGGTCCAGAACAGCTCGACCTACGGCGTCTTGAAGCTCACGCTCAGCACGGACGGCACGGGCGCCTACACCTGGGAGTTCGTGCCCGCGGCGGGCGGCAGTTTCACGGACACTGGCTCAGGGAGCTGCCACGACGCGCCGCTGCCACCTCCGCCGCCGCCTCCACCACCTCCGCCGCCGCCGCCGCCGCCCCCGCCGCCGCCCCCGCCGCCACCGCCCCCCGGCAGCGCAGTCCTCGTCGGCGCGGGAGACATCGCGAATTGCAGCTCTTCAGGAGACGAGGCCACTGCGACCCTGCTCGATGGCATCGACGGAACGGTTTTCACGGCCGGGGACGACGCCTATCCCAACGGGTCTGTGAGCGACTTCACGAACTGCTACAACCCGACCTGGGGCCGTCACAAGGCGCGCACGCGTCCCACACCCGGCATTCACGACTACAACACGTCCGGCGCCGCTCCCTACTTCTCTTACTTCGGGAGCGCCGCAGGCGAGCCCGGGAAGGGCTACTACAGCTACAACCTCGGCTCGTGGCACGTCGTTGCCTTGAACAGCCGGGTGGACATCACCGCCGGATCCGCTCAGCTCGCGTGGTTGAAGAGCGATCTCGCGACCTCGGGGGCGGCCTGCACGGTCGCCTACGTCTACAACCCGCGCTTCAGCTCCGGGACGACGCATGGCAGCTCCACCGGCATGCAGCCCGCCTGGCAGGTGCTGTATGACGGCGGCGTGGAGGTGGTGGTCAGCGGACACGAGCACACCTACGAGCGCTTCGCACCGCAGACACCCACCGGTGTCGCGGATCCGGTGCGGGGCGTGCGCGAGTTCATCGCGGGGACCGGCGGCAGCGAAAAGGGGTATCCTTTCGGGACGCCGATCGCCAACAGCGAGGTCCGCGACAACACCAGCTTCGGCGTGCTGAAGCTGACGCTCAACGACGGCGGCTATACGTGGGAGTTCATTCCCGTCGCAGGGTCTTCGTTCCGGGATGCGGGCAGCGCGACCTGCCATTAAGGAAGTCGTCTTGAACGAGGGTGTCGTCTTGCGGTGGCCCGGTGTGAGCCGGGCCACCGCGCCCGCAGGGCTTGCCCGCCTAGCGTAGCTTCGCCAAGCTATCTCCTGCCCCTTTAGAGCGCCCGAGGCAGCACGATGCAAGCATTCCAGTGGGCCCGCCTCAAGGAAAACGTGCAGACGCCGCTGCGCCGCGGCGCGTGGTACCGGATCGTCAAGCTCACGTCGAGCGAAGCGACGCTGGATGTGAAGGGGAAGCCCGTCGCCGTTCCGCGAGGGGAGCTGCAGCTCTCACCGACCCCGGCGCAGCGCTGGACCGTGGTGCCGGCGCCCAAAAACGCGCCGCGCTTCCCGGCGACCTGGGGCTCGCGGTACGCGGTGTGTCCCAACTGCCGCGACCGCGCGCGCCTCGAAGCCGAGGCGCCGAGCATGCGGTGTCATCGCTGCAACGGATTGTTCGAGATCGCCTGGAACGAGCCCTACCTCGCCAGCGCGTAGGGACTCACGGAGTAGCCGCGATGACGTCGAACGAGGCGCTGCTCGCGCCCGTCGCCCCCGACGTCGTTGCGTTCAGTGTATAGCCCGTCCCGGCCTTGTCGATGGTCAGATCCCCAAACAGGGCCACGCCGTTCACGGGCGCCACCGACAGCGTGCCCGAGAGCCTCCCGCCGAGCGGATTGGTGCCGATCACAACGGTCACGCTGGCGGTGAAGCTCGAGTCCACGTGGCCCAGGGTGTCCTGCACCTGGATCTGGACGGCCGGGGTCATGATGCTGCCCGCCGTGACGCTGCTGGGCTGCACCCTGAAGGCCAGCACCTCGCTCGTCCCGCCGCCCGAGTGGCCGATGTTGAGGCCGCCCGTGCCGAGCAGGTCGGGACCGGGGCACGCCACCGTGCCGGCGGCGACGAGGGCGACGCCTACGTAGCGGAGTCTCATCGTCAGTGATACGCCCCATGGCCCGGTAAGGTTCAGGTCCGCGCGGTCTTATAAAACGTCCCGTAGGCCGCGAGCGCACGTGCCACGCCCTTGTCCACCTGTTGAGCCATGTAGTCGGGCAGCGACCCGACGCGATCCTGGAGTCCCGTCGCGCCCTGCGGCGTGTCACCCGGTTTGAGGGCTCTGTAGCGCTCGGTCAAACCGGCCCGCAGCGCCTCGAGCACCCACGGTTTCGTCTCTACCGTGGCCTTGGTCACGATGACGCCGCCAATGGTGCCGGCGGGCGTGAACGCGACGGCCACCTCGATCGGCCCGTGCGGCGTATCGACGCGCACGAACACCAGGGCGCCCGTCACCTGCCCGCCGGACTTGCCGATGTAGAAGGTCAGGACACCGTCCTCGGGGCTCCAATCGACCGCCTCGTGGAGGCGGTGCGCGTCGCCGTTGCTCAGGTGGGCCTCCCGCGCGAAGAACGCATCGGCGCCGGAGAGCAGGGTCTTCACCGCATCCGGCCGCGGGACGAGGACCACAGTCGGGGTGATGTGGAGAGCGGCCGCCACGGCGGCGCCCGTCAGTATTCCAATCATGCTGCGACTCCTTTCGTCGGTTGCCACATCTGCCACACGGCGAGCGCCGTGACGATCGTGAAACCGAGCCCCATGGCCCAGCCGCCGGCGAGCGTCACGATCGCGAACGCCGGCGCCACGAGCTTGGTCAGCCACATCCCGGCGAAATCGAGCCACGGGGCGGCGAACAGCAGCGTGATGAGGGCGAACCCGGCCCAACGGGGCACCGCGAGTCCGAGCACCACGGCCGAGAGCGCCGCCGCGATCACGCCATACATCGGGACGTGGACGTGCGTGTCCTGCACCAGGAGGTCGCGATCCACGGTGTGGGCGGCCGGCTCGGCGAGCTCCCCGAGGGTCACGGGGTGCTCGACGACCACCGTGCTCTCGGGCGGCATGTGCATCGGCATCTCCGGCTGGGCGTACGTCGCCGCCACCGTCCGCGGCGAGAACCCCGCGTACAGCGCGACCATCCAGGCGCCGAACAGGTAGGCGGTCCCGAACGTCCCGAGCAAACACGTGACGAGCCACTTGAGTCTCGTGTCCGCGCGTCGCAGGTCGTAGATCATTCGCCCCCCTTAAAACAGGTACACGAGCTCCACGACTGCGCGCGTGTCGGTGCGCTCTTGTCCGCCGCTCGCGGTTTCGAAGAACGGCTGCGTCGAGTAATCGACCCGCAACGCCGCCCGGAGCGCGATCTGCGGCAGGTGAAACGTCGTGTGCTCGATGTTGGAGAAGATCCCTTCCCGGGCCTGGCTGTAGAACCACATCGGCCCGACCGTGATCGAGCGGAGCACCTGCGGTGTGCCGGTCAGCGCTCCCCCCGTGTCGGACAAGTGGTCGTAGCGCGCGGCCAGGCCGATCCTGCGACCCAATCGCACGAACCCGGTGGCCGCTCCTCCCGCCCAGGAGAGGTTGCCGCCCGCCGCGCGCTCGCGACCGATGTTCAGCTCGGCGCCGACGACCAGGCGCCCCAGCTCGAGGGTCAGGTCGGGCGACAGCAGGCTGCGCTGGTGTCCGTCGGTCGAGTCCCGCTCGGGTCCGTACAACCCCGTGGCTCCGATGGTGAAGCGGTCCACGGGAATCCACTGCGCCCGCAGCAAGGCGGTCTTGCCCCGGTTATTGTCGACCGCCACGTTCCAGCCGTCGCCGGCGCCGGCCGCGAGCTCCAGCCGCGGCGACGCCGTGAGCCGCACGATCGCGCCGGTCAGCTTGGACGGTCGCGCGAATGCGAAGTTGAACGAGTTGGTCGCGATGAAGTTGAGCGGCTCATCGTCCCGCTCGAAGCCGATCGGCGCGTCGAACCGGCCGAACGCCACTGTCCACCGGCTGGCCGTCGCCGGCGTCCAGCTGACGATCAGGTTGTCGATCTGGGTGGCGGGCGCGCCGCCCTCGAGCGCGGTCGTGAGCTGGCCGAACACGTAGGCGTCCCCGGCCGGCTTGAACAGACTCAGCGCCAGCTTCCCGGCCGTGAAGCCGTTGGCCAGCTGGGCGCGATCGTAGCTGGCCGATCCGACTGCGAAGCCCGTCACGGTGACCTGCGGCGATTCCCCGAATGTGACTTCCCGCTCCTGGGCGGCGGCCCCGAACGCCACGCCGCAAAGCACTACGCTGCACAGCACGCTGCGCATCATGATCCTCCTTCGAATTGTGAGAAACGCTACGGGATCAGGTCAGGCGAGCGCGTTCGGCGGCGGGGATTCGGGAGCGAAGGACGGGGAAGGGGGAAGAGGAAAGGGGGAACGTTGGGCGGCGACGCGCCCCGCGACCGGGACGACCAGCGGCGTCGCGAGCGGCGCCGGTGCGGCGGGTGAGATTGCCATATCCGAACCGCCGGTCATCTCGCTGCAAAAACACGGACCACCGGACGGAGTGCCGGCGTGCCCGGCGTGGGGGTGGTGCGCCTGATGATGGCGGCAGGCGAGCACCGCATCGAGCGTCGCACCGCCCGGGCCGCCCGCGATCCAGCAGCCGGCGGCGAGCGCGTAGACAAAGAGAGCGGCGGTGCGTCGCATAATTCCAAGTCTACGCGCGTTCGTTCGGCTGGCGCAACCCCGGCTGGGCCGTGTAGACTGCAGCCTCTATGGGGGACCGCATCGACTTCACGGACGGCCGTTGGGTGGTGCCCGACCGGCCCGTGATCCCGTTCATCGAGGGCGACGGCACCGGGCCCGACATCTGGCGCGCCTCGCGCCGCGTGTTCGATGCCGTGGTCGAGAAGGTCTCCGGCGGCAAGCGCCGGGTGGAGTGGCTGGAGGTGCTCGCGGGGGAGAAGGCGTTCAAGCAGACGGGCAACTGGCTGCCTGAGGAGACGCTCGACTCGATCCGCCGCCACCGCGTCGCCATCAAGGGGCCGCTCACGACCCCGGTCGGCGGCGGCATCCGCTCGCTCAACGTGGCGCTGCGCCAGCTGCTCGATCTGTACGCCTGCATCCGGCCGGTGCGCTACTTCGCCGGGGTGCCGAGCCCGATGCGGGAGCCCGAGAAACTCGACGTCGTCATCTACCGCGAGAACACCGAAGACGTCTACACCGGGGTCGAGTATGCCGCCGGGAGCCCCGAAGCCACCCGGCTGCTCACGTTTCTGCGCGACCAGTTCGGGGCCAAGATCCGCGACGAGAGCGCCCTGGGCATCAAGCCGATGTCCCGGTTCGGCACCCAGCGTCTCGTCGCCAAGGCGATCCAGTACGCCATCAAGGCGCGCCGCCCCTCGGTCACGCTCGTGCACAAAGGCAACATCATGAAGTTCACGGAGGGGGCGTTCCGCGAGTGGGGGTACGAGGTCGCCCGCGACCGGTTCGGGGAGCAGACGATGCCGGAGAGCGACGGGGGAAGGGGGAAGGGGGAAAAGGGAAGGGTGATCGTCAAGGACCGCATCGCCGATTCGATGTTCCAGCAGGTGCTGCTCCGCCCCGAGGAGTATTCCGTGATCGCCACCCCCAATCTGAACGGCGACTACCTGTCCGACGCCTGCGTCGCGCAAATCGGCGGGCTCGGGATGGCGCCCGGCGGCAACGTGGGCGACGGCTTCGCGGTCTTCGAAGCGACGCACGGCACGGCCCCGAAGTACGCCGGCCTCGACAAGGTCAATCCCGGGGCGGTGCTGCTTTCGGGAGCCATGATGTTCGAGGAGCTCGGCTGGAGCGACGCGGCCGACGCGATCATCCGGGGGCTCTCCGGTGCGATCGCGGCGCGGCGCGTCACGTACGACCTGGCGCGCCAGATGCCGGGCGCCACCGAGGTCTCGACCTCGCAGTTCGCCGAATGCATCATCGACCATGTCTGAGCTCACGAGCACCCTGGTCACCGCGCCGCTCGCCCAGATCGACACGCCTCTGCTCGCCGTGGCGGTGGCGCAGGGCGGCGCCCTCCCCGCGTCGCTGGGCGAGCTCGATCGCGCGGCCGGCGGCGGGCTGGCCCGCGCCATCGCGAGCGGCGATTTCAAGGGTAAGCGCGACGAGTCGCTGCTGCTCTACCCGAGCGGCAAGGCCCCCGCCCAGCGGATCCTGCTGGTGGGCGTCGGGAAGGGCGGCGAGGTGACGCGCTCGAGCATCCGGCGCGCCGCGGCGGTCGCGGCGAAGCGCGCCCGGGCGCTCGGCGCGTCGCAGCTCGCGTTCGCGGTCGCCACCGAGGCGCGCAACGGTCTCGCCGCGAAGGACCTGGGGCAGGTGATCGTGGAGGGCGCGGGGCAGGGCGCGTGGACGTTCACCGAGCTCAAGGCCGCCCCGGACGATCCCAAACCCGACTTGGAGACGGTGGCGATCGTGTGCGACGCGCAGGAGGCCACCCAGGTCGCCGCGGGCCAGAAGCTCGGGGACGGCATCGCGGCGGGCCACCGGCTCGCCCGCTACCTCCAGATGCAGCCGGGCAACCTGTGCACGCCCGGCTACCTCGCCGACCGCGCCAAGCAGCTCGCCACCGCCCACGGATTCGGCCTCACCGTGCTGGACCGCGCCGCCCTGCAAAAGGAAGGCATGGGAGCGCTGCTCGCCGTGGCCCAGGGCAGCGTGCAAGAGCCGCGGTTCATCGTACTCGAGTACCGGGGGGGGGGAGGCGGCGCCGCGGACGGGGCGAGCCTGGCCCTGATCGGCAAAGGCGTCACGTTCGACTCGGGCGGCATTTCGATCAAGCCGGCGCAGAACATGGAAGACATGAAGTTCGACATGTCGGGCGCGGCGGCGGTCCTGGGCACGTTCGAGACGCTGGGCCGCCTGAAGCCGAAGATCACCGTCATCGGCTTGATCCCGTCCACCGAAAACCTGCCGTCGGGCACCGCCGTGAAGCCCGGTGACGTGATCAAGAGCCACCTCGGCAAGACGATCGAGATCATCAACACCGATGCCGAGGGCCGGCTCATCCTGTGCGACGCGCTGTCGTACGTGCGCCGGTTCAAACCCGCCGCCGTGCTGGACGCGGCGACGCTCACCGGCGCCGTGGTGGTGGCGCTGGGACACGTCGCGATCGGCGTGATGGGGAACGATGAGGGCCTGCTGGCTGAAGTGCGGGACGCCGGGGAGCGGGCGGGGGAGCGCTGCTGGCCGCTGCCGCTGTGGGACGAGTATCGCGAGCTCCTCAAGTCCGACATCGCGGACGTCAAGAACTCGGGCGGCCGGGGAGCCGGCACCATCGCCGGCGGCTGGTTCCTGCGCGAGTTCGTCAACGGGTTCCCATGGGTGCACCTCGACATCGCCGGCACCGCGTACACGGATGCCGAGTCGCCCCATCAAACCAAGGGCCCGACGGCCGTCGGGGTCCGCCTCTTCACCGAATTCATCCTCAAGCGCGCGGGGGCGTGACCCGCGGGCTGCTCGGCGCAGCCGCGCTGCTCGCGCTCGCGGGCGGCGCCGGCGCCCAGGTCGACACGACGGCGCGCGACACCACGGCGCGGCACGACACGACCGCCCACCGCGACACCACCCCCGCCTACCTCCCCGCGTTCGCGGCCGCGCGCCCCGAGGGACCCTTGCCGCGGGGCACGCGCTACGCGTTTCCCGCCGACTCGTTCGCGTTCTCGAACGCGCAGACCCTCGCCGACCTGCTCGCTCACATTCCCGGGGTGTACGTCGCGCGGGGCGGGATGTACGGACAAGCGGAGGTCGTGCTGTACGGCGGGCGCGGCCCCGCCGGCGTCGAGGTGTATTGGGACGGCGTCCCCTATCTGCCCCTCGGGCGCGACTCGGTCTACCTCGATCTCGGACGGATCTCATTGGCGCCGCTCGAGCGCGTCGACGTCCTGGTCCTGCCGGCCACGTTGCGCATCTATCTCGTCACCGCGCGGCAGCAGTCGACGGCGACCGCCTCGCAGGTGCGGATCGCCACCGGCCAGGCGAGGACGGCCAACTATCGCGGGTCGTACGAACGGCGCTGGCGTTCGGGGCTCGGCCTGTCGCTCGTCGCCGACTATAACAACAACGACGGCGTCAGCGGCAGCTCGAGCACTCCCTTCAACAGCGTGGACCTCTGGCTCAAGGCCGAATACCTCCCGACGCCGAAGGTCGGCGTGTCCTATCAGATCGCGAGCTCGAGCTGGAAGCGCAGCCCCTCCGATCAACCGGGCCTGACCGATCACTTCGCATACAAGCGCCGGGACGGGATCTTTCGCTTGTTCGCCGGGGCGCGCGAGGACGGCCTGGGGCCGCGGCTCGACGTCACCTTCGTGACGACGAGCGCGTCCGCGGACACCGCCGTGACGGGGCGCTCGCTCTCGCAGGGCGCGCTCGCGCTGGGGAACCGCTGGGGGCACGGGCACGTGGGGGTGACGCTCCGGTCCCAGGACGAGGATCGACCGTGGCAGCTCGAAGGGTCCGCCGCCTGGATCCCGCTGCGGCCGCTCACGCTCGCCGCCGACGCGCGGCGCGCGCGGTACAGCAATTCGCGCAACGGCGAGCGGCTCCATCTGGCCGCCGGCCTCGCGTTGCCGCTGGGGCTGACGGCGCGGGGCGACGTCGCGTGGGCGAACGACCTGCAGGCGCCCGCGCTCGCATCCGACACCGCGCAGCGCACCACGGACATCTCGGGCGCGCTGCGGTGGGACCGGCACCGCATCACGGTCGAGGTCGGCATGGCGCGGCGCGACTCGTTTGTGCCGCTGGGACATCCCGCGGGGCTCCGGCCGCTCGGCGGCCTCGGCCCGACCCAGGCGACGCGCTATCTCACCGTCCACGCCGCGCTCGAGCCGCTCCCCGGGGTCCACTTCGCAGGCTGGTATTTCGACCCCTACGTCTCGAGCGGCAACGACTTCGAGCCGCCGTATCACGCCCGCGTCTCCGCCACGTTCTATTCCAAGTTCTGGCGCGTCTACAAGAGCGGCATCTTCGCGCTGCGGGGCGAGATCGCGATGGATTCGTGGAGCCGCGGTAGCGCGGGCCTGGACACGACCGGCAACGTGCTCGCGCTCCCGGGAGCCACGTTCATGGAAGTCAATGTCGAGGTGCAGATCGCGGGTGTCACGATCTTCTGGATCCAGCGCAACATGAACGGGATGCGGGGGGGCTACGTGCCCGGCCTCGACTATCCCCGTCGCTACCAGTTCTACGGCGTGCGCTGGCTGTTCACCAACTAAGGAAGCTCGGCGTGGGTGACGCGAAGTCGGGGGTGGGGGCGTCGCACGCGTCACACGCGCGGGCGCTCGGGCGGCACATCTGCGCCGAAGCATGGGAGATCCCAACGCGTGTGTGCCTGCCGTGCGCCCGCGCGTGTCAGCGTGCTAGCCCCCACCCCCGACTTCGCGCGAGTTACGCTGAGGTTCAGTAGCGTGTGGCACGAGTTGACGTAAGTCGTTTTCCGGACTATGCTTATAGTCTGTGCCGCGAAGCATGACGGGGTTCGGCTCGGCCGACGGGACGGTGCTCGGAGGGCGGCTGCGGGTCGAGATCCGCACCGTGAACCATCGCTATTACAATCCCCAGTTCAAGCTGGTGTTCGAGCTCGCCGGCGTCGAGGGCCAGCTGCGCGAGCGGCTGCGCCAGCTGCTGGATCGGGGCCACGTGGTGGTGACGGCGCGCTGGGTCGAGGCGCCGCCCACCGACGGTGCCGTGGCTGTGGACTTGGCACGGGCGCGCCAGGTCGTGGCGGCGGCGCATGAGCTCAAGAAGCGGCTCAAGCTCAAAGGCGAGATCGACCTCGCGTTCGTGGCGCGGCAGCCGGAGGTGTTGAGCACCCACACGGACGGCGCCGGCGCGGCGGCATGGAGCGACGTGGAGCCGATCGTGGCGCAGGCGGCGCAGGAGGTCCTCGCAATGCGGACGCGGGAGGGGCGGGCCCTGGCGGCGGACCTCACCGCGCGGCTCGACGCGCTGGAGGCGGGTGCGACCGCGGTGGCAGAGCGGGCGCCGGCGCGGCTCGCGGCCGAGCTGGCCCGCCTCAAGCAGGCGGTCGCCGAGCTCGCAGGCGCCGTGTCGGTGGACCCGCAGCGGTTGGCGGTGGAGATCGCGCTCCTGGCCGATCGCGTCGACATCAACGAGGAGCTGGTGCGCCTGCGGACGCATCTTGCCGCGTGCCGCGAGACGCTCGCCGGGGAAGGAGCGGTCGGCAAGCAGCTCGGGTTTCTCGCCCAGGAGCTGCTGCGCGAAGTCAACACGATCGGGTCGAAGGCGAATGATGCCGCGATCACCCAGACGGTGATCGCGATGAAAGGCGAGCTCGAAAAGTTCCGGGAGCAGCTCGAGAATTTGGAGTGACGCCCTTCCTCATCATCTTGTGTGCCCCGTCCGGAGCCGGGAAGACGAGCATCGCCCAGCGCCTGGTGCGCACTCGCAAGGACGTCGGCTTTTCCATCTCGGCGACGACCCGGGCTCCGAGACGGGGGGAACGCAACGGGCGGGCGTATCATTTCGTCTCGCGGGAGAAGTTCGAGCGGCTCAAGCAGCAGCACGAGCTGCTCGAGTGCGCCCAGTACGCGGGAGAGTGGTACGGCACCCTGAAGAGCGAAGTCCGGCGGCTGGCAGACCTCGGGCGACACGTGCTGCTCGACATCGAGGTGCAGGGGGCGGCCCAGATCAGGGCGCAGTATCCTCCCCCGGCCAGCGTGAGCATCTTCGTGTTGCCGCCCTCGCCCCGCGCCTTGATCCAGCGCCTGCGGCGCAGGGAGAGCGAATCCGCGGACTCGCTGGTGCGGCGACTGGAGCGGGCGGTGAGCGAGCTGAGAGAGGCGCCGGCGTTCGACTACATCGTCGTCAACGACAAGCTGGTCACGGCGGCCGGCACGGTCGGCAAGATCATCGACGCCGAGCAGCGGCGCACCGAGCGCCGGCACGATCTGAAAGAGCGGCTGGAGACGCTGTCGCACGCCCTCGAAGCGGACGCGGCGGCGTTGAAGACCCGACTCCCGAAGGCCAAACCCTTGCAGAAGGTCTGAACATGCGCATTGTGACCCCCAGCGAAGTCGCCACGCAGACCCAGAACAAGTACTTGGGCGTGCTGGTCGCCGCCAAGTTCGCGAAATTCGTGAACGAGTTCCCGCGCGACCGCTCGGTCGACCTGGA
>WNGO01009425.1_pt1 | contig 12177 bp, 9 predicted proteins | sample 5400511 | NCBI WGS metagenome assembly WNGO01 (sample SAMN13153380, study PRJNA577476) | soil metagenome | isolation source: 20 cm soil or saprolite under Garry oak tree replicate 2 | place: USA:California | collected 2016-06-15
GTGCCGTTCCCAATGGCGCCGATCAACACCAAGAACGTGCACCGCACGAATTTCCTGTTGGGTCATCCCTACGGCACGGACTTCGTTTACGACGAGATGATGGTCGCGCCGGGATTTGGCGAAATCGCTCGCGTGTCGACGGAGACGTTCGCCACGATGGTTTCCTTGTTCAGGACCGGCGGTCTGAAACCCGGCGCAGGCCCGACTCGGGACGAGCGCGAGAGGGGCTTCTACGACATCCTCTTCCTGGGCGAGCTGCCGGATGGCGGACGGGTCGAGACGGTAGTCACGGGCGACCGCGATCCGGGCTACGGCTCGACCAGCAAGATGATCGCCGAGAGCGCTCTTTGCCTCGTGCGCGATGTGCAGGGCGAGGGCGGCGCCTGGACGCCGGGCGCGCTGATGGGTCCGGCGTTGCGCAAGCGTCTGAAGGAGCGCGCCGGCCTCACCTTCAGCGCGCGTTGAGGTAACGCTTTGAACTGCAGCCGCGTGCTGGATTGCGTGGATCGTAATCAACCAAAGCGCGGCTTGACGAGCGCGAGCCTCAAATCCGGTTCAATGGCCGCTTCAGTTTTCAGTTAGCGAAACTGATCAGGTCGATGCAGGCATCTCAGGATGGCACGATTGAAACCGCGCGGCGCCATTTTCTGGCCTCCTGAGACGTATCGTACCGCATCAACTTGTCCGCGTGAAGGAGTGCCACTTCCGCTTCGGGTCCAATCGCATCGGTTTGAGCCTCTGCCGATTACTTCCGATCTTCCACCATGAGCAGACCTTTTCAGAGTCCGTCGGTATGTCTCAAACGTGCCAACATGCAACATGCCGGCAAAAAACCGTTTGGCGGATGTGAGCCGGTTCACATGGGGAAGGCCGTGGCCGCAGTATCCTTCCCTGGTGCCGAGCGTGCCCTCTCATTCCTCGGCACCCTCATCTGACTGGACATAACGCCCGGGGGAGGTGCTGCGATGAGCACGACCTATGGTGCAACAGGGCTGGGACAGACCGCCGTATCGACCCGGCGCGTCTCCAGCTTTTTCAAGAGATATTGGGGTGCGTTTCAGGAAAGGCGCAAACGCCAGAGGTTACAAGCCACCTTGTGCGCCCTGAGTGACAGGGAGCTAATGGATGTCGGCACTACGCGCGGCGAGATCGACTACGTCGCCTCGAACCGAGGTATAGACCCGCGAGGCATCCGATCCGCCGGATAGCCGGATAAACGCCTGATATCTGGCACCGGTGGCCGGTCGGAATTGAACACGACCAAGCACACTATTCCAGGGGCCTGGCTTCCGGCATCGGTCACATGAGGCCTGATGATTGGCCTCGTCTGAATGCAAGGGAGAGAACGCACCAGCGGTCCCAAAAATTTCGTTGTGGCGCCCTGCGTGAAATCGGCTGAGGGAAATGAAGCTGGCGAAGGAGATTAGAGATCCTGATGCTGGGCTAGATAGAGGTCCTCGTCGGCGGTGGAAGCGCGTCCCAGGATTGCGTTCCTGTGAGGGTATCGGCCGAACCTCTGAATGACACGGCGGTGCTCCTCCTCATAAGCCAGATGCGACTCCAGCCCCACTTCGGAAAAGAGTTTCAGGCCCTCCTCATGTATGACAGGTGACTCGCTGTGCATGAAGGGCATGTACAGGAATGCTCTTTCGTCAGGCGTCAATTCGAATCTGGTCGCGTCACGGACCGCTTCTTGTGCCAGCACCAGCGCCTGCGCGTCACACTCGAACGCCGCAGCAGTGCCCCTGTGAATGTTCCGCGAAAATTGATCCAGAACGATTATTTCGGCCAGTCGCCCTCGAATGGTCTCGCGCCACTGGAACAGCTCTCCGCGTTTGGCGTCCTGAAGTACCGCCCCGTAGCGGGCGGACACGACCGCGTCGAACGACGGCTCCTTCGCGAACCACTTCGGACCAGACGTTTCAGAAAACCAGAAGTCCAGGATGTCCAACGGTGTCGTCGGCAGATGATAGAGAACGTGATCGTTCATGGATTGAATCCCCGAGCTGTGACGAGGCACAGGACTTTCTCCGATAGCAGGATGACTGTGAAGAGCGCCCGATCTCGAGAGTGAGATCGGGCGCAGTCGATCGTCTGGGCCAATGCGCGAAGCAGCTAGTCTGCGCGACCGGGTCAGCTGACGCGCCCGTGCTCGCGCAACAGCTTTTCGCCGTTTTCGGTGACCGTCACGATCAAGCCGAAACCTGCGATGGTTTCGCGCGCGACGTAGCCGCCATCGACCGCGTCCTCCCAGATCGTCAGCCGCGGGCAGGATGTCCGCCAGGTCGCAATCACCTCGCAGTAAGGCCTGGGCTCGCGGGCGATCCATTCGACGAAATCGAGCACCAGCGGATCTGCCGTATCGGCCATCGGGCTTTCTCCATCCGTCAAAACGCCAGCGCATTGCTGCGCGCCAGTGCCGCCGATTTGAAGTTCCTGCACTACCTGCCGCGAGTTCGTCAAGGAACTTCAAATCGAAGAGCGGCACTGGAAAAGTAAGGTTTGTAGTGCCCCTCTTATTTCCGAAGTTCGTATTCGAGGGTGCCGCAATGGATTACGAACTTCGGAAATGGGGCACTACGAGCAGCCAGCTTCCATAGACGATGTAATAGCAGGCAACCGTGGTGATCAGCCGTCCCGCCCAGGTGCGAAATTGCGCATCCGTCATGGCCTCGAGGATGCGCCGCGCCAGCGTCGTGCCGGTCATGGAAGCCGCAACCGCAACGGCGGCGAGAACCGGATCGAGCGTGGCGGCCTGATCGATGATGCCGCCGAAATAGATCAGCTTCACGAAATGGCTGGCGACCTGGCAGGTGGCCTTGGTTGCGACGATCCCGCGCCGGTCGAACTTGCCGCCGAGGAAAAAGGTATCCATCAGCGGCCCGGAGACGCCGGTCATCAGCATCAGCCCCATGCAGATCGAGCCGTAGAAGGTGCCCTGCCAGATGCTGTCGGGATTCGGCTTCAGATCAGCGGGCGTCAGCCGCGCCATGAACGGCGTCACCCCCAGCAAAAGCAGCGCGACCGGCTTGTCGGGCACATAGCGGGTGATCGACCACGCGCCAAGCGCCAGCGCGCATCCGATCATGTAGATCGAAACCGGCCGCCACCTGATGTGGCTGCGCCACAAAAAGGCGCGCCAGCCATTCGAGGCCATCTGGGTGATCGCGTGCAGCACCATCGCCGAGGGAAGCGGCAGGATGGTGAGCAGCACGCCGATCAGGATCAGCCCGCCGGCCATGCCGAACAGGCCGGACAGAAATGCTGTCGCGACCATCAGCAGACCAAGGGCTGCAATCATCAGCGGCGTCATGGGAATCTCCTTTAACATTTCTGCCTTGCTTGGACTTGCGGCGCAAACTGAGTTATCTTGGCCTGGCATCAGTTTTCCTGAGGGTGGGGGTAGGATGCGGCGGCTGCTGTTCCTCAACGGCATCAAGGCGTTCGAGGCCGCGGCGCGGAGCGGAAGCTTTGCCGGCGCGGGCGCGGAGCTCAACGTGTCGGCGGCGGCGGTCAGCCGCCTGGTCCATCTGTTGGAAGAGCGGCTTGGGGTGGCGCTGTTCGAGCGCAAGGCGAACCGCCTGGCGATGACGCCAGCGGGACGCGCCTACCAGAGCGGGCTGACGCCGATCTTCGATGCGCTGGCGAGCCTGACCGCACAGGTGACAGCCCCGTCCGCCATGCGGGTGCTGACCATCGGCGTCGGCCCGACCTTTGCCGTGAGATGGTTTATTCCGCGGCTGGCGGATTTTCGGAAACACGAGCCCGACATCGACGTGCGCATCACCACCGGCGGCGCGGCGGCGCCGTTCGGCGATGACTGGAGCTGCGGCATCAAGCTCGGCGACGGTGAATGGCCGGGCCTGGTGGCTGAACCCTTGTTTGCGGCCGATCTGTTGCCGGTATGCGCGCCGCGGCTGGCGGCGCAGTTGAAACGCGCGAGCGACCTTCGCGGACCGAGCCTGCTGCGCGTCGCGCACGCTTCGGAGGACTGGCCGTTATGGCTCAAGGCCGCCGGCGTCGCGCGCGTGACGGCCCGCGGGCTGGAGTTTCAGTATTACGGCCACGCGCTGCAAGCCGCGGTCGACGGGTTGGGCGTTGCGATGGGGATTAGGCCCTACATCGACGACGATCTCGCCGCCGGACGGCTGGTCGCGCCTTTTGCCCTGACGGTGCCGAAGGGCATGCGCTGGTATCTGGTCTATCGCAGTTTTCAGACCGGGCAGCGCGATTTCGCCGCGTTCCGGCGCTGGATCATCCACGCCGCGGCGGGACCTGCCGCCCGCACCGCTCGCCGTTAATTGATCCTCGCCGCAATCGTCTTTGGGTTGTAATATTTCTATAATACACCAATCGAAATTCGGGCAGCAGGAGATATTTCCATGGCGAGAGCGGCGCATTCACCTCTTCCGCAACCGGTTTTCCATGAGCCGATTTTCGGCGAGGATGGATCGCTTCCGGATCCCAATGGATTTTCCACGACGCATCCGAGTGATGGCGCGCTGTACAACGAGATTGGAGATTTGCTGAAGAAAGACGTTGTGGCCGTGCCGCCATCGCGAGTCGGCGCTGACCAGATGTTCGGCCTCGCCGAAGCCTATGGCAGTCATGGCCAGCAAGTCATCGACAAGATCAGCCACGCTGGCAAGGTCATATTTCACGCCCTCGGCGATTCCGGTGCCTCCAATGCCGGCAAGTATGCCAACGAACTGAGGGTCGGCGATCAGGTGACGCTGGACAGTGCTTCGTCGTCGGAACCAAACCGCGCCGCGTTCCTGTTTCACCTCGGCGATATCGTCTACAATTTCGGTGAGGCGCAATATTACTACGACCAGTTCTACGAGCCGTTCCGCAACTACCCGGCTCCCATCTTCGCGATTCCGGGCAATCACGATTCCTTTGTCGTTCCGGGAACCGCGGATGGCCACAAGCCGCTCGACACGTTTCAGCGGAATTTCTGCGCCACGCAACACGTGATCACGCCGGAGGCCGGTTCGCTGCATCGAACGGCGATGACCCAGCCGGGCGTGTATTTCACCCTGGACGCACCATTCGTGCGAATCATCGGCCTGTTCAGCAACGCGCTGGAGGACCCCGGCGTGATTTCAAATCTCGATCACAAGTGGCCTGATGTGTCCAACATCCAGATCGACTTTCTGCGCGCCCAGCTCAAGCGGATCAAGCAGGAGAATTATCCGGGCGCGGTGCTACTGGCGACGCACCATCCGCCGTTCAGCTATTCGCCTCCGAAGGAGGCGGGCGGCACCGGCGGCAACCATGGTAGCAGCACCGTGATGCTTCGGCAGATCGACACCGTGTGCCAGGAGGAGGGTGTCTACCCCCATGCGTTCCTCGCGGCCCACGCCCACAACTATCAGCGCTACACGCGGATCATCAAATTCGGCGGCAGCGAGATCGACGTTCCCTTTATCGTCTGCGGCGACGGCGGCCACAACGTCAATGCCCTGGTCCGGGCGAAGCGCGGAACGGTGCCGCGGGAGCCGCACAGCGGCGATGACGTGAGCTACCTCGAAGGCAAACATCCGGTGCCGGAGGTGAAGCAGCTGCTGCTCGAGAAATACGACGATCACAATTACGGCTACCTTCGCATTCACGTCGACAAGGAACAGATCAAGATCGGCTTCCATCAGGTCGGCGTGCGGTCGCTGGCGCAATCGCGGTTCGACATGGTCACGGTCAAGCTGGACGAGCACATCATGGTCGCCAATTAAGCATGATCCGGAAAAGTGGATGCCGGTTTTCCCTCGCGACAAGCGCGGAACGCGTTTGCGCGGAGATCATGCTCAACAAAAAGATAGGGCGGGATGACGATTCGAAGAAAAGTCATCCCGCTCTAGGGCTTTTCGCCCGGTGGTTCGTGTCCGATGCCACTAGCAATGGCCCCGGATTTCGTCGATCTTGCGACACATGGGGGTTGAGCAAATCCAGACGCTGGTGATCGGCGGCGGCCAGGCCGGGCTGGCGATGAGCCACCGGCTGAAGCAGCGCGGCCTCGCCCATCTTGTGGTCGAGCGGCACCGGATCGCCGAGCGCTGGCGCACCGAACGCTGGGACGGCCTGATGTTTCAGTTTCCCAACTGGTCGGTGAGCCTGCCGGAGTTTGCTTTTCCTCACACCGAGCCCGACGCGTTCGCGACCACCGGCGAGATCGTGCAATTCATCGAGGCCTACGCCGCGTTCGTCGCGCCGCCGATCCGCTGCGGCGTCGCGGTGACACGGCTGCGCCGCCGTGACGGCGCAACGGGCTTCGTCGCCGAGACCTCGGGCGGCGTGATCGAGGCTGAAAATGTCGTCGTCGCCACCGGTCCCTACCAGGGCGCCGTCATGCCGGACTTGCTGCGCGGCCACGCCGTCTTTCAGGTCCACGCCAGCCGGTACCGGAATCCCGACCAGCTTCCGCCGGGCGCGGTGCTGGTGGAAGCGCGCGGACCGTCGCGGTTGCTGCCGCTGATCACGGGGGCCTATGGCGGTCACACCATCGACTTCCGCCGCTTCGCCGCCGACGGCGTCACGCTGCTCGGACGCGTGAGAGCGGCGCGCGACGGCGTCCTCGACATCGCCCCGGACCTCGGCAAAAGCCTGGTCGAGGGCGAGGCGACTTTCGCCATCTTCCTGGGCATGGTGGACGCGCATGTCGAAAAGCGCGGCCTCAAGCTGCTGGAGGAGCCTGCCGCCCGCGCGGGGCTGCCGGACCCGGCTTGCGTCACCGAACCGTTGCGGCGCCTCGATATCGGCGCCGACGGCATCGGCGCGGTGATCTGGGCCACCGGCTACGCCCTCGATTTCGGCTGGATCGACATTCCCGTGCTGGACGCGCGCGGCGAGCCGCTGCACCGCCACGGCATCGCCGAGGTACCCGGGCTGTATTTCCTCGGCCTGCAATGGCTGTCGAAAATGAAATCCTCTTTCCTCTCCGGGGTCGGTGACGACGCCGCCGTGCTCGCCAATCACATCGCCGCGCGGAATTGATCGCCGTTTTCGGCCAATTGCGGCGACGGGCCGGCAAAGCCTCCCCTTGCAAGCAAAAATAGCCCGCCAAGTGTGAGCGAGTTCACACTCGCTCTTGCCGACTCATGTTTCCCTCGACACCGGAAACAGCGGAGCCACCAGATGCAGTGCGACCATGACGGCTATAGAATCGAGGCTTTCGAGGCTGGAAAAGGCCTGTGGCATGCCCGTATCAGGCGGGCGGATCTAAACCCCGTGATCATCGATGGCGTTTCGTTTCCCGCCCTCGAAGTCGGCTTTGCCTGGTTCGACCCCGAGACCGCGATCGCGGATGCGAAGACCCAGATCGAGCAGCTCAGGCTGAAGCGCTACCTGACAGCCGGCCAGATTTCGCAGGCGGCACAGTCGGCTGCGTGACCCGACTTAAAAACGGCGCGCATTGCCATGCTGGAATCCGAGACCGCCCCGACCCCATCGCCTTCCCCCGCGGTGCCATCGCATTGTCCGGAGTGCCATGGGCCGCTCGCGATCCTGCGCGTCATCGCCGGAAGGTTGGGCACCGAATACTGGACGTTCCGATGCACAAGGTGCGGCGGGATTCATCTGGATCTGGTCAAACCCGCGCGGCCGGCTGATACGTTCTAGAGCATTTCCGCAAAAGCATTGATCGCACACGGCCTCATGGTTCGAGAGGCGCGGTGTTTGTTTGCCGTCATGGCCGGGCAAAAGCGCGAAGCGCGTCTTCGCGCTAGTGTCCCGGCCATCCACGCCTTTCTTGCTTTAATGCGGCCAAGACGTGGATGCCCGGGACAAGCCAGGACAAGCCCGGGCATGACGAACTTCACCACAAAGCGCCACTCCACTATCTAACCCCTGAAAGCCTTGTCGATGGCGGACTGGGCTTCCTGCTGGATTTGCTGCAGGTGGGCTTCGCTGCGAAAACTCTCCGCATAGATCTTGTAGACGTCTTCGGTGCCCGAGGGGCGCGCGGCAAACCATCCGCTCCCGGCAATGACCTTGATGCCGCCGAACGGCTGACCGTTTCCCGGAGCCGCGGTGAGAACGGCTTGCACCGGCTCGCCGGCGAGTTCGGTCATCGCGAGCTTTTCGCCGGTCAGCGCCTTCAACTGATTCTTCTGCGCCGTCGTCGCCGGCGCGTCGATCCGCTCATAGAAGGGCATGCCGAGCTCGCGCGTCAGATCATCGAACAACTGGCTCGGGTCGCGCCCGGTCCGCGCCGTCATCTCGGCGGCCAACAGTCCCAAAATGATGCCATCCTTGTCGGTGGTCCACACCGATCCATTGCGCCGCAGGAACGAGGCGCCGGCGCTTTCCTCGCCGGCGATGCCGAACGATCCGTCGATCAGCCCATCGACGAACCATTTGAAGCCGACCGGGGTCTCCACCAGCCTGCGGCCGAGCTTTTGCGCGACGCGGTCGATGATGGCGCTGGAGACGATGGTCTTGCCCACCGCGCTGTCGCCGCGCCATTGCGGACGGTTCGCGAACAGGTAGGAGATCGCGGCGGCAAGAAAATGGTTCGGATTCATCAACCCGCTCGAGCGGGTCACGATGCCATGCCGGTCGGCGTCGGTGTCGTTGGCAAAGGCGACGTCGAATTTGTCGCGCATGCCGATCAGCCGCGCCATCGCGTAAGGCGAGGAGCAATCCATCCGGATCTTTCCGTCCCAGTCCACGGTCATGAAGCGGAAGGTCGGATCGACCGCGTCACTGACCAGCGTCGCGGCAAGGCCATAGCGCTCGACGATCGGCTGCCAGTAGTGCACGGCCGCGCCGCCCAGCGGATCGATGCCTATCTTTACTCCAGAGGCGCGGATCGCCTCCATGTCAACGACATCGGCGAGGTCGGCGACATACGGCCCGATGTAATCATGGCGATGAACGCAAGCCGATTTGCGCGCGCGGTCGTAGGAGATGCGCTTGACGCCGCGCAAGGCGTCCTCGAGAAAACCGTTGGCGGCGTGCTCGATGGCGGCGGTGATATCGGTATCCGCCGGGCCGCCATTGGGCGGATTATATTTGAAGCCGCCATCCTCAGGCGGGTTATGCGACGGCGTGATCACGACGCCGTCGGCAAGCCCACTGCCGCGGCCCTGGTTATGGGTCAGGATGGCGCGCGAGATCACCGGTGTCGGCGTATAGCCGTCGCGCTCGTCGATCATGACGTCGACGCCATTGGCCGCGAACACTTCCAGCGCGCTCGCCAGCGCCGGCTCCGCCAGCGCGTGGGTGTCGATGCCGGCGAACAGCGGGCCGGTGATGCCGCTGTTCTTGCGATGATCGCAGACCGCCTGGCTGATCGCCAGGATATGCGCCTCGTTGAAGGCGTTGTTGAAGGCGGAGCCGCGATGCCCCGAGGTGCCGAACGCCACCCGTTGCGCCGGCACGGCAGGGTCGGGCTTTCCCGCAAAATACGCCGTCACCAGCCGCGGGATGTTCGCCAGCATCGATGCCGCGGCGGGTTTGCCGGCGAGCGGATTGATCTTGGCGGTCACTCGGTTTCCTTGATGGTTGCGGCGGGAATGATCCGGTACTGTAGATAGGTTTCGTGGTTCCGTCAGCGACTCGACGAAGTCAAATTCGCGTTTGCGATTGCCCTTTTATGTCAGCCGTAACAGTCCCATATTCGCACCATGGCGAAGAAACCAAATCCTCCCAAAAAGCCGGTCAAAACTCCGAAATCGAAGGCGCATCGGCCCGACGTGCAGCCGATCGGGCCGGCGCTGGCGGAACTGCTCAATCCCGCGATCAATCGCGGCGATGCCGGGCTTGGCTCCGGCACCGGATTGCGGCCGCCGCCGGACAATTCGAAAGATCGCCGCTCCGGCGGCGAGGCCGCCGTGCACCGCGCCCGCGCCTCGACGCGCGGCACCAGCGATGATGTGGCAAAGCGGGATGCGGGTGCTGCACATCGGGATGCCGTCACAAAGCGCGGCAGCAGCGATGAGGTGGCGAAGCGCGATGCAGTCGCGAAGCGCGATGATGCTTCCTTCTCCCCTCCTCCCGCGCGCGAAGCGCGTGGAGGGGAGGGGTCGGGGGTGGGGGGCGGCTCCGCGAGTTCTCGCTCCCTTTCTGGCGCCGAATTTGCCGAAGCACCCCCCACCCCCGACCCCTCCCCGCCGCTTCGCGGGGGGAGGGGGGAAGAGCGTCGCGGTTTCAGCGAAGCACCACAAGATGTGGCGAAGCGCGATGCGGGCGCGAAGCGCGGCACAAGCGATGAGGTGGCGAAGCGCGATGCCGCCTCCTTCTCCCCTCCTCCCGCGCGCGAAGCGCGTGGCGGGGAGGGGTCGGGGGTGGGGGGCGCTTCGGCAAATTCGGTGCCAGAAAGAGAGCGAGAACTCGCGGAGCCGCCCCCCACCCCCGACCCCTCCCCGCCGCTTCGCGGGGGGAGGGGAGCAGACGGTCCCGGCCTCAACGAAGCGCGTCCCGGCTTCGACGAGGCGCCGCAACGCGAGTTCGCGCCCGCCAATTACGGCACTTCGGCCACGATCCCCCCGCTCGATCCGGAGCTGGCAAAGCAGCTCGGCTTCACCACCGAGGAAGAAGACGCCGCGGCGATGGCGCGGCCCCCGCGCAACAGGATGGAGGCGCTCGGCGTCGCCGCGACAGCGGATGCGCTGGATACCCTGATCCGCGAGGGCCGTCCCGAGTTCAAGGGCGAGGACGGCCGGATGAAGATCTGGACGCCGCACCGTCCGCCGCGCCCGGAAAAATCCGAAGGCGGCGTGCGCTTCGCGATCAAATCCGAATACGAGCCGAAGGGCGACCAGCCCACCGCGATCGCCGAGCTGGTCGAAGGCATCAAGCGCAGCGACCGCACGCAAGTGCTGCTCGGCGTCACCGGAAGCGGCAAGACCTACACCATGGCCAAGGTGATCGAGGCGACCCAGCGCCCGGCGCTGATCCTGGCGCCGAACAAGACGCTGGCGGCGCAGCTCTACGGCGAGTTCAAGAGTTTTTTCCCCGACAACGCGGTGGAATATTTCGTCAGCTATTACGACTACTACCAGCCCGAGGCCTATGTGCCGCGCACCGACACCTATATCGAGAAGGATTCCTCCATCAACGAGCAGATCGACCGCATGCGCCACTCGGCGACGCGGGCGCTGCTCGAGCGCGACGACGTCATCATCGTCGCCTCGGTGTCCTGCATCTACGGTATCGGCTCGGTCGAGACCTATACCGCGATGACCTTCGCGCTGCGGAAGGGCGAGCGCATCGACCAGCGGCAATTGATCGCCGATTTGGTGGCGCTGCAATACAAGCGCACGCAAGCCGATTTTACCCGCGGCACCTTTCGCGTCCGCGGCGACGTCATCGACATCTTTCCGGCGCACTACGAAGACCGCGCCTGGCGGGTCAACCTGTTCGGCGACGTCGTCGAGAACATCGAGGAATTCGATCCGCTCACCGGCCACAAGCAGGACGATCTGGAATTCATCAAGATCTACGCCAACTCGCATTATGTGACGCCGCGCCCCACCCTGGTGCAGGCGATCAAGTCGATCAAATTGGAATTGAAGCAGCGGCTCGATCAGCTCAACAACCAGGGCCGCCTGCTGGAAGCGCAGCGGCTGGAGCAGCGCACCGCCTTCGATCTCGAGATGATGGAAGCCACCGGAAGCTGCGCCGGCATCGAAAACTATTCGCGCTATCTCACCGGACGCCGCCCCGGCGAGCCGCCGCCGACGCTGTTCGAATATGTCCCCGACAACGCGCTGGTGTTCGCCGACGAAAGTCACGTCACCATCCCGCAGATCGGCGGCATGTTCCGCGGCGACTTCCGCCGCAAGGCGACGCTCGCCGAATACGGTTTCCGGCTGCCCTCCTGCATGGACAACCGCCCGCTGCGCTTCGAGGAATGGGACATGATGCGCCCGCAATCGGTCGCGGTGTCGGCGACGCCGAGCGCATGGGAGCTCAACGAGTCCGGCGGGGTGTTCGTCGAGCAGGTGATCCGCCCGACCGGGCTGATCGATCCGCCGGTCGACATCCGCCCGGCGCGCACCCAGGTCGACGATCTCGTCGGCGAGGTCCGCGCCACCGCGCTATCAGGCTATCGCTCGCTGGTCACGGTGCTGACCAAGCGGATGGCGGAAGACCTCACCGAATATCTGCACGAGCAGGGCATTCGCGTGCGCTACATGCACTCTGATATCGACACCATCGAGCGCATCGAGATCATCA
>WNGO01002825.1_pt1 | contig 12169 bp, 17 predicted proteins | sample 5400511 | NCBI WGS metagenome assembly WNGO01 (sample SAMN13153380, study PRJNA577476) | soil metagenome | isolation source: 20 cm soil or saprolite under Garry oak tree replicate 2 | place: USA:California | collected 2016-06-15
TGCGCCGCGACGAAATTGCCGGCCGTGGAGTGGAAAGGACTTGCCACCAGACGAACGACGCGACCATCAGCGAAAGTCCCAACCACGCGACAATGTTCTTCATTGCCCCGCCAAAGCCGAATCGCCCTCGAAACATTGCTACCTTTGAAGACTGGAGCGCAGCTCTTCATCCGCCAAAGTTCGATAGCGAATCCCGCTTTTGCTGCCGCGCTCGAGCACAGCCGCTTCAATTCCAGCGTTGGTCAGCTGCTCATCTCGATGTTTCCGAATAGCGTCGCGTTCCGGCAATTCCTTACTCGCGTTTTCTCCAATCGCCATCCGGCCAATGCTCCACGCGTCGAATGCCACATTAATCGCATCCGGCAGCTCCGCATCGGTAACGTGCTCTTTTTGCAAAAACTTTTCCATCAGCTCTGCCGACTGGCGCGTTCCGCTCAAAACCGCGAACCGCTGTCGCGCTTGCCCTGTCAAGCCATCAGCCGCGATTGCGCCGTCGTAATCGATGCGCAAAAACAAATCTTCTTTCGGGCTCGAACCGATCTCGGCAAAAAGCAGCCGCGCCAAAAACGGCGCACCATAAACTTGCTCGAACGCGCTCTTCATCACCGGGCTAAGCGAGTAATGCGCCAGACGGCGCAATGAAACGTCCGCCGCCGAACGCGTGAAACCCTCGGTGCTCGCCAATTCGATTGCCGCCAGTCGCAATCGCTCGATATCGCCGGGATGACCGATCGCGCCCATCGCGATGCGGTCGTAAATCTCAAAAATCTTTTGCCGCACGCGTCCGAGCGTTACGAAAAGAATTCCGTCGCGATATCCGACCGCCGCAATCGGACTGCCCGCCGCAAGTTGCGTTTCGATGTACTCGCGCCGGTTCGCGATCGCCTCTACCCAACGATACGGCTCCTCGATCATGCCACTTTTTGGTTGAACACGCCGGCGATCTTTTCCTCCGGCAACGTCGTGATCCCTTCGCGCGAAACAATCTTGATCAGCGGAAAAATTTTTCCTCCGCGATCGACTCCGCCGGTGGAAGTGTCCGCTTCCGCCGCGGTATCGAGAGCGCGCAACGCGATCGCAACCGCCTCCTCCTCGTTCAATTCCCGCAGCTTTTTGTCGCCCCAGTTATTTTCGTAATAAAGGATGCCGCGCACGGCCGGCGAACCGGAGCCGGTCGCGGCGTAATCAGTCACTTCAAATTGCGCGCCCATCGCGTCGTAAAAATAGAGTCGCGCTTTCGGTTTTGAATTCCCATCGTAGGTCGCGAAGATCGGCACGACCACGCCGACCCCCTGCATCACAAAACCAAAATTGTCGCGCAGCAATTTGGAAAGGGCGCGCACTTTGCCGTCCACACTCATCTCCTGGAGCTGCGTGACCCCGCCCGCGAACTTGAAAGCGAGGATGGTCGTAGACTCTGTTGGAATGAATGTGCGATTCCCGGCCGCGGCAGTTGGTTCGGGTACGCTTTGCAGCAAACTTTTACGGCGCAAGATCGCCGGAAAATCTTCACTCGCTCCCGAAAAGTTCGGATCGAGCGCCAAAGGCGGCTTGTCCATTATTGGCCGGTGCGCTGGCGGTAGCGCTTCGACTGGTTCGGGTCCACCTTCCGCATTTTTTTCAATAAATCTTTTGTGTCCGGCCGCGAAATGTCAGGCGAGCGCGGACCACCTTCGTCTCCCTGCTTCGGACCCCACGGAGCGGGATCAAACGGCTTTTGCACGCGCTCCGGCATGGCAAAAAATTTAAGGAGAAATGATAAGAAGGCAAGCTGGCGCCTTTCAGCCGGCTCTGCTTGCCAGTGGAAGCCGCTAGTGCCAAAATCGAGGGCTGATGAAATCCCTGGTCGCGAATGCCCTTACCGCATCGGTTTTGATCGCTCTCGCGAGCTCGAACGGTTTCGCCCAGACAATTACGCCCACGCCCCACGCCTCTGCGACTCAAGCCGCCGCCGGCCAGGCTGCGCAACTTCAGGAGCTGACCAAAAAGATCGAAGAGCAGAATGCGAAGATCGATATGCTTTCACAGCAAATTCTTAAGCTTCAGTCACAGCTGTCCAATCAGCGTCCCGGCGTCATGATCGGCGAGGGCGCCCCTTCAACATCGACATCGACTGCATCGACGTCTACTCCAGCAGCGGCCGAACCGTCCGCGAAAGCAGGCGATGACAACAGCCACATCGTCGCGCGCGGCGAAACACTTACCTCAATCGCGCGGATGCACAACATCAGCGTGGGCGAGCTGCAAAAGTTCAATCACATCGATAATCCTTTGAAATTGCAGGCCGGCCAGACCCTTTTGATTCCCCCTTCGCCGATCCCGTCGCCATCGTCCTCGGGCGAATAATCGTGGAGGAGGTCTCCAGCCAACCCTGGTTTTTGCGCAAACATCAGGACGGTTCCACTTTCGGACCGATATCGTTTGATCAACTTTCCGGTTGGGCTTCGACCGCTAAAGTCGCGCCCCACGATCTTGTTTCGACTGATCAACAAACATGGTTGAAAGCATCGATGCTTACGCAGCTCGGCATGGATTGGTTGGTCGAGGTGACGAGCGAGCATTATTACGGACCAACCACTGTCGGTGCGATCCATGAATTTATCCGGCTCGGCGATATCAACGCGGACACCTTCGTTATCAATTCCTGCGACGGAACTCGGCGGCAGATCGGCGAAATGCCTGCGCTCTTTAAAACAAACGCCACCTTCCTAAGACGAGCGCAGCTGACGCTGGGGTCGAGCCTGCCGCCGCCGGTATTTCAATTCGTCTTCAGGAACGCATCCGCGATCTCGAACAAACATTGCGCGAAGAACGACGCGCATTAGCTGAAACCGAGCAGCGTTACGAAAAACTGGAAGAAAAATACAACGCGCTTCTTCGGCGTAGCGACCCGACCGCTTAGATCGATATCTGCTCGTCCGGCGAAGCGACTGGCGCTTCCTCCAGGCTTCCCGTCAGGTCAACAATCTCACTCGGCGATTCGAGCAAACTTTGCTCGCACAACTTCGCGTATTTGCCACCGTGCCCAATCAATTCCTCATGCGTGCCGCGCTCAATGATGCGCCCGTGATCGAGCACCAGAATCTGATCGGCACGCACAATTGTCGAAAGCCGATGCGCAATCACAATCGACGTTCGGTTCGCCATCAAATGTTCCAGCGCTTCCTGAATCAGACGCTCGGTCGCGGTGTCCACACTTGCGGTTGCTTCGTCTAAAATCAAAATCGGCGGGTCCTTGAGCAACGCGCGCGCGATCGACAATCGCTGCTTTTCGCCCACGCTCAATTTCACGCCGCGTTCGCCAACAATACTTTCCAGTTTGTCCGGCAGGCGTTCGATGAACTCGCGCGCATTGGCTGCCTCCACCGCGCGCCACAACTCCGCGTCGGTCGCGCTTGGTTTCCCCATCAAAAGATTTTCGCGGATCGAGCCGTTGAAAAGAAAACTTTCCTGTGTCACCAGTCCGATATTCTCCCGCAGCGCGCGGATGCCGTATTCGCGGATCTCCTTTCCGTCGACAAGAATCTGACCATCGCCCTCTTTCAATTCGTAAAAACGCGGGAGCAAACTCGCCAGTGTCGATTTGCCGGCGCCAGTCGCGCCAACGAGCGCAATTGTTTCTCCGGGTCGAGCGTGCAACGAAACATTTCTTAACGCGGGAAGACCTTCGGCGTAACCGAAATTGACACTTTCGTAACGAATGTCGCCCGCGACTCGCACCGGCGCGTAATGGTCGATCCAACCGGGCTCGATCGGTTCGTCCAAAATCTCAAACACGCGCTCGCCTGCGGCACGACCGGCTTGGACGAGTTGATTCAATTGATGCAGCCGGCTGATCGGATCGTAGAGGAACGCCGTCAGCATCAAAAACGCGACCAGGTCGCCAATCTGCATCGTGCCGTTGACCACCGCGTAACTTCCGAACGCGAGCACAACCACGGCGCCGATCGCTTCAAACATCGACATCAACGGCGAATAAATCGCCCAGACCCGCATCACCACCAGGGTGGCGTGGCGCAACTGATCGCTCACGCGATTGAACCGCGCGTGCTCCTCTTTTTCGCGCGCAAAACTCTTGATCTGGCGAATCCCGGACAGGTTATCGTGCAAGAGCGCGTTCATCGCCGAGGCCGCGCGCCGCTGGAGACGATAACGCCGATGCGCGGTCAGAGTGTAAGTCAACGCGCCCGCGATCAAAAGCGGGAATGGAATCAGCGCCATCAATGCGAGTTTGGCGTTGAAATAAAACATCACGCTGAGAACGATCACCACTTGCAGAATCGCGACCACGCCTTGCTCGATCCCGTCGATCAGCACGCGCTCGACCGAGTTCACATCTTCAATCACCCGCGTCATCAGATCGCCGGTCGCGCGGTTGTCGAACCAGCGCAGCGGCAGCAGTTGGATGTGCGAATACAAATCACTCCGAAGATCGAAGATCACTTTTTGTTCGAAGGTGTTGTTTAAAATGATCCGCAACATGTTGAAACCGTGCTGAAGCAGAAACGCCACCAATGCGAACAAAACGAGCGGCATCAATTTTTCCGGATGATGCTGGCGGACCACGTCGTCGATGATCCATTTGGTGACGCCGGGGAAAACGATCACCATCAGCGTCCCGAGAATGGCACAGCTCATTGTCCCCGCCGCCATCCACGGGTAGCGCTTGAAGTAGCCAAAGACGCGCCAGACCGTTTTCATTTGCGCGAAAACTTAGCACAGTCGCGCCGAATGCGCGCTCAGACCCGGTCGCCGGAATGTTTATGTCTATCTTTAAACGTGAGCTCGGCGATACCGGATTTGTCGAGCTCGCCCAAACCTTCCGCGATCATGCGCTCGTATTGCTCCTTGGTCGCGCGTGCGAGCGGCAGATCGAGACCGAGCTGACGCGCAAGTTCGAGCGCGATGCCGCTGTCTTTGGCCGCGTGCGCGGCGGAAAAGAAGCAGCTGTGGTCGCGGTTCTGCATATCTTCGCCATCGGTTTCCAAGACGCGCGACGCCGCGCCGGTTTGCGCAAAGACTTCACGGAGCGTTTTCAGATCAAGTCCAAGCGCGTCGCCCAGCGCGAGTCCTTCGGCAAGGCCGGCGGTGTTGATGTTCATCACCATGTTGACCAGTGCTTTCACTTTTGCCGCCTCACCCGCTTTACCAATAAAACGCACCGTTGCCGCCAGCTCGCTAAGCACCGGTTCTGCTTTCCGGAAGGCCGCCTCGGCCCCGCCGCACATCAAATAAAGCTTTCCCTCGCGTGCCTGGGTGATGCTCGAGGCCATGCAGGCCTCGAGCGATTGCGCGCCGGCTTTCTCCGCCATCTTCTCAACATCGACATGCGTCTGCGGTGAAATCGTCGCGCAGTTGATGAAAAGTTTGCCGCGCGCGTTGACGAGAAGGTTGTCGCCGGTTCCCGAGAAAATGTTGCGCATCGCTTTGTCGTCGGTCACGACAGTGAAGATCACGTCCGATTGCGCCGTCACTTCGGCCAAATCCTGACACGCGGCGCAACCAAGTTCTCCCGCCAGATCGGTGGCCACTTTTCGGTTCGTGTCGTAAACCGCGGTCACATGAAAGTTTCGATCTTTCAACCGGAGCGCCATGTTTGCGCCCATTCGTCCGACGCCAACGAAACCAGTGTTCATGACGATAATGTTTCAGACATCCGCTAAATACGCCAAACGACACGAAAGACTCCCTGGATTCAATTTTTAAATCCTTTGGCGCAATTTGGCGTGTTTAGCGGACACCAGCCTCAACCATCAAACTTTATGGGCAAAGAACGGATTGTGTTTTTTTTCCTCGCCCACGCTTGTCATCGGGCCGTGACCGGGACAAATGATGGTTTCATCCGGCAAGGTCAGAATTTTCTCAAGATTGTTTCGAACCGCGTCCTTGTAGGAAACGGTCCCGCCACCCATCGAGCCGGCAAAAAGCGAGTCGCCGACGATCGCAATCGGTCGGGCGAGACCAGTCACGACGAACGTCATTCCTCCCGGCGAATGTCCCCAGGTCAACCGTGCTTCGATATCGATCTTGCCGACGCGAAATTTTTTTCCTTCATCGATTTTTTCCGCTGCCGGGACCGGTTCGCGCGCCGGCGCAAAAACTTCGGCGCCGGTTTCTTCGCGCAGTCGCGGCAAGTCGGCGACGTGATCGGAATGGGCATGGGTGAGCAAAATCAAGCTGATGCTGAGATTTTCTTTCGTCGCCAGTTTTAGCATTCCGGCGCAATCTGCGCCGGTATCAAATGCGGCTGCGTGTTTCGTTGCCGGGTCCCAAACGAGATAGGCGTTCACCAGCATCCCGCCGTAACTGGTATTGAATTGGGCAAGCCCCTTGAAATCCTCGAGTTTTTTCGGTTTCCATTGGCCCTGCGCAAGATCGACCAGCGCATTTGGGTCGAGGTCCAGCACCGGCGCAATCGCGCGCAAAGTCGCCTCGTCCGCCTGCCCATCGCGCGCCTTTCGAACCGCATCCGCGCTCATGCCCGATTTCTTTCCCAGTTCGCTATCGGAAATCCCCAAACCGCGTTGCGCTTTGCCGACGATGTCCCCGGCGTTGTCTTCCAATTCGATCATAACCTTCTTTCGTCAGACAGAGAGCGCGTGCGCTTCTCGATCGCAGCGCAGATTCTGAATCTTTTCGCGGACGAGCTTTTCGAATGTGCTTGCAACATCGACAACTGAAAGCGTTTTTCCCGTTTCTTTCTCGATCGAAATCATTTTCAGATCCGAAATTCCACACGGAATGATGTGCGCGAACGGCGCGAGATCGCCGCAAACATTGAGGGCGAACCCGTGCATCGTGACCCAATGCCGAACCCCAACCCCGATGGAGGCGATCTTGCGATGGCCGATCCACACACCGGTTAGACCTTCGCGCTGCTTCGCCTCGATTTCGTAGCCGGCGAGAAAATCGATCAGCGTTTGCTCAAGCCAGCGTAGGTAGCGATGCAAATCCCGTCCGCACCGCCGAAGATCGACAATCGGATAGGCCATCAGTTGGCCCGGTCCATGATACGTGGCCTGACCGCCGCGATTGATCGCGAAAAGCGGATGCGGCAACTGCGCCCCGCCTAACAAACTCGATTTATCCGGCGTCCGTCCGATGGTGTAAACCGGTTCGTGCTCGAGCAGGAGCACTTCATCGGCGGCATCGCGATCTTCACGCTTTCTGGCAACGATCTCTTCCTGAAGCGCGAGCGCATCGGCAAAGTTCATGCGGCCGAGCCAGCTGATTCGAAGATCGACATCACTCATATCTGGGCGGCTCCTGGAACTCCCATCCGCGCGGTCTCTTGCGCGCGCAGATGGGTTAGGCCAATCGCGAGCGCGTCGGCTGCATCCGCATCCGGCGTTTCGGTCAAACCAAGAAGCGCGCGCACCATGAACGCGACCTGATTTTTTCCAGCGCCGCCGCGCCCAACCGTAGCCTGTTTGATTCGCGTGGGCGGATATTCGAAAACCGGCAATCCATTTTCAGCGGCGGCAAGAATAGCCGCGCCGCGCGCGGCCCCGAGCAGAATCGCGGTCTTGTAACTCTGGACGTAAATGACCGATTCGAGCGCGCAACAATCCGGCTCGTGCTCGCGGATTAATTCGGCGAGCCGATCGCGAATCGTGACCAGGCAGGACGACGATCGGAGCTTCTGCGCATTGTGAATCGTGCCGAAGTAAAGTGCGCGCGCCTTCCCGTTGTTGGCATCGACAACTGCGACGCCGGTGTTGCGCAAGGAGGCGTCAATGGCGAGAACGCGCATGTCAGTGACCGAAACCAAGCACAAGAAAAACACAGCCGACAATGCCGAAGAGCAGACTCACAATCCAGAAGCGCCTTTTTTTTGTTAGCGCTGAAATGGCCGCAATCGCAATCGCGATTTGGAACATGGTTACGCCGCGCGCGAAAACTTCGTGCTGATGAAAATTCGATTTCGCTTCCGCTTGTTTATGCTCGGCCTCGGCTTTGATTTCTTCCTGCTCTTTTTCGTAGCGATCGCGCTTGGCGGTGTCGGATTCGTTGGGCGCGCTTGAAAGCGCAATTTTCGCATCGAGCACCGAGGCCTTGATACTCTTGGCCTGGTAGTAACCCCATTGATCGGACGCTTCGATCTGGCTCATCATCGCTTCGTTGGCGTGTTTTCCGGAAAGAAGTCCTGCGATCGCAGCCAGAACGGCAAGAATGGCTGTGCTCAGCGCAACCCAGGAAATCCAGTTCTCGCCACTATGCTCGGCGGTGTGATGGATTTCTTCGTGCAAATGTTCGAGTGGAACTTCAGCTTCTTCCATCGGTCTAGCTTAAGATCGACACTCACGCGTTCAAGACGGAATCGACAAGTCGGGCGAGTGCGCCTTTATTCAACATCAAACCACCATGAGCGAAACGTGCGTTTGCCGGATCTGCCAGAAATCGAAATCTCCGACCGACGGGCAAATTGCCGAAGTAATCCGACCATCGCTGCTCGACTGCATCAAGAAGCGCCATCCGAAATGGGACGGCACCGGATTCGTTTGCTTCGACGACATCGGCGATTGCCGCAAAGAATACGTCAAGGAAGTGTTGCAGGATGAGATCGGAGAACTCTCCGCACTCGATGAGGAAGTTGTGGAAAGCCTCCGCCAGCACGAAATCGTTTCCAGCAACATCGAAAAGCAATTCGAAAAGAAACTTACTTTCGGCGAACGCCTCTCCGATCGCATCGCCGAATTCGGCGGCAGTTGGAAATTTCTGATCAGTTTTGGCGCTGTCATCTTCGTGTGGATCGGCGCCAATATCGTCTTGCTCGCCACCAAACCCTTCGATCCGTATCCATTCATTCTTCTCAATTTGATTCTCTCATGTTTGGCCGCGGTCCAGGCGCCGGTTATCATGATGAGTCAGAACCGGGCCGAGGCTCGCGACCGCTTGCGCGCGGAAAACGATTACAAGATCAATCTCAAAGCCGAACTCGAAATCCGGCACTTGCACGAAAAAATCGATCACCTCCTGCGTCGCCAATACAATCGGCTCTTCGAGATTCAGCAGATCCAGATCGAATTACTCGAAGAACTCGGCCGGAAACGCGAAGGCTAATTGCTTGATGGCCCGCAAACTGGGCGAACGATGAAAGTAATCATCATCATGATAATGAGTGTTTTCGTGCTGTTCTCCGCGCGGGGAGAAGATCCGAAAACGAACTGGGCCAACAACTGCATGCAGTGTCACGGACCCGATGGGAGCGCAAAGACCAGCATGGGAAAAGCCGTTAATGCAAAGGACCTCACTGACGCCACGATTCAATCATCGTTCACGGACGCTGAAGCGGCGGCAGCGATCAAAGATGGCGTGACTAAAGATGGTATCACAAGGATGCTCGCGTTCGGCGGCAAACTGACCGACGACGAGATCAAAGCTCTGGTAGCTTACGTCCGCACCCTCAAGAAATAATTCGCTCAAAATCGGGGTAGGAAAGCGCAACCAAAAGAAGGTAGGATGGTTTGATTGGTAACGCCGTGTTTATGAAGTCATCCTTTGCGGTCGTGGCGGTGGTGGCGCTTGGCTTGGCCGGTAACGAAGCCGCCAAAGGCAGCGGCGGAAACGCATCTTCGAATTCCGCACCGGCTCCGCATCACGGCTCGGCATCATCCCCAGCAACTACCACAACCACGGTGACGCCACGTTTTAGCGGCGGCGTCCCGCATTACTCCGGCGCAATGCCATACCGGCCGACCGTTAATTACCAAAACGGCAATCGCACGTTGAATTACCCGCCGGTGGGCAATTCCGTTTTACGTCGTCCGATGCATTCTGGCGCGAACAGCCTCAATACTGGTTACGCGCTTCAACGCAGCGGCGGCAATCTGAATAAGACGGGCAATTTGCATCAGGCCGGTAATTCGCGTCAGCCTTCCGCCCTAAACACGATCGCCAAAAACAAGCTCGATCCGCAAACATCCAACCGTCTTCGCAATTGGAGCGGCAACCGCGACAGCCTTTCCCAAGCGCGGTTGAACCATGCGAACAATTGTCATCATCACCATGGCTCCAATTGGTGGAGAAACCGCTGCGCTGCCATTATCTTTTTCGACTGGGGCTGGTGGGGTTGGTATGACGGCTGGTGGTATCCGGCCTGGGGTTACGATCCGTCCTCTTATTATGAGTACAACGAACCGATTTATGGCTACGACGGGCTTTCACCGGACCAAGTCGTTGCCAGTGTTCAAGCTCAATTGCAGCAGCTCGGTTACTACACCTACGCCATCGACGGCAATATGGGCCCGCTCACCCGCTCAGCCATCGCGCGTTACCAGCGAGATCATCTTCTGCCGATCACTTCCGGCATTGATCCGGCAACACTCGGCTCGCTCGGCATTATTCACTGACTTGCAACTGCGGCGAGTCTGCCGTTGAAAGATGGCGTGGAAAATTCGCCGTCACCGCAAAAACAAAAACGCAGTCGCGTCAGCGCCGGCCTGCTCATCTTTCGCCGAAACAATATTATCCAAGTTCTGCTGGCGCATCCCGGTGGGCCGTTCTTCGCCAGAAAAGATGACGGAGTATGGACAATTCCGAAAGGCGAAGCCAGCCCGAGCGAGGACTTGTTAACTCGCGCGCGGATTGAGGTCGAAGAAGAGCTCGGAATCAAACCCTCCGGAAACTGGATTCCGCTAGGCTCAATCAAACAAAAAGGCGGGAAGACGGTGCACGCCTGGGCAGTCGAAGGCGATTTGCCCGAGTCATTTGAATTGCGCTCGAACAAGTTCCAAATCGAATGGCCACCGCGCTCAGGAAACTTTAAGGAGTTTCCGGAGATCGATCGCGCGGAGTTTTTCCCGGAAGAAATTGCGCGGCAAAAGATCAACCCTGCCCAGGCCGCATTCCTCGACCGATTGTTAGCCACGTTGCAACCAGCAGTGCGCCGATAAAAGCGCAGCCCATGTCTTTCTGCGCGTCCCAAATGTCGCCTTGGGTCCCGAGATAAGCCGCGCCGAGATCTGGCCGGACAATTTGGGCAATGATGCCTTCGAGGATTTCGAAAAAACTACTGAGTGCGCACAGGGCTGCCGTCGCCAGCCATGGAGCCCAGGTTTCTTTGACCCGAGCGGAACGAACCAGCAACTCGCTCATCGGATAGACCAGCAAAAACCCAAACGCGAAATGGATCACGCGATCATAATGATTGCGTTTTAAATGCAACCAATCCTGCAACCAAAACCCGGCTGGGACTTTCGCGTAGGTGTAATGCGCGCCGATCGTGTGAAAGACGAGAAAAACCAGGATCAACGCATAAGAAAGATTCGAGAATTGAAATTTCCGATACGTAACAGCGAGCACCGCGACGCTAATAAAGATCAACAAGTTTTCTAAAAACCAATCGCCGCGATCGGAAGGACTAATCGCGAGCGCGATCCAAAAGACGACATAAATTGTAAGCGCGACTGCGAGAAATCGATTTCGCGGAAGCTTCATTTTCGCGCTCCTTTACGCTCGCTTGACGAAATGATCCCCATCATGAGAAGCGCACCGAGGAAAGCGGAGAGCATATCGTTTTGCGCATCCCACTCGTCGCCCTGACCGCCAAGCCAATCGACGCCTTTTCCAGGCGCGACGATTTCAGCCACGATACTCTCCAAGATTTCAAAGAACCCGCTCACCGCGAGAATAACGCCGGCCGCGATCCAAAAACTCCAACCACGCCGGATCCCGCTGAAGCGCAAAAGTAACTCTCGGACAGGAAAGGCAAGGACAAAGCCGAAACCGAAATGAGCAACGCGATCGAAATGGTTGCGGGAGAATCCGAAGAAGTCTTTCGCCCAAAGACCGAGCGGCATCTTCGCGTAGGTATAATGCGCGCCGACCATGTGCAGAAGCAGGAAGAGCGCGATGAAAAGGTAGGAGCTATTCGAAAGTTGCAGCCGCCGATGCGTGAAAGCGAGCGCGGCGACAAAGATGACGACCAAAATATTCTCCAGCACCCAGGCTTGTCGATCAACCGGATGTATCGCCGTAATGATCCAGACCAGCGCACAAATGATTGCTAAGAACGAGAGATGAGTTTGCCTCACACGGTTTAGCGATTATCAGCGCTTTCCGGCGCGAGCACACATCGGAATCCGTAAATCACGTCGCGTTCGTTCCGATCGACGACATTTCGATACGACGATTGCATTTCCAAACGATTGCTTGTCGCCCAGGAACC
>WNGO01005238.1_pt1 | contig 12167 bp, 10 predicted proteins | sample 5400511 | NCBI WGS metagenome assembly WNGO01 (sample SAMN13153380, study PRJNA577476) | soil metagenome | isolation source: 20 cm soil or saprolite under Garry oak tree replicate 2 | place: USA:California | collected 2016-06-15
CAGTTGATTACGCGACCCGGCGAGGCGAAGCCGTATCCGCAGTGGAAAAACGGCTCGCGCCGAATTTGGGGTCCAAGCTGTGACGCTCCGCTCGACCGCTAGATGCACAACGAGGCGAATCGTGGTAATGATTCCGCTCCATTCGGGGCGTAGCTTAGCTTGGTAGAGCGCGTGGTTTGGGACCACGAGGTCGGAGGTTCAAATCCTCTCGCCCCGATTTAATCTGGTACGCGCCTCGCGTTGATCGCAGAGACCGGTTCGCCTCGCCGAGTCGCGTAATCCATCAGCAGTGCGTGAAATTTCGCGCCAAAAAAAATGAGCCATTTTCCGGCCCGTTGTGGCTTTACAAGTATGAAACCATTCTATTCCGCAAGAAAGAAACTCCAGCTTGTGCCAGCGGCAACGATCCTGATCGCCCTGGCAATGTCCATCCCACTGTCTGCGCAAACCATTACCACCTTTGACGCGCCGGGTGCCGGCACGGGGCCCTTGCAGGGCACCTATGCCTTGAACATCGACCCGTCTGGGACAGCCATAGGATTCATCCGTGACGCGAACGAGGTGCGGCACGGTTTCGTCCGGTCCCAGGATGGCAGTTTCACTATCTACGACGCGCCGGGTGCGGGCACGGGTGCCGGCCAGGGGACACGGGCCTACTGCATCAACCCGAGTGGGACGATTACGGGACACTTCACTGACTCAGTCAATGCGGCCCACGGCTACGTTCGCTCCAATCAAGGCGTGATTACCGTCTTCGATGCACCGGGCGCGGGCACGGGGGCCGGTCAGGGCACCTTTCCTGGTCTCAGCCCTAACCTCATCAACCCGAACGGGGCGATCGCGGGATTCTACACTGACTCGGCTTTCGTGAATCACGGTTTCCTGAGGGATAGCAATGGCGCCATCACCACGTTCGATGCGCCGGGTGGGGGCACAGGAGTCGGCCAGGGTACGCGTAGCTTCGCGATCAGCCCAGGTGGGGAGATCACAGGATTCTACTTTGACGGGACCAATGCGGTCCACGGCTTCCTGCGGGATAATAAGGGCGTCATCACCACATTCGATGTCCCGGGCGCGGGCACGGGCCCCGGCCAGGGTACCTATGGCGCGGGCCTTACTCCGGATGGAACCATCATGGTAGTCCTCATTGACGCGGACGATCTGGCTCACGGTTTCCTGCTCGATAAGAATGGCGTCATCACCACATTCGATGCTCCGAGCGCGGGCACCGGCCCGCTCCAGGGTACCAACCCTTGGGCAATCAATACGAATGGGGAGATCGCGGGATACTACATTGACGGGACAAATGTGACTCACGGCTTTGTGCGCGATAAACACGGCGCCATCATTGAGTTCGACGTTCCGGGTGCCGCGAACATGGCCGCCTGGGGGAGCATTGCTCCGAACGGCGCGGTGGCCGCATTTTACTTCGACGCGAACGCCGTAGTTCACGGCTTCGTGCGAGAAGCGCCCGGACAGTAACTCCTCGCTGAGCGATGCCGCTACGTAAGCGCCATAGTCTTCCTGAATCATCGCCAACGAGAGATTGAGGCCGCGATGCAAGTGAGTTGTTGGCAAAAGGTCAATTCACATAATGATGAGCCACAAATCCGACCACAACGGCTCATTTAATTGGCGAAATTGGACTACTCAGCGGTTTCAGACTACAATCCGTGGGCGGTTATGTTTCGCGGATTAGCGACGGTCGAGCACGCACGCACTCCTAATGGAGAAGCAGACATCGCCTATGCCGGCGATACCCTGCAATTGCCTGCTGCGACGTACGAAAAACTACGTCGACTGGCTGCGGAATGCCTCCGGACGGAACGCCCAGGACATACTCTGCAACCAACAGCTTTGCTGCATGAAGCTTTCTTGCGTGTCCTCAAGCACCCGGATTATGCCTGGAAGGACGAAGCACATATTGTGGCATTCGCGGCACGGGCAATGCGACGCATCTTGATGAGCTATGGCGTCGCGCGAACGCGCTACAAAAGAGGTGGGCCATCCACCGTACGCTTACCGCTGGATGAAGCACTCGATTTTTTTGTCGAACGCGACGTCAACATCGTGGCAGTGGATGAGGCACTGGAGGAGCTCGAACTGGTAGATTCACGGCAGGCGCAAATCGTTGAATTACGATTTTTCGGCGGTCTTACTGTCGACGAAATCGCGGCTGCGCTTCAAATATCGCGTGCTACGGTGAAGCGCGATTGGGCCACGGCCAAGTTGTGGCTACGGAGTCGATTATCCGGCTAACGAGCAAAGGTTGCTGATAGCGTGAATACGAAGGCGGAATCATCTACCACGCGAATCGAGTCGAACCCAGAGCGGTGGCGTCATCTTAAAGAAATCCTTGCCGACGCGTTGGAGCAATCCTCGCTTGAAGAACGCACGGCGCTGCTCAGGCGCGCGTGCACTAATGACGCGACGCTGCTACGCGAGGCTCAACAGTTACTTGAGCACGATGCCACCATCTTCGAAGAATTCGCAGAGCTCGCAGCGACCCGTCTCAGGGAAAACGAGGGTGATCGCATTGGGGAGCGGCTCGGTGCGTATGTAATTGTACAGGAACTCGGACGTGGCGGTATGGGCGCGGTTTATCTCGCCAAGCGCGCCGATGGACAATTTCACAAGCGAGCTGCTATCAAAGTTCTCAAACGAGGCACAGATACCGAGGAGATATTGCGTCGTTTTCGAATCGAGCGGCAAATCCTGGCCGAACTTGAGCATTCCAACATTACACGGCTTCTGGATGCCGGCACAACGGCTGACGGATTGCCGTATTTTGTGATGGAATTTGTTGAAGGCACACCGATCACACGCTTTGTGCAGGGCGAAAACGTGGATCTACGAGGCCGACTTAGTCTCTTTATCAAAGTCTGTTCGGCGGTCGAACTCGCGCATCGACATCAGGTTATCCATCGAGACATCAAGCCCCATAACGTACTCGTGAACGCGGATCGCGAGCCAAAGCTTCTTGATTTTGGAATCGCAAAACTACTTAGTGTCGATTCTGATGAAGGCATTACGACAGTCGCGGCCGAGCGCAGGCTGACACCACTATACGCAGCTCCAGAGCAAAGGGCGGGACAACCTGCGACAATAGCCACAGATGTATATTCGCTAGGCGCACTTCTGCACGAACTACTGACAAACAAGCCGCCAGTCGCCGATTCGGACAGCAAGGTTTCCAAGGACGTTGCATCGGGGCGCGTGTCCAAGGTTGCCGCTAGCTCGGGAACGGAACATCAATTGCGCGGTCAACTCGATCGAATCGTCGCGCGAGCGATGCAACGCGATCTGACACAGAGATACCCCCGCGTGGCAGACATGTCCCAAGACATAGAACGATGTCTTAGCGGGCTGGCGCCCCTCTCGACAGCTCAGTCTCTTGATGACAGGGCCTCCGACTCCCTGAAAGGACGAGCCCGTTCGCGTCGCCAAGCGTACATTGCCGCTGCAGCTTTCGGTGTGATTGTTCTCGCGGCCGCACTACTTTCACGTGGATCGAGCGTTCGCTGGCTTCAGAACCACGGGATTAGAAAGCCGACTTCCGAGGCCTCGCTTGGAAATGCCACGAAAGCTGTGCGTTCAATTGCGGTGCTTCCATTCGAACCTCTTGGCACGGATACGCATGATGAATTGTTAGGACTAGGCATGGCCGATGCAATCATCGGTCGCATGAGTAACTTGAAGCAGCTGTCTGTTTTGCCTACCAGCGCCGTGTCGAAATACAAGGGACCTGCGAATGATCCGCTGACTGCTGGCCGCGCATTAGGCGTCGATGCGATCCTGAGTGGAACGGTCCAGCGATCTGGTGACCGGGTTCGCGCTACTGTGCAATTAGCGCACGTCGCGACCGGCCGCACTATCTGGTCGGAGAAATTCGACCAGACTTTCACTGACATTTTTGGTGTTCAGGACTCGATTTCCGACAGCGTTGCCAAGTCACTTGCACTTAGTCTCAGCGCGGACGAGCAGAAGCAACTGGCAAAACGTTACACCGCAAATGCCAGCGCCTATGACGAATATCTGATGGGCCTTTACTTTTGGAATACGCGATCGAGGGATGGTCTCGAGAAAGCGATCGACCATTTTGGACGAGCTGTTGAGAAGGACCCCAATTTTGCTCTCGCCTATGCACTCATCGCAGATTGTTACTACTTGCAGTTCAATTATGGTTACCGCTCTGGACCGCAATGGGTTCAGGATGCTAGGAGAGCGGTCGACCACGCGCTCCTGCTGGACGATTCTATTGCTGAGGCTCATGTCGCGGCGGCAATGATTGAATTTTATCAGGAAGACAACGAAGTCGCCATTGCTTCGCTTCGACGCGCTTTGGCATTGAACCCCAATCTGGCTGTCGCTCATTTGCGGTACGGCTGGGCACTTTCGTCTTTAGATGAAGCTGTGCGGGAAATAAGACGTGCACAAGAGTTGGACCCCCTTTCGCCCACGAATAACTCAGCTCTCGGCCTCATCCTTGGCTTAGCTCGGAAATTCAGTGGCTGCCTCGATTACTGCTACAGGGCTGCGGAATTGGCTCCAAACGAGGTTACGACTCAAGAGAACTTGGCATACGCCTATCTTTTAAATGGCAGGTATCAAGAAGCGATTGAACATTATCAAAAGGTAGCCGTACTCAATCCTGACAAACAAGGCGACGTTCTTGCATCGGTTGCGACGGCTCTGATCTCTATGGGTCGTAAGTCAGAAACAGAATCGATGATGCCCGAAATCCTGCGATTAGCTACAATAGACAAAGTTAATCCTTACTATGTTGCTGCGCTATACGGTGCTCGCGGTGATAAGAACGCAGCGCTCGACTGGTTCGAAAGGGGATTACGGCGAGCTTCCGAAGTCCGAACGGGTGCAGGATTGGTGAAGGAACAAGAAGCGCGAATGATTAGGTATGAACCCCTGTTGGATCCGCTTCGCTCAGATAGCAGATTTGCGGCGGTACTGCGGCAGTACAACCGAGGCTCGTTGCGCGAAACTCCTGCCAAGCGTTAAACGCTCCTCATTTCCTAGCTGCGTTTGTTGGTAGAAGACGTTGACCACCGATCGCCGCGCCTTATATAGAGCGAAGTTGCCCACACAGGGATCTGGACAGCGATACCTCTACAAGTCGTATCCTGCGCCGCATGATAAATTAGTAAGGCGGTATTCGCATCGAACATAGTAAGCTAAATCGATCGATCGAGTGAAGACCTCAAACGAACGCACCCGACAAACCGTTAGCTAAGTGTGCGAAATTTCGGCGAACGATGAGCCGTTTTCCGGCCCGTTGTTGCGTTATGGAGTATGAAACCATTCTATTTAGCAAAAAGGAAACTCCAGCTTGTGCCGGCGGCAACCTTCCTGGTCGCCCTCTCCATATCCATCCCACTGTCTGCGCAAACCGTTACCACCTTTGACGCGCCGGGCGCGGGCACGGGCACCTTTCAGGGCACCTATGCCGTCAACGTCGATCCATCTGGTGCGATCATAGGGTTCAGCCGTGACGCGAACAATGCGCGGCACGGTTTCATCCGATCCACAGATGGCAGTTTTACCATCTTCGATGCGCCGGGCGCAGGCACAGGAAACTTTCAGGGGACGCGGGCCTACGGCATAACACCGATTGGAACCATTACGGGATTCTTCATTGACTCAGTGAATTCGGCCCACGGGTATGTCCGCTCCGCTCAAGGGGTGATTACCGTCTTCGACGCTCCGGGCGCGGGCACGGGGCCATTTCCCGAAGGCACTTTTGTCACCAGCCCGCTCGACATTAATACGAACGGGACGATCGCGGGATATTACAACGACTCGGCCCAGGTGGGTCACGCTTTCGTGCGCGATAAGGGTGGCGCCTTTACCAGCTTCGATGCCCCGGGCGCGGGTACGCAAGCTGGCCAGGGTACGTTTAGCTTCGCAATCAGCCCCGTCGGAGAGGTGACAGGATTCTACTTTGACGCAGCCAACGCTAGTCACGGTTTCCTGCGGGATAAGAATGGCGTCATCACCACATATGATGTTCCAGGCTCTGGCACAGGCGCCAATCAAGGTACGTTGGGCGGCGGGTTTACTCCGAATGGAAGCATCATGGGAAACTACGTTGACGCGAACGATCTGAGCCACGGGTTCATTATGGATAGGAGGACTGGTACCTTTACCACGTACGATTCTCCGAGTGCGGGCACGGGTCCTCTCCAAGGTACCTACCCTTTTGGAATCAACACGGCTGGAGCGATCTCCGGATGGTACGTTGACGCGTCAGATGTGAGTCACGGTTTCGTGCGCGATAGGCACGGCGCGATCGTTGAGTTCGACGTTCCGGGCGCGGGCACGGGTCCCTTCCAGGGTCCGAACGTTTACAGCATCGCTCCGAATGGGGCAATGGCCGGATTCTACTTTGACTCGGACTACGTGGTTCACGGCTTCGTCCGAGAATCAGATAGTGGCGCGTTAAGTTTGTCCAAATTCAGGCGGCACTAACTTCTGCCCGACCAATGTCGCTACGCCATAGTTTTCCTGGATCATCGCCAACGAAAGATTGAGGCCGGCGCTGAGCCCGGCGCACGCGTAGGACCGCCCGTCGTGAATGGGCGGTCCTGTCCCGCCAGCGCCGGAAGAAAAAATTCCAGTATTAATCCGATCGTGGTGACAAGCGCTGTAGAGCTAAGAAAAGACATCGACGCGCCGGGCAATGAGCTCTGGCTAGACGCCTCGCCACGATATGCGTTAGACTGCACCGTTATGGCAACGGTTCACGCCGATGGGGCTATGCCGTCCCCCGCGGCACCGTTGACTCCGCCTCTTGTGCAGCGTGAGGCAAATCATGCCGAGCACAACGAGGCAGTCGCGATTAGCGCGATGATGCCGGATGTTTACGAGGACTTGCGCCGACTGGCCGAGACCTTTCTCCGGGGCGAACGGACCGCTCATACTCTTCAGCGCACCGCGCTCGTGCACGAGGCTTTCCTTCGCCTGATTGGCGAGAAGAATCTTGTCTGGCAGAATCGCAGTCATTTTATCGGTATCTTCGCGCGGGTGATGCGACAGACATTGACTAACTACGCGGTCGCGCGACACCGTTTGAAACGCGGCGGCCCGGATCCTCTGAGACTGACTCTCGAATTTTACGATAGCCGCAAAATTGATGTGGCTGCGCTCGACCAGGCGTTGCAGGCGCTGGAAGCTTTGGACGAGCGACAGGCGCGCATCGTCGAACTGCGGTTTTTCGGCGGGCTGACGGTCAAGGAAACAGCCGAGTTACTGGAAATTTCGCCGGCCACGGTGAAGCGGGACTGGAGCCTGGCGAAAATTTGGCTGCGGCGAGAAATATCCGCGAACTAGGAATTCCAATTCTCCGTGGCCACAAAAACTACCCGATTCGGGCAAGGGAACATTGATCCGCAACGCTGGGATCGCTTGAAAACGATTCTAGGCGAAGCGTTGGAACAAAACTCTTCAGCAGACCGGATTGCCTTAGTGGAGAGACGCTGCGGTGAAGATACGGATTTGCTCGAAGAGGCCGAGTCGCTCCTGGCCGAAGCGGAGGCGCTTCTTACGGAGCGTACCGACAGCTTCGAAGATTGCGCGCAGAACGCAGCTTCCACTTTCTGGCAGGAGGGACCGCCGCGCGGCGGAGAGCGCGTGGGCGCGTATGTCGTCGTTCGTGAACTTGGCCGCGGTGGAATGGGCACAGTTTTCCTGGCAGAGCGCGCTGATGGTCAATTTGAGAAACAAGTTGCGATTAAGATCTTAAATCGAGGGGCCGACACGGCTGACATCCTGCGCCGATTCCGGGCGGAACGCCAGATCCTGGCCAGGCTCGATCACCCAAATATAGCGCGCCTCCTCGACGCAGGCACAACCAGCGATGGTCTGCCCTATTTCATCATGGACTACATTGTCGGCGCACCGGTGACTCGCTTCGCAGTCGCGCAAAGGCTGTCGACGCGTCAACGACTGGAGTTGTTTTTGAAGATCTGCGCCGCGGTTGAGTTTGCGCATCGGAATCTGGTTGTTCATCGCGACATCAAGCCGAGCAACATTCTGGCGAACGCAGAAGGAGAACCGAAGCTGCTCGATTTCGGGATCGCCAAGATTCTGGCCAAAGACGAAGACGCGGCGCAATTGACTGCCGAGGCACAGCAGCATCTGACACCTATCTGCGCTTCGCCCGAACAGGCGAAAGGAGATCCGATAACAGTAGCGACTGACATTTACTCGTTAAGCGGGTTGCTCTACGAAATGTTAAGCGACCAAAAGCCGCACCGATTTTCCACTGCCCGTCCCACGCGTGAGGAACTGGCCTTAGTGGTAGGTGAGCAAGTTCCGCCGCCGCCCAGCGCGGTTGCTTCCGATGCGCAAACCGCACGGCTGTTGCGCGGTGATCTTGACGCGATCGTCCTGTTCGCGATGCGCAAGGAACCCGGCCTACTCTTGGTTATCGCGCGAAGTGTCTGGTCAAGCGAAATGGATCACGTCTAGCGGCGAGCGCGGTTGTCGTAATTGTGTTGGCCGGAGTTCTGTTCGCGTTTTGGGCTCGGTCTCAACAAAATGCCCGCCAGACGCTGGGAGTCAGCGCACCAGCCTCGGATATCCGGAAAAGTATTGCAGTCCTGCCCTTCGAAAACCTGGGTGATAACAACTCTCCGTCATATTTTGCCGATGGTGTTCAGGACAATATTCTGACCGATCTCGGCAAAGTGGGAGATCTGAAGGTCATCAGCCGCAGTGGTGTCGCACCCTACCGCGGCAACAATAGAAACATGAAGCAGATCGGGCGCGACCTGGGTGTTGCGAACGTGCTGGAGGGAAGCGTGCAGATTTCGGGCGATCGCGTGCGGATCAACGCCCAGCTCATCGACACCCAGACGGACACCCAGATTTGGGCGGAGCAATACGACCGCAAATTGGAAGACATCTTCGCGCTCCAGAGCGAGCTCGCGCAGACGATCGCGGCCCAGCTCAAAGCGACCCTCTCCACCGTTGAAAAGGCTGAGATTTGGAGGCAACCCACGCAGGATTTGCAAGCCTATGATCTTTATCTCCGCGCCCGCGCCGCCTTCCGCGAAGGTGGACCTATGTCGCGCGAGAAGTGGAACGTACCAGTCACCCTTCTCAACAGCGCGATCGCTCGCGATCGGAAGTTCACTCTCGCCTATTGCCTGCTCAATGAGGTTTACGTCTTACAGTACCGTTTCGGAGAGGATCATTCGCCCCAGCATCTCGCTGCCGCGAAAGATGCGGCGGAGACAGCGCTGCGGCTCGAGCCAAATCGCGAAGAAGCACGCCTTGCTCTTGCTCGATACTATTATCATGGGTTGCGCGACTACAGCCGGACGGAGCATGAATTATCGAGTATCCCTTCTTCCGCGCCTCATGAAGTTGAGTTCTTTACCCTGGCTTCGTTGGTCGAACGCCGTTTGGGGCAATTTGAGGCATCGATTCGCAGTGGCGAAAAAGCGGTTGAGCTTGATCCTCAGAATGGGTCGCTCGCTACTAGTCTCGTGCAGACATATTCAGGATTGCGACGATTCGCCGATTCCGAGCGCGTTGCGAACGCAGCCATTGCGCGCCTGCGTGGACCAAAACCACAACTTTTGGTGGCGAAGAACGAAGCGGAACTCGGGATGGGAAATGTAGAAGAAGCGCATGCCGCGCTCGACTTAATCCAGAATAAGGACGACATGGATTATCAGACCGCACGACTCTCGCTTTACTTAATAGAAAAAGATTACAGGGGAGCCAAAGCCTTCGCCGCGAAGGCGACCGAGGAGGTAAAGAGGATACCGGATTTCTGGCTCACCCTGGCAGCAGTTGCTCATGCGGAAGGTGAGGTAAACGAGGAGCGTCAGGCCAATGCGGAGGCGAAGCGCTCGGCACTACTTGCGCTGGGGCCGCGGCCAGATGACCCGGGACTCCTTGGTGCACTATCGGTCGCCGAGGCTGCGCTCGGCCAGAACGAAGAGGCACTTCGTCATGCGCGTCACGCCGCCGAGATACTTCCGCCGAGCGTGGATGCTGTGGCCGGTCCCATGTGCGAGATCCGACTCGCGCAAGTGCTGGCTTTGACGGGAGATCGTGATGGCGCTTTCGACAAATTAGGCAAACTGGTGAAGCTGCCGTTTGGTCTGAACTCTGGCGATTTGAAACTGAATCCCATGTGGGATGACCTTCGGGACGATCCCCGCTTCGATCGTATCCTAGCGGAGTCTGCTTTGCCTCTTGCGGCTAACGGATAAACATTGGTTCCACGCATCATTGGCGTTCTCTTTATTACAGGCTAGCGCCTTCCCGCATCGGGAAATTCGACTACAGTTGACGGAAAACAGGGATGAAAACATACGGGCTAATCTTTTTGAGCGCGCTATTGATTGCGGCGCTGGTGATGCACGGACAGGAAGCCGCGCCGCCGTCTGTGGATCTCTTTCCAGAGCAAGAGGCAGAGGAAGCCAGCCCCACGCCGCCGCCGAACGGCCCCGAGTTGCCGGAACTGAAGCAGCTCGACGAAAGTTTTAAACCGAAGTCGCTCGGCACCGACGCCGATGCACTGCAGGTGCATGCGCTGTGGCGGCAATTGAAGAATCGCACTGTCGATGATCCAGACGTGCAAGCGGCAAAGAAATACGCGCAGGCCGCCCGGACAGATTTGGAAAAGCGAAAGCGACTCCGCAATTATTACGAGGTGTATTATCAGCGAATGTCTGCTTTGGCCACGACGCCGGAACTCAAGCTGGCCTTGCAAGCACTGAAGGATAATCATCAGACCATGTTGGCTCAGCCACGGGTGCGACCATCGCCGACACCAGAGCTTTCTGGTACGCCGTCACCGACGCCAACGAGCACGCCTTTCAAGAAAAAGGCCAAAGAGAAACACAAGAAGAAGAAAGTGCACAAGTAACGTCCGGAAGAGCGTCGCCACCATTTGCGGGCTGCAGTTTTGGATGCGTGCATCGCGGGAACGCGCATCTGGCAGGTTGCCAATATTGCTAAGTGCCGCGCAATGTAAGATCTAGCAAAAGATTTTGCTTGCTGTGTCGATAGCGGTCTTTTAAACCTCGCGTAATTCTTCACCTTTATGAACTCACTCATCGAAGTTACGCAAACCGTTTTGTTCACGCCCGCACGCCTGCTCGGGCTGGGCATGTATCATTCCGATCTACAATCTCTACGTTTGGTGCAAGATCGTCGGCCGGCCGTGGTGGTGGATTCTTTTGATGCTAATTCCTTTCGTTAATTTCATAATCCTGATCATTCTTATCATCGACCTGGCTAAGAGTTTCGGCAAAGGAGTGGGCTTTGGGATTGGTTTGCTTTTGCTGGCGGTTATTTTCTTCCCGATTCTCGGCTTCGGCAGCGCGCAATATCAAGGACCCGCCGCTGGGGGTTTGGCGCCGAGAACGGTGCCGCAAGCGGCGTAACTGATTTCGCCAAGGCGAGGAGCTGCGTCCGTTGTCCCACTAAAAGGGTGGAACGTGTTGTCCCCAACACGTTGACCGGGCCCGATGCCAACCGATTGAGGACAATCGGTTCCACCTTCTGCGCCTCACGCTGACCTGCTGCTATTCCGTCCAGCTTGGCTTGCGCTTTTCGTTAAAGGCGGCGATGCCTTCGCGCGCTTCCTCCGATTCACGCGCCTGCATGTGATATTTCAGCGCAACGTCGACATCTTCCTTCACTGAGCGCCACCAGAGTTCTTCCACTAATCGTTTCGTTTGCACCAGCGCGCCGGGTGCACCTTGCAGAACCGACGCGGCGAACTTTTGCGCTTCATTCATCAGGTCATCCGGCGCAACTACGCGATTTACGAGGCCGATTTCCTTCGCGCGTGCAGCATCGATCAAGTCTCCGCTGAACAGCAGTTCACGCATGTTTCGTTCGCCGACCTGGCGGCGTAGAAATGTCATCACTAATCCGGCAACCAAGCCACGGCGCACCTCGGGATATCCGATCTTTGTTCGCTCCGCTGCCACAACAAAATCGCAGGCGGACATTATCCCTGCGCCGCCAGCGACCGCTGCGCCGTGCACTGCCGCAATGGTGACAAGGCGCGTTTGACTGATCGCAACCAAAGTGTTCGCCACCATTTCCGCGGTCGCATGGGCCTTCGTCGAATCCGCGGCTTCCTTCAAATCCAGACCGGTGCAAAACGCCGCGCCGGCTCCACG
>WNGO01004755.1_pt1 | contig 12161 bp, 10 predicted proteins | sample 5400511 | NCBI WGS metagenome assembly WNGO01 (sample SAMN13153380, study PRJNA577476) | soil metagenome | isolation source: 20 cm soil or saprolite under Garry oak tree replicate 2 | place: USA:California | collected 2016-06-15
GCCGCCTCCTCGAAGAGCGCACGCCGCTCTTCGGCTTTCTCCGACAACAGGGCCTCGATCATCTTCGCTTCCATGACGACTGCGGCGTCGGCGCCGAGGCCGGTGCCGCTCAGCATGTCCTGGATGTCGCGGAGCCGTACCGGCGAACGATTCAGCATGTATTCGCTCTGGCCCGAACGGGACAGGCGCCGCGTCACGACGACTTCCTGATATGCGATCGGGAGGCTGCCGTCCGCGTTATCGAAGACCAGCGAGACTTCGGCGACGTTGACGGGCCGGCGGCCGGTCGATCCCTGGAAGATGACGTCTTCCATTTTTCCGCCGCGCAGCAGGCGCGGCGACTGCTCGCCGAGTACCCAGCGTACCGCGTCCGAGATGTTCGACTTGCCGCAGCCGTTCGGACCGACGATCGCGGTCACGCCTTGATCGAACGGCAGCTCCACCAATCCGGCGAACGACTTGAATCCAGAGAGCTCGAGCCTGCTCAGTCTCACGGTATTCCCATTCGAGGGAGTAGGTTCGCGCGCACGCCGGCGCGCCTGAGTGCGGCTTGGGTGTATGCCGCCTGTTCGGGTCCTTCGAACGCACCCAACAGAATCACCCCGGTGGACCAGCGGACCGCGGGAAGACCCCGGCGCCGCAACGAGTCGAGCGACGCGCCCGCGGGAGCATGGTACGAGTACGGGGCGAGGAGCAGATCGCCGACGCCTTCACCGGCCATGCCGCGGTGCCACAACGCTGCGCGGGCGGTCCCGGCCGCGGCCCGCGTCGCGTACGAGCCCGCGAGCACCCGATACCAGACGGGGCCACTGCCGCTCTGCGGCACCGGCGTCACGAGTGCCGGTACACCTGCGTCCGCGGCGAGCCGATCGGCGTGCGCCAGTGCCTTGTCGAGTGACGCGTACGCCGCGAGCTGGATCGTCCAGCCGAGCGTGTCGGCCTTGGGGATCGTTGCGTGTGTTGGAGCAGGGAGCGGGGAGCGGTGAGCAGGAGCAGGCGCGGAAGCGGGAGCTGGTAGGGGCGGCGGGACCAGGAATCCCGACTCGCGCGCTCGCGCGAGCAGTGCCCATCCTCCGACCGCCAGGGCCGCCACCACGAGCGCGGCAAGTGCGAGGCGCAGGCCGCGCCGCGGTCGGTCCGTCACAGGTACGGTCATCGACGGTGGGGACACCCGCGGACTCGACGGCAGCCACCGATCGCGGACGACGCCCAGCAACGGCACATCGCGCGGCAGCGCGAATTCGGGACCCACGCCCTCGGGCGCGAGCACCAGCGCGCCGTCAGGTGTCGCCGAAAGCTGAGCGAGTCCGGTGAGCGGCAGCAACGCCAGGAGCAGCGCGCCCTCCGACCGAAAGCCCGCCTGCAACTTCGGCCACCGCGCGTGGGCGTAGACCTCGGCCGGATGTGCGGTCTCCGAGCCGGCGGGAATGATGAACACGCCCGTCACTTCATGCGCCGCTTTGTTGAGCGAGACGCCGTATTCGAACGCGTCCACGATTCCTTCGGTTGCGTGCAGCCCGACCATCTCGTGCAGGGCGGGGTTCTCGAGGCACAAGTCCACGAGCGCCACACGACGCCCGTCGCGCGCGGCGATGCGGGCGATGTCCCACGCCGCTTTTGCCGCCCAGGGCGGATCGTTCGCCAGCGTGACGAGCGCGACCATAGCCGCGTCGTCCACGAGCGGCGGAACGAGGTGACCGAGCCGCGAAAGCGGCAACTGACGGACGCTGGTCATTGCCCGGGCTGGTAGATCCAGAAGGGGCGGCCCAGGCGTCGTCCCGTGGCTTCGGCCTGCGCGCGGGTCGCGTAGGGGCCGAGCACGACGCGATAGCCATCGTCGGGGTGCTGTGGCGGCAGGACGCGCGCTGCCAATCCCGCGCGCGTGAGATCGTCCGCGAGATGTCCCGACCACTCCGGGTTCTGGGACGTCGAGACCTGCACGTACAACGGCCCTTCCGCGCCGGTGCCCGAGCTGTCGGAGGTTGTCGAGCTCACCGTGCTCGACGGAACACCACGCGGCAGCCATGTGGTCAGCACCCACATATCGGCGGCGGCGTTCGGCACTTTGCCGACGTCGCTCAGCGAATCGGGCCGAGCCGACACCACGTCGTTGCCGCGCCGGTAGATCAGTGCCCCGTCTGGCGAGATGGCAGGCAGATCCGACTTCCAGGCAGTGGGGACGATGCCGGTGTGACGCTTGATCGGCAGATCGACGATCCACGCCGAATCGCCCACCGCGGGGCGCGCGAGCAACCAACGGCCGAGCGGGTCGAGGCGGAGCGCGGCGACTGGACCGGGCAACGCGACGCCGTCGAGCTCCTTCCGCTCGTAGCGATCGACCACGGCGAGTCCCGGCACGTTGCGCCGCGCGACATAAATCCGATGGCCCGATGGCGAGAACGCGAGCGCCCGCGGTGCGTCCGTCAGTTTGACGAACGCCGGATCACGCCGTCCGAGCGGATCGTAGAACGTCACGCCCGAGTCGCTGGCGACCGCGACGAGGTCGCCCCAGCGTGTCGCGGCGACGTCGCCACCGGCGGCGATGGGCCGCACGGTCGGCGGCTGATCGGCGGCGGCGACGAGCAGTCGATCCTGCGGGATCACACCGACGAGATGCTGATCGGCCGCCCCGAACATATCGCGCGGGAGCGCGGTCAATGGCTGGGGCCAGGCAAATCGCGTTCGGCGCGAGAGCGAGATCACGCGACGCGACGAATCCACGGCGTAGAGCGTGCCGTCGGGGCCCAGCGCGGCCTGTTTGATGTTCGCCCCGACGGTGTCCACGCGACCGCTGCCGAGATCGAGCGCGAGCAGGTCGTGTTTGGCGGTCGTTATAAAGAGGAATTCAGATTCGGGGTCGAGGCCGATGACCCGCTCGATCGGCGGCAGTTTGCCCTTCAGCACCCCCTCGACGGAGGTGAGCCGCGGCAGCCGGTATAGCTGCGGCGTGCCACCTTTGGCGGGGAGGCGGATCGCCACACCGGGCGAGCGCGCGAGGATCTGGAGCTGGCTAACCAGTTGCGGCGACTGTTGTTGTGACGATCCAGCCGCCGGCGCTCGGGGGCCACAGCCCCAAAGCGTGACAAACGCGAAGAGAAGGAAGCGGGAGATAGGCAATTGGCCTCGCCGGACAAAATAGACAACCGGCGAGGCCATGGCAACTGTTTTATTGAAGCGGAGTTAGAACGTCGGACCTAAACTGATGGTCCAATACGCGTGCCCGAGCGCCCGGTCCAACGGCTTCGTGTAGTCGAGACGCATGATCAGTAGACCGAAGACGTTCGCCCGAATCGAGCCACCCCAGCTCCGCAGCGGTGTCCGAACCAGCAACGGATCCTCGCCAGGTTTGCGGGTCCATTTCACCGTACTCGCGTCGTCCCACGCCATGCCGATGTCGTAGAACAGCGCGCCTTCGATCGGCGGGAATCCCACCGGCAGGAAGCCGAGCACCAGACTCCGCGTCAGCGGGAAACGCAGCTCTACGTTGCCGACCGCGATCTTCGATCCGATCAACTGATCGAGCTCGGCGCATCCGGTCTGCGAGGTCGACTGGGGATTCGCGGTGCACTCGTGGTTGCGGATCGAGCCCACGGTGTACCCCCGAATCAACTCGGTACTCCCGAGGAATACCGGGAAGCGATCGGCATCGCGCCCGAAACGTCCGAACATCATCCCGCGGACGGCGAGCGTGAACGGCCGGACGAAGAGGTAGCGCCGGTAATCGACCAACCCCGCGGTGAACTGCCAGCTGCCGAATGCCGGCGCGACGGAAAACCGCGACCGCGATCCTGCGAACGGCCCGACGTAGCCGAACAGGGTGTTGTCGTGCACGTGCGCGATCGACGGCTGCACGAACGTCGCGGACGGCCCGCCGCCCTGCACGAGTCGCTGATCGAACGGCCCCGAGGTGTCATACAATGTCTGCACATCGAGGGTCGCTTCCGAGATATTGACCGCGTGCATGCCGAGCTCGATGCGGTTGAAGCGGCTGAACGGATACGACGATTCCGCAAACGCGTCGCGAATGACGAAGCGCCGAATCCGCTCCGAGAAAACGCGGAGGCTGTCACCAACACCGGGGTTGCGCGGATCGTCGATCCGCGTCCAGTCGCTGCCGCCGTAGAAGTACAGTGGATCCTGCGAAAACCCACCCGCCCAATTGAGGCGATGTGACTGATTGACGTACAGGCCGAGGAACTGGGCCTCGCTGATGCGTCCGTTGATCGACCCCGCGAGCACCACCGAGTGATTGCCCAGGATGTCCGAGAGCGCGATCGCCGTCCCACCGAACACGCCGCGTCCGAAGTTGTCCCGCTGGTACCCGACGGTCGGTCGCACGACGTAGTCGGCCGTAAAGCGCACCTTATACGGCCGGAACGTGAATTCGTTCGTGTCGGGGAGCGAGAGCGTCGCCGAGTCGAGCAGTGCACGGACGGTGACCGATGGACGCGCGGCCGAGGATTCGGCGGGCTGGGGCCGCGCGGATGGCCGGAATCCGGTTGCCGAGCGATAGATCGAGACACCGGTGGAAAACGTCGGCAGGTTCGACGCCGAACCGGTGCCGCCGAGCGCCACCATGGGTGGCCGGGGCAGGGGCGCCTGCAGGATGGTATCGCGGGCTTCCGCCTGCATCAGACTCACGATCGGCTGGGCGCTGGGGCGATAGGGCGAGCGTCGCAGCGACCGCGGATTCTCCAGCGAATACACGCTGTACTGGCCGTCCTCGTAATAGACGAACGCCATCCGGTCGGCTTGCGGCGCCCACGTGAGCACGGGCGACAGCGGCGTGATCCCCTGGACCCCAGTGAACATGTTCGTGAGCTGATAGATCTGCCCGTCGGCCATGTCGTACAGGAAAACATTCGCAATGCCGGTGCGATCAGAGACGAACGCGAGCGACCGGCCGTCCGGGGCCCACACGGGATTGATGTTCTTCCCGACGTCCATGTTCCCGAGGATATCGATCGCGCCCGTGTCGAGGTGCAGCAGCGCGATGCGCAGATTCCCGAAGCGGAGCAGATCGAAATCTGTTTCGCCGCCCCGGTCCGTCACGAACGCGATCGTCTTGCCGTCGGGCGACCAGGAGGGATGGAGGTCGGCAAACTTGTCGTTGGTGAGCCGGCGCAGGCCGGTGCCGTCCCGATTGATGAGGAAGAGATCGGTGAAGCCATTGCTGAAGCCGGTGAAGACGAGCTGCTTCCCGTCGGGCGACCAGTTCGGCGTCTGCAGCCCGTTCAGGCCGACGTTGATACGACGCTCTTCGCGGTCGCGCTTCACGTCGAGAATCACCAGGTCATCGCGGTCTTTGTGTTTGGCCGAGATCGCGAAGGAGCGGCCATCGGGAGAGAACGCCCCCGCCGAATTGATGAAGCGCAGGCTCTCGTAGTTGTTGTTCTGCGTCGATTTCACCAGCCGCCGCTTGACGCGTCCCGTCTCGGCATCCGCCAGCCAGAGATCGATGAAGAAGCCGCCCTGATCGCCGAAGTACGCGATCTCCTTGCCGTCCGGCGTGAGCGCCGGCGCGAGGAAGATGCGCCCGCGCGAGTGGCGCTGGGTCAGCGTCGGCTGCGCGATGCGGCGTGCGCGATAGTGGTCGCCCAGCTGCGGCAGGAACGTCGTCTGGATCGCGTCGCGCCAGTCATTCGAGAGATCCTCCAGCGAGCGGCCCAGCGCGCGCTTGAACGCGGCGTCGAGTCCCGACGTCGCCGAGCTCTGTAATATTTCGCCGATCACTTCATCGCCCCACTTCTCGCCGATGTAGGCCCACAGGGCGTGGCCGTAGCGATAGGGGAAGATGTAGGGATCGGTCGTCATGTCCTCGATCGAGGGGAGGTGTCCCTCCAGGGCGGCATCGCGGAGCCACATCGCCGTCTCGGGATTGATCGGTCCGAGCGACAGATACTCGGCCATCCCTTCCATGAACCAGAGCGGCGGATTGACGGCCATGAGCGTCTGCACCCCGGCGCCGGCGCGGCCGCGGCTGTACACGTCATACTGGAACTGGTGCACCATCTCGTGCTGCAGCACATGCTCGAACTCGGCGTACGAGCCGGTGAACGGCAGCACGGCGCGGTGCTTGAAGAACTCCGTGACGCCGCCGAGTCCTTCGCCCGACGCGTCGACGACGTTCGTCTGCTGGAAGTCGGACTGCGAGGCGTACAGGATGATCGGCTTGCGGCTCGAGAACTGATGGTGGAGGATGCGCGACAAACGGGCATACGCACGTTCGGCCATCCGCGCGGCGTCGAGCGCGCCGCCCCGCTCATCCGGGTAGTAGTAGATGTCGAAGTGTTCGGTCTGAATCGATTGGAAATTGAAGCTGCGGTACTGGACCTTGTTCTGACCGAAGTACTGCGCAGCCGCCGGCGTTGCCAGGATCCCGACACCCAGCACGACCATCAGACGAGTCACGGTGCGTCGCATGCCTGCCTAGCCTTTCGCGCCCCGTCCGCCTGAGTCGCCGGCGGCGACCACTGGGGCGTCCCCCCACAGCCGTTCGAGCTGGTAGAAGTCACGCAGCTCGGGATGAAATACGTGGACCACGAAGTCCACATAGTCGAGCAGTACCCAACGGCCCTGTGCCAGCCCTTCCACATGATGGGGTTCGAGCCCCGCCGGCGCGAGTGCCGTTACAAGATGCTCCGCCATTCCCCGCACGTGGGCGTTTGACGTTCCAGAAACGATCACGAAGTAGTCTGCGGCTGTGCACAACCCGCGCAGATCCAAAACTACCGGATCGACCGCCTTACGGTCCAACAGTGCGTCTACAACCCGTGCGAGCTCAGTGTTCAGCGTCACCTACTCCTTCACCACCGTGACGCGCACCTCGGGCCGCACTTCGGGATGGATCTTGATCCCGACCTTGTATTCACCCAGCTCGCGAATCGGCTCCGGCAGGTCGATCTTCCGCTTGTCGACCTTGATGCCCAGCTCCTCGAGCTTCCGCTGGATGTCGCCCGCGGTGACCGAACCGTACAGCTTCTCCTCTTCGCCGACTTTCACCTCGAAGGTGAGCTGGACGTCGGCGAGCCGTGTGGCTTCCGTCTCCGCGGCCGATTTCTCGGCAGCGTGTTGTTTCGTCAGGCGTTCGCCCTCGTAGGTGATCTTTTTCTTGTTGGCGTCCGTCGCCGGATAGGCGAGCCCCTGGGGCAGGAGGTAGTTGCGGGCGTAGCCGTCCTTCACCTTCACGACTTCGCCGATCTTGCCCAGATGCTGCACGTCCGCCCGGAGAATGATTTCCATCGCTTGAGCCCTCACGGTGTATTGGACCGCTGCCGCTCGCGCGCTTCCGCGAGGCGGCGCCGGTATTGGTACCACGTATCGGTGATGCCGAGCGTGCACAGCCCGGGGAGCACGAACACCAGCGGCACGGCCAGTGCCGCCGCCGCGGCCGCGACGATCACGAGCGTCAGCACCGAGATGCCGAACGCTTCGGCAAATGTCGCGACGATCGCCGCGCCGCGCAGCACGTAGAGTGTGCTCGCCACCAGCCCGAGGTTCGTGCCCGCGACCTGCAGGACGCTCGAGACGGGCAGAATCAGCACGCCCAGCCAGGCGACGATGCCCCACACCCAGCCGTCGCCCATGTAAAAGTCCCTGAAGCGCACCGGGGCGGGCGCCACGCTTGCACCAGCGGCGCGTGCGACGATGCGCCGATACAGCTGCCACGCCAGCGCCAGACCGGCGAGCGTCTGCAAGGCGAGCATCCCCGGCCACGTGAGACTGACAAAGCGCACCGTCGGCTCGTAGATCGGGAACGCGTCGGGCGCCTTCTCGACGATCGATCGCATCGTGATACTCGCCTGCCGCGTCGCTTCCCATCCCAGCGCGCCCCACGCGCTGGATCCCCAGATCGCTTGAATCAGCAGCGCCGCCGCGAGTCCGGCCGCGACGATCGAGCGCAACGCCTGGCGCAGGATGGGGGCGGGCTTGAGCAGCACCAACGAGACGAATGCCGCGGTCACGAGCACGATGTACGCGCTGGTCGCGGCCGGGAGCCGGCTCCCGCTCCCGCCGCTCAGGACGAGCAGCGCCAGACTCACCGCCGCGATCACCCCGGCGATCGGCTGCGACCAGCCCGATCCCCGTTCCCCGCCGGGCGCGATGATCAAGAGCGCCGCGCAGGGCAGACCCACCAGACTGAGGGGGGCCCACAGCACGAAGACGGTCAGCGCCAGGAGCAGGCGCCACCACGACTCTTTGGTAGCTATGCGGTGTGACCCTTGATGTAAGGAATCAGCGCCAGTTGGCGCGCGCGTTTGATCGCGGTCGCGAGCTGTCGCTGATGACGCGCGCACATCCCCGACAACCGGCTCGGCAGAATCTTGCCACGTTCGGTGAGAAAACGGCCCAACGTCCGGTCATCCTTGTAGTCGAGCACGCGCGCGCCGGATTCGCACACGGGACAGGTCTTGGCGGGACGTCTCACGCTTCCTCCTCTTCCAACTCTTCTTCTTCAGGGACGACGGCGGCGGCCACCACCGGCTTCGGCTGCTCTTTCGCGGCTTCGACGCACATATACCGCAGCACACTCTCATCGAGCTTCACCGCGCGCTCGTACTCGGGCAGCAGATCGCCCGCCGCCTGAAACTCGGCGACGACGTAGTAGCCCGTCTCTTTCTTCTTGACCTTGTACGCCATCGTGCGCTTGCCCCAGTGTGACACGTTCGACAGCGTGCCTTTCCCGTCCTTGGTCAGCAGGGCGTGAAAGCGGTTCAGTTTTTCGGTGATTGCCGGCTCGTCCAGGGCACTATCAAAAATGTAGACCGTTTCGTACCGACGATTCATGCCACCTCCCTTTGGTCATAGGTGACCCGGTGCGGTGGAAGGCACCGAGTAGGGCGGTAAAGGTAAATGGCGTGGGAGGGCGGGGAAAGGCCCTAGACGTTGAACCGAAATAGCAGGATGTCGCCGTCCTTCACGACGTAGTCGCGTCCTTCACTGCGCACCAATCCTTGTTCGCGGGCAGCCTTGTAGCTGCCCGCTTTCACAAACTCCGCAAATCCGACCGTCTCGGCGCGGATGAACCCACGCTGAAAGTCGGAGTGAATCTCGCCCGCCGCGGCGTAGGCCGTGTCGCCGCGATGCATCGTCCAGGCGCGAACTTCGTTCTCGCCCACAGTAAAAAACGTCTGGAGGCCGATGTCGCCGCGATGCATCGTCCAGGCGCGAACTTCGTTCTCGCCCACAGTAAAAAACGTCTGGAGGCCGAGCAGTTGCTGGCCGGCGTGGATCAGGCGGTCGAGCCCCGGCTCTGAGACGCCCGCGCTCGCGAGATACTCGCGGCGCTCGTCCCCGGCCAGCTCGCCGAGCTCGGCTTCAAATTTGGCGGAGAAGGGGACGATCTCCGCTTCTTCGTGGTGCGTCTGCACCGCCGCGCGCAGTTTCTCGATCCATTTGCCGCCACCCGAAGCGAGATCGTCTTCGTTGACGTTGGCGGCGTAGAGGATGGGTTTGGCGGTGAGCAAGCCGAGCGTGCGGAGGAACTTGATCGCGTCGACGTTTTCACCGGCTTCACGGGCGCCGCGGCCGGCATTCAATTCCGCGACGACGCGCTCGAGCAGCACCAGCTCGAGCTGGGCCTCCTTGTCGCCGGCGCGCGCCGACTTGCGCGTCTTGTCCAGCCGGCGCTCCACCACCGCGAGATCGGCGAGCGCCAGCTCGCTCGTAATGACGTCGTGATCGCGCACCGGATCGACGGGCCCCATCACGTGCACCACGTCGGGGTCCTCGAAGGCGCGAATCACGTGCACGACCGCGTCCACTTCGCGGATGTGCGAGAGAAACTGGTTGCCGAGGCCTTCCCCCTGCGACGCGCCCTTCACCAGGCCGGCGATATCCACGAACTCGACCACCGCCGGGATTTTCTTTTTCGGCTTGACGACCTGGTTGAGCGTCTCGAGCCGGGGGTCAGGTACCTCGACGACGCCGACGTTCGGCTCGACAGTGCAGAAGGGATAATTCTCCGCCGCCGCGGCCTTCGAGGACGTCAGCGCGTTGAAGAGAGTCGATTTTCCGACGTTGGGCAGGCCGACGATGCCGAGTCTCAGCATTCAGCTCTTCAGCCACTTCTCGACGGCTTCGATCATCCCCGGCATGAGCGCGTTGACCTGCTCCAGCTCCTCAGGCTCAAACGGCGCGAGTACATAGTCGGACCAGTCTGCCACGCCCTCCGGCAGCGGACCGACTCCGATGCGGAGGCGACCGTACTGCTGGGATTGCAGGGCGCCTTCGATGCTCTTGAGGCCGTTGTGCCCGCCTGCCGAGCCGTCGGGGCGGAAGCGAAACGTGCCGCCGGGGATCTGGAAATCGTCGACAAGAATGAGGAGATCGCGAGCCGGCGTGAACGCCGGGTCGGCGCGCAGCGACGCCAGCGCGGCGCCGCTGCGGTTCATGAAGGTCGTGGGCTTGAGGATGCGCACGGGCACGCTGGCCACCGTGCCTTCCGTCGCGCGCGCCCGCTCGGCGCGACGGAAGGGAGGAAGATTCCAGTGCCGAGCGACGGCGTCGGCCAGGAGAAAGCCGGCATTGTGGCGCGTCGCCGCGTATTCCGGACCTGGATTTCCCAGGCCGACGACGGCGCGCAAGGACTACTCTTCCTTCTTGCCCTTGGGCTTCTCCTCGGCCTTCGGGGCCTTGCCCTTCTCTTCGGCGGCCGCTCCGGGGGCGGCCTCGCCCTCGGCGCCCTCCTCATCCTCACGGACCTTGCGGATGAGCTCGGGCTCGGCGACTTCGGTCGCGGCTTCGGGCGTCGGCGCGGCGACTTCTTCGGCGCGCGGCGGCACCACGGTCGCGATCGTCAGATCCGCGCCCGTCAGGATGACGGCGTTGGCGATCGACAAATCCCGCACGTGCAGCGAGTCACCGATCTTGAGCGCGGTGACGTCGAGCTCGACGCGGTCGGGGATGTTCTCGGGCAGCACTTCGATTTCGACTTCACGGGTCACCTGATCGAGCACCCCGCCCGCGTTGCGGACGCCGTCGGGCGTGCCCACGAGGCGCACGGGGACCTTGAGCGTGATCTTCTCGTCGCCACGAATCTCGTAGAAATCGACGTGGATGATGTCGGGGCGGAGCGGATGGCGCTGGATCTCGCGGATCAGCGTCCGGCTCGTCTTGCCGTCGACGCTGAGCTCGATGAGCGTGCTCTCCGGCTCGATGCCGGTGAGCGCTTTTTCGAGCGCGAGCGCGTCCACCATCAGCGTCTGCGTGGGGCGGCCGTGGCCGTAGATCACGGCCGGAACCTTCTTCTGGAAGCGCGCCTGTCGCGCCGCCCCCTTGCCCGTTTCCTCCCGCACCGTCGCGGAGAGACTCACCGTCTGTGCCATACTTCAGTCCTCAGTCCTCAGTCTTCAGTCGTCAGTCAAACAACGAGCTGACCGATTGGTTCGAGTGTTCGTACCCTATGGCTTTTGCCATCAAACTTGCGATCGACAACACTTTGAGCTTCTCGAACTGCCGCTCTTCCGGAATCCGGATCGTATTCGTCACACACACTTCCTCGACCGGCGCGGCGCGCAGCCGCTCGACCGCCGGGCCCGACAACAGCGCATGCGTCGCGAACGCGAAGATTCGCCGCGCCCCCAAGCGCCTCAGCGCCGCCGCCGCTTCGGCGATCGTACCCGCCGTGTCGATCATGTCGTCGGGGATCAGGACGTCTTTCCCCTCGACTTCGCCGACGACGTTCACGACTTCCGCGATGTTCGCGGACGGGCGCCGCTTGTCGATGATCGCGAGCGACGCGTCGAGCCGCTTCGCGAACCCGCGGGCCATCTTGGCCGAGCCGACGTCCGGTGCGACGACGACCGGATCGTGCAGCTGCTTGGTCCGGTAGTGGCTCACGAACACCGGCGCCGCGTACAGATGGTCCACCGGGATATCGAAGAATCCCTGGACCTGGTGGGAATGAAAGTCCATTCCCAGGACGCGGTCGGCTCCGGCGTGGGTGATCAGGTTCGCCATCAGCTTGGCGCTGATCGCCACGCGCGGTTGATCTTTCCGGTCCTGCCGCGCGTAGCCGAAGTACGGGAGCACCGCGGTGATGCGGGCGGCGCTCGCCCGGCGCGCCGCGTCCATCAACAGCAACAGCTCCATGTAGTTTTCCGCCGGCGGATTCGTGGGCTGGATGATGAAGACATCCCGCCCGCGCACGTTCTCGTCGA
>WNGO01008823.1_pt1 | contig 12161 bp, 13 predicted proteins | sample 5400511 | NCBI WGS metagenome assembly WNGO01 (sample SAMN13153380, study PRJNA577476) | soil metagenome | isolation source: 20 cm soil or saprolite under Garry oak tree replicate 2 | place: USA:California | collected 2016-06-15
CGGGCCGAATAGATCGTGGTAAATTTGTCGGCGGCTCGAACGGGTGTCGGCGTGAGAAAGAATAAGACGAAAATTGCACCAACGTGCCGCAGCATGATCGCTACTTTTTACCCCACAGTTGATCCATGAAGCCGCTCTTCTCCATTTCGTCGAGATAGCGGCTGTCGACCATTTCTTGTGGCTTGATTTTTTTCGCTCGTGCGTCGGTCGCGGCAAGCTCATCGAGGGTCGCTTGCAAGGATTCCATTTTGATCACCAAGCGCGGCTCCAAAACTTTGATCTCCGCGTTGTAGGCTGCATCGAGCACGCTTCGGTCTTGAATCCTGAGGTACTTGCCCAGCACCTTGTAGTAAAATTCCCGATCGCTGTGAACCAGCTTCGACGTTTCGGCCATGGCGCGCATGAAGTTGCCGATCACTTGCGGGCGCTTGGCGATCACCGAGCGCTTGGTGACGAAGGCCGTCGCCGCATAGGGAATTTTGAGATCGGGACCGTAAAGCACGTAATGATAGCCTTTGGCGATCGCCTGAGCATCAGTCGGCGGCGTCAAGTTCGCGACTTCGATGGCGCCGCTCACCAACGCCGCGAACGTTTCCGGATCACCGCCGGTTTGAATGAAACCGTAATCGCGGTTGGGCTCCATGTTGTAGCGGCGCAGCGCCTGAATCGTGAAGTAGTGCGAGTTGCCGCCGATCCGGCTCACGCCGATTTTCTTGCCTCGCAAATCTTCCGGCCGCTTGATATTGCCGCCGGCGATGATCGTTTGCGTCATGGTGTTTTTCACGCCGCCGGTAAAAACCACGTCCGTCGAGCCGCGCACGAAAGCGCTCACGTTACCGATGGCGCCGGTCACGGTCATCTCGGCGTCGCCGCCGAGCAGTGCGGCGGTGACGATATTCGATGACGAAATAAAGACAAGATTGAAGTCGATATTATATTTTTTGAACAGACCGGCTTCCTCCGCCACCCACGGAAACGATTGCGACATCACGCGCGCGGAATGGATGCCGACAAGCTTATCGAGCGCCGCCGCGCCGTGAGCCGAAGAACCAGGTAAACTGATCAACGACCAAACGATCGCGACGCTAGCAAGTCGCGCGATTTTCCTAGAACGAATCGCCAGGATCTCAACGTTGGCCATAAAGTTCCTCTACAAATCCACTATCTTCTAACTCTTTAATGAAGCGATTGTCAAAGAACTCTTTGGGGTCAGCCGTCGCCGCCTTGGGATGATCGACAACGCTGAGCACGGCGCGGATGTTGTCTTCGGTGAAATACGGCAGCTTGGGAAAGACTCCGCGAAAAGTATTGTAAGCTTCGTCGATCACCGCTGCGTCGCTCCTTTCGTCATCACGCCGACCACTTTGCCTTTCAAGCTTGAGATATCTTTCAAGTCGGGCCTAGCGTAAACCGAGAAGCCATAGGTCGGCACGATCAGCGCGATGTAGACTAGACAAGCTCCGCGCCGCCCAACACCGCATTTATAACCGCGCCGCCGGTGGTCGCCATGTCGATGTCGCCGGCGACCAATGTCTGCGCCAGCCGGGCGCCGCCGGAGATATAAATATTCTGCAAGTCGACGCCATATTTTCTATCGAGCTTCGCCTCGGACATCACCCACAGCGGCAACTGCGCCCTGCTCGGCTGCGGATAGCCGACGCGCATCGTGAACGGCGCAGCCGCGGCAAATAAAGCAAGAGGCAATGCCGCCGTCATGGCCAACCACGCGGCAAGCACGAAACACAAAAACGAACGCAACCTGCATCGAGAAACATTAACGCCGGCCATAAAGCTCCTGAACGAAGCCGCTGTCTTCGATCTCTTTCAAAAATCGGTTGTCAAAAAACTCCTTGGGGTTGGCGCCAGCCGCCTTGGGATTGTCCGAGACCGCAATGACCGATTTGATGTAGTCCTCGGTGACGTAGGGTACGCGCGGAAAAATCCCCCGAAAGGTTTGATAAGCTTCGTCGAGAATCGCGCTGTCGCTGGTCACCAGGTAGCGGGACAGCGCGCGCTTGCTGGTTTCGGCGTCCTCATTGGCGATCTTAATCGCCGCGATATAGGCCCGCAGATAGGACTTCACGGCCTCCGGCTGCTGCCGCGTAAAGATGCGCCGGGTCGCCACGCCGCTGTGAATGTAGGGCAAGTTCAGCGACGCGATATTGACTAGCTCCTTTTGACCCAAGCGGCGCGCCGCCAACGTGGTCGGCGACGACAACACACCGGCGGAAACGATGCCGCGATCGATGGCCGCCAGCACTTCGCGCACACCGCCCAGATAAATAAATTTCACATCCTTGCCCGGTTGCATGTTGTTGCGCTGCAGCAGCGCGATGACGGCGTGCTCCGAGGAAGCACCCTTGCTCATGATCCCAACCAGTTTGCCGTGCAGGCTGGCGATATCTTTGACGTCCGGTTTCGCGTAAACAGAAAAACCGTAGGTCGGCACGCCCACTGCGATGGCGACTAGATCGCCGCCGGCCAAGACGGTATTCACCACCGCGCCGCCGATGCTGGCGAGATCGATATCGCCGGCGACCATCGATTGATTCATTCGGGCGGCGCCGGAAATAAAAATATTCTGCACCGGCACGCCATATTTCTGATCGAGCCTGGCATCGCTGACCAGCCAAAGCGGCAGCATGGCACCACTCGGCTGCGGGTAACCGACGCGCACCGTCGCGTTGGCGGCAAGCGAGACTGCGCTCGACAAGCCACCGATCACCACGATCACGAACACGCCCACGAATACGAGGGTGAATAACTTGTGTCGCGCCGCGACCATCACAGGCATAGTGAGGTGGGTAAGCCCTAAGTCGAGAAGCGTTCTTTCCAGCGCGGAATCGCCAGAGGATTGACCACGGTATCGGGAATTTTACCGTCGAGAATCGCCAGCATGCTTTCGGCTGCCATTTTCTGTCCGGCTTCTGCCGAGCCGGGATTGGCGCCGATATTATGCGGCGTCAGGATCAGGCGCAGCGGATCGACTTGGCGCAGCGGATTTTCCATCGGCAGCGGTTCCTGTTCGAAAACATCCAGCGCCGCGCCGGCAATGATTTTTTCATTCAACGCCTGCACCAGCTCGGCTTCTTTGAGCGCCTGACCGCGCGAAGTGTTGACGATGAACGCCGTTGGTTTCATCATTTTGAACTCGCGCATGCCGAGCATGCCGCGGGTTTCTCGGGTCAAAACCACGTGCACCGTGACGAGATCGGACTGCTGCAGCAGTTCTTCCAGCGAAACCATCTTGACACCGAGGGGAGCGACGGTCTCCGGCTTGATGTAAGGATCGTAGCCGAGCACTTTTATACCCCAGGAGCCGAGCCGCTTGGCAACGTTCTGGCCGATGCGTCCGACGCCGATGATACCGACCGTCTTCCCGAGCATCAGCGTGCCCCGGTTGTGCAGCTCTTTCCAACCGCCGTTGCGGACGACCGTCTCGTTGAGCTTCAGCCGTTTGAACAGAGCGACAATCAACCCCATCGTCGCTTCGGCAACCCCCATGTAGTTCTCCACGGTCGGGCTGTTGCAGCACAGGATTCCAAGGTCCGTCGCCGCGTCGACGTCGACGGTCTCGATGCCGATGCTCGATTTCACCACCGCTTGGAGATCCGGACAGGAGTCGAGAATTTCTGCGCTGACGACGTCCCTGCCGGAGGGATACACGATCGGACAATCGCCGATCAGGTTGACTAGCTCTTTGCGCTCGTAACGAAAGTTTCGAAAATCGTCTTGAGGCTTGCCCAACACGAGCTCGCAACCGGCGGCACGCAGCATTTCTTCGGCGAGCTTGATTCGCATTGGACCGGTAAGGCAAATTTTTCGCTTTGCTCCCATGAAGACCTCACTGCAGATTGTAGAGCTTCTTCGCCGTCTCGGCGAAGAGCCACTTCTTGGCTTCGTCGTTTAAATCTTCCCTTCTTCCGAGATGCGCGATATTTTCCGGAAACTCTGTATCCCAATGCGGGTAGTCGGAAGCATAATAGATCACCTTGTGAGTCAGCACCTGCGTCGTCGCACCGATCAGCGGCTCGTAATCCTCGGCGTGGAAAAAGATCCGCCCATCTTTCAAGTAATCGGTCGGCTTCCTTTTGCACATGGGCGCTTCGACTTCGCCGCGTTTTTCCCACTCTTCGTTCATGCGGCCGAACCAATATGGCGCCCAACTGCAGCCCGCTTCCATAAAGGCGACGCGCAACTTGGGAAAACGGTCGAACACGCCGCGAAACATCATGCTGCAGGCCTGCATCATTTGCGCGAAGGAATGCGACAGCGTGTGCACCTCGATAAACTGGTCGAACATGTCACCGGCGAAATAATGCGGCCCGCGCACCGTGGCGTGGGCGCCTACCATGCAACCCAGTTTTTCAGCTTCTTCGTAAATCGGCCAGAAGCTTTCGTGGCCCAAGGGCAAACGCAGACCCACTGCCGGCAGCATCAAGCCGACAAGTTTTAATTCCGTGATCGCCCGGCGCAGCTCTTTGACCGCCTCCGGCACGTCTTGAAATGGCACCAAGGCGACGCACTTGAGGCGCGGGCTAACTTTTTGAAATTCTTCCGAGCAGAAATCATTCCATGCCCGGCAGTATTGCACCGCGACATCCGGCTCGCGGATCCACCCGACGCTCAACCCGTTGGTTGGATAGAGCACCGCCGTCGAAACACGTCCTTTGTCCATGGCGTCGAGCCAGCTTTTGGCGTCTTTGGCGCGCGTGCCCAATTTTCCGCTCAAAGAGCGGTCCCAGCTATCGCGCGGCGTGAGCGTCGCCGCCCGGTCGCGATATTTCGCTTCCATGTATTTTTTGAGCTGGCTGTCCTCTTCCGTAATATGCCCGTCGGCGTCGATGACTTCGAAATTCGTCGTCATAATTTATTTCTCCCTTCGCCGCTTCTTGTCACCCTGTACGCCCCGGACAAGCCATGTGTCAAGTGAGTACGCAGTGCTGAAACGAAGCTCCGGATTAACTAGGATTGAGAAAGAGCGGGCAATGCCGGTAACGGGACGGCGCGCACAGGAATCTTACACAGGCGATTGCCAACAACCAGCAGCGTCAGTCGTAGGGGCGGACCTACGTGTCTCGCTAGGTTAGGCAAACCGCTACCGCACATTTAAATACAAGATTTTTCCGAATGGATCGTCTAACATACGTCCAGGAGACGAGAGGGTTTTATGAAAAAGACCTGTGCCATAAGTCTGCTTTTGCTGTGGACGCTTTGGACCCGAACCCAAACCGCGACCTCGGATAGCTGGTTACCCGCGCCCGGCTTGGCGTCTCAGGAAAAGTGCCAGGCAAGTGTAAAAGAAAAACTGGACATGTGGCGCCAGTTTAAAGACGCCAAGTTCGATGGCAACAGTGTGACCTTTACTAACAATAACAGCTCAATGATTTATCTATGCTTGCCTGAAAACGAAGATCCGCGAAAACAGACGAAGCCCACAAAACCGCAGAAATAGCCGCGTAACGAATCCGTGCGCGGTCTGATTCTCGACAGGTTATTACGCAAAATAATCCGACAAACGTCCGCCACAATCGGATGTGTTGGCTGGGCTGTATTTGAACCCTTTAACGGTTTCAAAACTTGAGCTCTTGAACCGTTGGCACGATTGAAACCCCGTCTGGATGCTAAAATGTATCAACTAATTCCCGCAGCCGCTCCTTAGCCGACTGTAGAATCGGCACGCCGTCACCCACCAATAAAATATCGAAGTCGAGCGCCAGCAATCCCCGCGCGCTGTCGCGCGCCGACGAGCAGGATTTTTCGCTCAGGCCAGTGAAGCACAACTTCTCCCAGCGATTTCCCCGCCGAGTCGATCACCACAAAAGGACCGACCTTGTCGCCCGGATTCAATTCGTCATCCAGCTCCGCGCCTTCTTTGCGCGCATGCGGCGCGTCCGCTGGATGGATCGCCGTCCGTGCGCCGGTGCGCGCACGAATCTTGTTCGCCGCGCGCGAGTGGTTGCGATTGGTGATAAGAATGCGCGCCACACCCTGCCGCGCCAGCTCCGCTAGATCTTCGTCGCTCGGCTCCACCGGATCGATGCAAAGATTTCCAGCGGCGTGCTTTATAAAGTGCCCGTTAAAATTGTAACCATGCGGTTCGGAGAACCACGGCCACGTAAAAATATCCGTCAGGATCTCATGCATTTTATCTCCTTTACGTCGATTTGAAGCTCTCGCCCGGATCTATGACCTGTGCCGACGCGCGACCGCTTCAATTGTCAAGTCAGACTTCCAAACTCCCCTATCTTTGTTGACTTGTCAAAGTTTGAACCGCTGACGAGACTTCTTGTCTTACGATGCTCGTTTCGGGATAGAGAGTTTCTACATTCGCTCGACTGTATCCTTGCAGGCGCGTGCGACCGCCAGGGAGCCTTGATCCAAGGTTGTCAGCGGCAGCTTCTCCGGCTTGTCGCCGGCTTCCTTCAGGAGCCGCCCGAACCGGACCATGGCGCCTTCGAGCGGACTGGTGTGATCGGGCGACTTCTCTTTTTCCTTGGTCTCGATGGTGTAGAGTGGGCCGTTGTAGAGAACCCAAAATCGATTACGCGCCGCGCTCCAGTCTTCTCTGTCCGACGACGATGCCAATCGGGCCGTGACCTCGCTTGCCTCGGTGCATAATTTGATCGCCTCCTCGCGCAGCACGGGATCATATCGGGCTACGTTGGGATTTGGGATGAAATAGTAAATTGCGCCAGCCGCCACGAGTACTGCCAAAGCCCAAAGCGGAATAGCCCATTTAACGAAACGCCGCCTGCCCGTGGGCCGGACAACCGCGGCGAGCTGGGCGATAAGGTCGTTGGCGTCGGCATTGAATCGCTCGTAACGGAGTTCGTAGCTCTGCCTGCCGGCGAGCGGCTTTAGGTCATCTGGAAGGTTCTCGGCGCGAGGCATCGTGGCGCCCGATACGAGTAAGGGAATCACGCGGACATCGTTGCGCTGAAGTGCCGCCGCAACTTCCCGGCGCACGAAGTCGTCCGGCTCATCGAGGCGACGCTTGCCACTCGCACCTTGCGCGTTCGCCCATTGCGGCCCTATTACGGCGAGCAACACATCGCAGACCTTGAGGCGGTCGGCGAGCACGGTTTCGAAATTCGTGCCGGCCGGAATCGCATCGATGTCCAGGAACAGCTGCTCCGCCGCATAGTCCTGACGCAGCCGGTCGACCAATCGCCCGGCGATGTCTCGGCTGTCATCCCGCCGGTAACTGACAAAGATTCCCGCCATGGCTGTACCCTTCTAGATAATTCGCGCAACTCGGCCGCCGATTTCCTTTGATTGCGACAGGCTGTTTCGCTGATTGCGGACGGGGCCATCGGAACAAAGCGACGCTGGAGTTTTTTTCATAGCCTAAGGGTTGACTCAGTTGCAAGGCGGTTTTCGGCGGGTAACGCGGAGGCAAACATGATCGTCACATGGCTACGTCAGAATTGGCCATATGACTGGAGCTGGATGAGCGGATGACTACACGGGTAAACGGGTCACGGAAAAGTTTTTCAATCGTCTCAAGAGACATTTTACCGGCAGCTCGCCATAAAGATTACTGGACTTTTACACGGCAATCTGTCCTTGGCGCGAGAGAGCCGTTGATGAACACGCGGACGGCGTTGGGATGGGGCGCGCCTCAGCAAGTAGGGCAAGTAGTGCGATTCAGATCCTTTGCACCTTGCCCTTAAGTTGAAAACACGAAACGCTTTTCCCGGAAAACCTTGACGCACGCATCGAACACCGCGGCGTCGTAAAGTTTGTCCCGGTTTTTCGTGATCTCTGCGAGCGATGCTTCAATCCCAAGTCTTGGGTGGTATGGCCGATGTGAAGACATCGCTTCTTCACACTCATTCGGAATTTTACGCGATACTTCCAATACTCCGTCTAGCGAATCGGTTTTCATGTCAGGATCTTTTGCGTGTCACTCTCAAGCGCCGGAGTTTTGCCAACGGCGGACACTTGGGAACCACCATCGACCGGTAAGGTGAAGACAAACGTAGCGCCTTTTCCTTGCTCGCTCTCGACCCAGATTTTGCCGCCGTGGGCCTCGATGATCATCTTGGAGATCACCAATCCAAGGCCGGTTCCTTTGTGCTCGGAAGTCTTACCGCTCGTGCTCTGCTGGTATTTTTGAAAAAGGTTCGCGATCTCGTCCGGGGAAATACCGACGCCGGTGTCTTGCACACTAATCTCTACGAAACGCATATCTCGCCTCTGGATTTCGGATTGCGGATTTCGGATTGCGGATTCATCGTGCCCATTTTGTATACCGTTGTTCGCATCTCTTAGTGCGGGGGGAATACGCTTCACGATCGACGCTTCGCCGGCCTCGGCCGGCCGCGCGCCGATCGTGATCGTGCCGCCTTCACCGGTAAATTTAAGCGCGTTGCTCACTAGGTTATTCAAGACCTGATCAAGGCGCCGCGCGTCAGCGTCGATGACGGGCAGACAGGTGTCGGTTTCATAATTCAAGACAACATTTTTGCTTTTGGCCAGCGGGTCGAAGTTTTCGGTTGTCTTGCGAACCAGCTCTGTTACATCGGTTGGGGCCCGCGAGAGCTGGACGCAACCCGCCTCCAGTTTGGAAAGATCGAGAAAATCGCTCACCAGCGCCACCAAATCTGTCGCGGTTTTCTTAACGCGCCTGTTCCAGTCTTTCTGCTCATCGTTGAGGTCTCCCAACGTGCCATCTCCCATCATTTCGGCGATATTGATAACCGTGGAAAGTGGTGATCTCAGGTCGTGCACAATCATCGCGCTGAAATCGGCCTGAAGCTTACTGGCTTTTTCCAACTCCACCGCCTGCTGGGTACTGCGCTCGTAAAGCAACGCGTTGCAAATCGCTATAGCGGCTTGCCCCGCCAGTGTAGTGAGAAATTCCACCTCGTCGCCGGTGAAGTCGTGTTCTTCTCTTTTGAAGAACGTGATGATCCCCAGAACATCGCTCTTGGCGACCAGAGGAAGCTGAACAAATGAAATCAGACCGTGCCGCCGCAAGAACTCAGAGCCGCTCGTGCGTCGGTCCGTTTGGCTGTTACGGACTATCACCGGGACAATTTCCGACCCAGAGATGTCGAGACCGTCGCCGGTGATACGCTCGGCCTTCCACTCGTTCTCGTCGATATTCTGGCACGCCGCATGTTCTAATTGTCCCGTTGTTTTATTGAGCAACTGTACGGTCACCACCGGATAAGGAAGAAACGCAGCGATTTTTTTAAGCAGAACGTCCAAGACGGACCGCAGGTTCAGACTCGAGGTGACAGCCAGAACGATATCGTGCAAAGCTCCGATCCGCTCGAGATGGCGTTCAGTGTCCTGGAACAGACGGGCATTCTGCAGTGCAATCGAAATTTGGTGAGCAATGGCGGTGAGGAGATCGGCCTGTTTTGAATTTACTTGTCCTGCTTCTCGATTCGCCACGGTCATGATGCCAAAAGTCTTTTTCGGCGTTTTCAGGGGAAGAAACACGGCGGACTGGAATTTCTCTCTCGCCAGCGGATTTTCATCGCTCATCGAGGTATTGCCCATATTCCCAGCAATAAACGGCTGGCCGGCTTGAAGGGTGTCCCGTGCTCCGGCTTCCTGACTTACAAGAGTTGGTCTTTCACGGATGTAAGCTTCGGAGAAACCCTCGTATACCGAGAAAACAAACACGCTAGTGTCATCATTCGTCAGTCGAACCGAGGCTGCGTCCGCGCCGGTGAGGTTCATGACTTTGACGATGGTTTCCTTTAACACCTCCTGCAATTCACTTGTCTGGCTGATGATCGGAATGGTTAGGGCAGAAAGCGTGGCCTGCTGAGCAGAATGAAGTTGTTCCGCCATATGATTGAACCGCTTCGCGAGCTCGCCGATTTCGTCATCGGTCTCGATGGCAACTCTGTATTCGAGGTTGCCGCCGCCGAACTGCTCGGCGCCTTCGCGAAGCGTGAGGATTGGCTTAGTGAAACGCCGGCTTAATCTTTGCGCTAGAACGAAGCTCAACAGGAAACCGAGTAAGGAGACGCCGAAGAAAAACCAGATTTTTTGAAGTATGGGTTCGAAGAGAAGCGATTGGGGCTGCTCAATCACTACGGCCCACGGCGGTCGGATAAAGCGGACTCCCGTCGCCATCATGGACAGTCCCGTTTCGTTGGTGTAATCCCCTTCGATAGAAGAACGGTCAGCGAAATTCTTTGGGTCCAGAAGATGCCGAATCAATGGACGATCGGCATATGAGATTTGTTTAAGCACCAGGCTCGGATCGGCAGCCGCGATCAGCCGGCCCACTTGATCGATGATGTATACCCGGCCGTCGTAATTGAGCTTAAAGTCCTGTGTCAGAGACAGAAGGGACTTGAGATTGATGACGCCGAACACCAAACCTGAACCAGGCAGATGGACGGTCAGTGTGACCCGGGGCTCCGAATTCTCGGCGATAGTCACGGGTCCCCAATTAATATCTTCCTTCATGCCCTCACGAAAAAGCGGCGTGGCCGAGCGGTCGATCAGATCGCTTTCTGCGAAGGCTGCTTTGCGGGAGACCTTTATGAGTTCCTTTCCATCGTCGCTTAGAATACCAACTTCTTCGAACTCCCTGTCGCTTTGCAAGTGTTGTTGCGCCAGCAGCCGGAGATGTTCGCGGTCGCCATCAAAAAAATAAGGGCGCATACGTACCGCGGTGATCTTTACGTTGTTTTCTTCTTCTTCCAATTGCTGCTTGATTTGGTCCCGAATCAGGCGAATAGAAGTGCGTCTTAGCTCCGATTGTTGTTCTTTTATTTCCCGGATTGCGCTCGGCAGCCAGATCAGGTTTACTACCAGGAAAGAGCCAAAACTCAGTCCCGCGAGCAGAAAGAATATTCGCCGCTCAATCGAACCGGACCTTGGAGAAAATGAAATAACCATCTTGCTGGCTTTTTGAACGGTTATTGGATTAGTTGATCCGCCCGTTCTAATATTCCACGAGGAATATTCACGCCTCCTTGTTTTGCCGTACTCTGATTAATGGCGCGAAAGAACCTGTCGGGGCTTTCGACCATGATTTCGCCGATGCGAGCATCGTGCAATTGGGCGCCGAAGAGTGAGGCTGGCGCCCAGACCAAAAACATTCCTACGAGCACAATTTCGAGTCCCATCCGTTGTGTTTTTATTTGTTTCATTTCCGGTCTCTCTTCCCACCTACTCAACTATGCGGTCCACACGTTCGAGAAACTCGCTAGGAATTTTAAGACCGATAATTTTGGCGGTCGCGCGGTTGACGACGAGAACTGGCCGGTCCGGCGTTTCGATGGGAATGTCTGTGGGCTGGATCCCTTTCAAAATCTTGACGACGATTTTCGCCGCCTGGTTGCCGATTAACCGATTGTCTTCGCCGTAGGAGACGAGCGCGCCTTTTTTGACTAGTTCTTCGGTGTGGACGCCGAACGGGAGCTTGTCTTTTTTGGCTTTTTCGACGAGGAGGGCGATATTATTTCTCAGCAGGATCGCTGGAACGAGAATGATCGCATCGACGGATCCCTTTGGCGTGTCAATGAGAACCTTCTCAAGCTCTTCTTTGTTGGTTACATCGCGCCGGATGAGTTGGATGCCCAATTTCTGCGCGGCGGCGGTCAGCGACGGAAAGGTCTTCTGCGCGACTTGCTCGTTGATTGTCACAATCGCCAGCGCGCGCTTGATTCCCGGCGCCATCTCTTTCAGCAGTTCGACCCGTTTGCCGGACAAAATCCCCACGCTGTTAGACACTCCGGTCAAATTGTTTTTCGAGGAAGCGAAGCTCGCGACGAAACCGGCCTGCACCGGGTCGGCTAGCACGGTGAAGACAATCGGCAGGCTTGCGGTAGCTTGCTTGGCCGCTGCGGTATGACTGGTCGCAACGGTGACGAGCAGATCCGGCTTGGCCGCAACGAGCCGCGTTGCTGCATTGACCGGATCCAGCGTCTCCATCTTGGTGTCTTCAACGATTAAGATTATCTGCTTCCCTTCCACGTATCCTAATTGAGCGAGCCCTTGGCGCAGTCCCTCCAGCACCGGCGCGAAGTCTCCTCCAGGAGTGAGCACTCCGATGCGACGAACCGCCGTCGATTGCGCCCAGGAAAAACATGCGAGCGTAAAAGTATATGTCGCCGTCAAGACCAGGATGTTTAATGCGCGCCTTATCGATCCGATTCGTTTCATGTTTCAACTCCCTTGAA
>WNGO01002312.1_pt1 | contig 12156 bp, 22 predicted proteins | sample 5400511 | NCBI WGS metagenome assembly WNGO01 (sample SAMN13153380, study PRJNA577476) | soil metagenome | isolation source: 20 cm soil or saprolite under Garry oak tree replicate 2 | place: USA:California | collected 2016-06-15
CGTGACCAGGCTGTTTTTTGACATGAAAAAGGCAAGTTTGCTAATTTCGACACATAATCGGCAAGATTGAGGGTGGAATTTCAGCCAAAGTTTTTTAACGTTTAGTATCAAATTGAGAAACTGCCATTAAAGGTGTAAAAAACATGTTCTTCAAGTAAAATGTATTAGTAGCATTTGTACTCGTTAGGGATTCAAGATAATACTGTTTTAAGTCGTTTTTATGAAGCAATTGCGAAGGCAGTGAGATGAAAGACCAAGAAAGAGAAGAAACTCGTACAGCTAAGTGCTCAGTTATATATTATCTTCATCGTTCAAGCCTTCGCCGTCCACACCTCCCTCCGAATCCCTGCGGATTCCATCGTCGACTATCCAATTAGCCCCATCACAACCACTGATAAAAACACCAACCCCCTCAAGGCGCGAACCGTCGAATGCGCTAATAATTTCGGCGAAGCGCCTAGTAGAGTGAACCGAGCCGCTTGCGAGGCCATTGCGATGACCGGGATGGTCCCAGGTGGCGGGGTGCAGGACGAAGGCGGTGTGATCAATAGCCTGGTTATCATCGTCACTTTCTTCGTCCTCATCGTCGGCTTCGTAACCGGAGCACTCCTCTCCTCTATCTCTATGAACCGAACCGGCAAAGTTGTGGACGGTGGGATGGACGACGGTGCCAGAAGCAGTCCCAACTTCGTTCTGGTGGTTGCTCATTGTTACCGGCTCACTATGGCGCTCTTCGTCGATGCTATGTGTCAAGTTTCTACTGACCAGTCGCGAGCGTTGATTACGGTCATTAGACGATGCTTCAAAGAAAGAAGAGATACTTACTATCTTTTCTTTTGAGGTGGAAGATGGTCTTGGTTAATTCCTTGGATAAGCTTAGAAAAGTGATAAACGAGTGAGAATGAATACAAACTACACGCAATAGCGCGTCCGTAGATTGAAGAATCCCGCGACTCGTTGTTTCACCGTGAGCCACAATCCTACATGTTTATCCCTCCTTGCGCGATGCGCTCCTTCTCGAGGCTCCTTGGGTTATCAAGGTTTGCTTCAGCATCCTCTTCCGCAATCGCAAGCCAGTCCCGATGATGTTCGAAACGGAGGTCACCATACGAATCATTCTTCGTGCTCATTATTACCTCCCATACTCTATGTTCGTACGCGATCACCTCCCCAATTCTACCTGCCTTCATCTTGTCAACCAATTGGACCAGCACAAGCCGTGCCTCCTCAACGATCGCCGCGAACGTCGTATCCCACCCCTCACGAGAACAATCGTGTCGTAGAACAAGAGCCTGGGTGGGATAGACGTCTTCTGCATCTCGAGCTGGGAAGAACATCGTCGTCGACCGGCCAGCTCCATTTCATCCGCCTCGCTCTCCTGTCCAGAGCGGTCATCGTCCACCATCGAGAGTAGAATATGACAAAGGTGTAGGAGGCATTTTAATTGGTTCGGTTGCGTCCCCTACTGCATCTTCTGGAAGTCAACATAGCAACCCATCGCCTCGACCAATTCCATCTCACAGAAACTCAGTCTCGTCAACTGGAAGTCATGACTCTCCCCGTCGTCATTGACATCGATAATGAGCGTAGTTGGCGTGATGTATAGAATAGAGGGGATTACAATAGAGTGTTCAGGTGCCCAAGAACTGGAGGCGACTCAGGCGAGATCAACGGGAATCAGATCCTCGTCTGTCTCGACCCCAGGAAAAGATCGAATAGAAGGGACTCTTCCGCTATAGCAATCATCGCTCGATTCGTTTAACAATGATGGTGTTGGTCCACAACTCCAATGTTGATTATCTTCGAAAGAACTCGATAAACCTAGATGGTCATCACCTTCATCTTCCAGCATGGGCAATTCAGGAACCATTTTCTTTAGTGTTCTAGAGCATCTTTTCGTCGTGATTGCTGAAGTGATGATGGTCGTTTACGCCTGCTGCAGGATGGGGGTGGTTGCTGCGAGACGAACTTGATGAACGGGAAGATCGGGAAGGAGAACGATTGTTGAAATAAGGAGAATTGGGTGAATGATTATGGTGATGTGAGTCAACCGGATTGGTCTTGATGCCCGCACTGATTATCCGACTTTTAGACGTTACTCCGCCTCGTCAGTAGATTACTGAATCCTTTCACGACCCCAGGTTTCGGGAAAAATGGAATGGAATCTATAAACATAATAATAAGATTAAGAAATTGCGATTTCTATATTGAGGCGAAAACGTGTTTGATGGCCATAAGTCAATACTCCCAAAAATGGGGCTTGAAGCTCACCGTCTGCACCTGACGCTGCATCTACGTGCGGCTCCATTGCTCGTCTAATCGCAGCTTAACAAAAGCTTCATAACACACATCGCGCTCGTACTTGGGCCTTCTGGGTCTTGAACATACTTTTGTGAGTTGATCATAGCGTCTTGCCCCCTCGTCCCTGGCTTCTCTGTTGTATTGACTGATTAGCGTCGATATACTTTGTAGATACATCAGCAGTGACCTACCGCAAGGATTTTTTCAGTACTTGATAGGTAATGCCTTTTCGATTGCTCGATCACGGCTAATCAGGTGCTGGAAGGTATCAACGCAAAGGGATGTCTTCTTTTTTCAATGCCCAAGCCTTGTTGGAGTCCAATAGACCGAATGGTGAGTTCCAACCATAAACAGATCTTTCTGATGCTTACCGGATCAAGATCCTTTGGGTCCGTTCGACGGCAAAGTCGCTGCAGTGATGGGCGATTGGCTTATCACAACGCCCAATCAGGATGTCATTTGGCACCCTCCATGGGATAAACGTAGTGTACGCCTCCGTGCCGATGCCAGATATGGCTTTGATGATCCGATGCTGTGGCCCCAAGCATACGTCATTGAATATCCCCATCTCGGCGCCATCCCGCGAAAACCAGACGATCCCAATGACCCGCTCTCTATCATGTGGTGGGATCCCGCAGAATCTAATTTCGCATACTCTCCGAATGACCTTGTCGATGGCCTTGGTCAGCTTTCTAGAGATATGTGCGAGAAATTTGATGCCTGCAGGAAAGAGCTATTACGAAGGATCGATGAGTATAAAGCAAAGGCAAACGTGCCGAATTATTATCTTCTCTCTATCGGCAAAGCCATGAATCACGCTGGAGTTCGTCTAGGATGTATACCCTCGTCGTTCCAAGAGATGAAATTTGGCGTAACGGAATTCCAACGCTACTATCTTGAGACGCTCGGCCTTCTTGACTATCTGGAAGTTTACAAACCACGAATGGACGGGGCGGCTATTCGAGCTTCATCCGTCAGTGTCGACAATCGCATTGGTGTATTTGCTAGCAGTGCCCGAGTGGTACAAGAGTTCTATGATGCCGGTCTGCCAGTCTGGTTCATCAGGGAGACGAAGAAATTGATTGAAAATCCAAATACTGACATAAATGTTCTGAAGCTCGTTGAGGCGCGGAGGCCGGAGCAATTCCTGATCGTAGCCGAAAGTAATCCACCTTTCCCCGTTGTTTACAGAGGCCAAACGAACACGCTGCAGAAATATGCATCTATGCATGCCTTTTCGAGGACGTGGATGGTTTACCGAGATCCCTTCAGCCAGGAACGTCCGCAGGATGTTGAAAATCCTCCAGATCCATTCTATTCGCACAACAGACCTGCAAGACAATCAGTGACTATCCCTATGTCGGAGCTGATGAAAGAGCGCCTACCTAGCTCTAACGCTGCGGCCTCAGAACGTAGTATGAATCAGCCTCAAAGATGTAAGACATTATAATTTCTGCTTACTCACGGTCACCATGCTCAAACATTAGCCCCTGCAGCTCCCAAAAGCCCTCTTCTTCCATCCGCGGCTTCAGTGTGGGAAGACGCTCTGAAAGCTGTCGATCTCTCACCGCACCGTATAAAGGAAGATGCACCCAAGAAAGCATATGCCTTGCCTGAGCCGGCACTCTTCGTGACACCATCTGATGATCAGAAGAAGATCAGCTATTTGATGACGTGGATTAAATGCCGAACTGCTTGGATATGGCTCTTAGAGTCACGGGCAAACACGGCGGTCTCAACCCAAACGTGGCGAGACTTCCTTGGAATGAATTTTAATCGGTCGACTAATGACCAGACGGCCGCGGGACGGAGACGTGAGCTGATGCAAAGGTTGATGGGGAAATCATTGAACAAACCTGGATTATCATATTCGTCGAGTTCCGGCAGCCAAGTTGCACTCTGGCGCGGGCAACAGCTTGCTGATAACGTGATGCCGCCATTGAGAGTTGTACATGAAGTCTTTTGGGAACTTTACGAGCTCAGTTTCCGTTTCGAATTACTTGCGCTAGATCGGCGCTTGTCGCAAGATCACGATCAACAGGAGATAAGCGCCTGTTTCCCCGGGTCCAGCGGCAGTCTAACCGTCATTACACCATCAGCGGTAAGGAACGGACTTGTCGCTAATGATTGGCGTACTCGCCTTCGTTATGTTGGTGCTTTTGTTCGGGTCATGCGTAATTGGAACGTTTCTCGTCCTTCGATCTTTCGGATGGTGGAGTCCAGGATAGAACTGATCACGGAGCAGCAAGCGTTGCAATTGGAGCGCGCCGCTGCAAGTTTCTATGTACAGCAATTTTTTGATCACTTTGGACGCGTACCCATTGTCCCTCATCGACTCGATTGATGTAATTGTATCATGATGTATCAATGAATCAATACTTTGTTCGGATGTGCAAGTACATGTAGACGGAGCTTAAGTGTGCGATTTTGGTGCTCTATCGACTATAGCCCAACGTTCGCGATCCCGAATTCTTCCAACAAGACATTCGACAGTGTTGAGATCTACAACATATGAGGGTCCCATCTCTTTGTAAAATGTTATATTACTGCCGCCAGGCGTTTCGTCGACTTTGATGGATTGAACAACAGCCAGAAGTATGTCCTTGGCTTCTTGAGGTTCCTTGATAACAAGAACGCGACGGAGTTGACCATAATAGGTATGCATCTCCAACTCGACTCTCTTATTCCTAAAGCGCCTGTTCTTGTCAATATATTGATAATACTTGAATTCGGCGTTAGATGGCAAATGATAAGATGACGCGAAGTGGACATACCCGGACAAATGACGCATCTCTTTCCTGTTCCCGGAGCCCGACGAGGTCGCGTCCATGCATAGTATCGCCCCCATTAATGCGCGCCACCTTCCCGAATTGAAGAACCTCTGTGTCTTCAGGAAACCATCTCTTCACGGTCCGCAGTGGGGAATCGCCAAGGGTTGCAAGCGTAGCAACAACTTTGGCATACACGTCTCCCGGAAGTCGAGACAATCTTCGTGGTGCTTTCAAAGCATATAGAGCATCTTAGTATGATTAAATAATGTTAAAAATATGCAGGTGTGAATGATGATTTTGTTCGCTTACATCCATCGTAGACGTGTCCGGCGTGATCATCCCGATCCGGTCTTGAACCAAATGACAATTCTTCATCCAAATCATAGCGAAGTTTGAGCTGAGCTAACTGAGCAGAAGCCGTTGCTTGGTTGTTGATACTAATGTATGGATAGCGTCGGTTGTTGACATATCGCATTATCGTGCTGCAGTAGCGCTCCATTGGAAATGCCCAATTGGTCCAAACCGGACCATTGGCTCTAATGCTTGACCCGACATGCAAGAGGGCGTGGACTGTTAGCGGGCAAGCTGACAACCGTGAAATATCATGTTGATAATAGAACCTTAAAGCGTCGGACAGGTCAGTACAACTGAAGTCATTACAGTAATCACTGACCGTTCATAGTCTTCCACCCATCTAATAAAACCGTTCTCAATCTCCGCCACCTTCTCCATTGGCAATTCAAACTCGAGACAGAGGTTGAGTAGGTGAACCAAACCGAGGAAATGTTTGTAATATTTGTCTTCGGGAAATCGTCCACGAAGCACAATAGGTGCGATGTATATTGTCCACATAGCCCAGCTTTCAGCTGTGAATTGCCAACGTTGAGTTGACATGTTGGGAACACGACATCCGAATGCCGCAGGAATTGTGTCTCCGGCTTCAGCAGAAATGCGACAAATTTCGTTCCACACTGAGTCGCTTAATGCATAACCCATCCCTTCATGTGACAGCTCCTTGAAACATCCTGCCCAGAAGAGGACAAGATTCGGGATAAGATTTTCCCATACGAGATGCATAAAATCGTACGGAAACGAAGCAGGGAAAGACAGGGAACCCAGGCTACTGAGGAGAGGGATGCCTTTAATGCCGAACTTCGTCGCAAGGCTTTCCCCAAGGGTCGTCGTTATGGCAAACTGCACTTGATTAGCCTCGCCAATGAACCCGTCGTGCGTGCGCATTGGGAGATTTGAGGGATCATATGGACCCGATGAAGATTCAGAAACATTTCGGCGATAGAGGGGAACATAATATGTGTTAGACGAGTCTGACTGGACACCATGCATTTTGCACATGCGGCAGGGCGAAAAACCGTTGTGTCCCTTCATGCGCGTCAAAAGTGCGACTGCTGGTATGTCACCGAGAACGACTATGAGATGGGCACGAAGAAGAAATACAGTTTTCGAAAGTCCATCGAAAGCCGTCGTGCCAATTTCCAACTGTACGAGCTCCTGAATAAGAGGGTGCAGAAATGAGTCCATTTCCGTAGGTTTCTTAGGCCCAGGAATGATGCCGGCGGGGATAATGTTATCCTTGTGAAACCTAGTTTCGGGGGGAAGGTTGTAATTGAAAAGTAGGAGTGGCCAGCACGTTTTTGAACGTTTCTTGAAGATAGCAACGCCGTCGGTGGAGAACCCTAGGGCGATGTCCCGAGGATCAGAAAAATGATAAAACGGTAACTTCTTGTCTGCGACCGTTATTAACTTTTTGAGAAGAGATTTGTATAGCTCGCCGTCAAATACATCTTGCATCATGCCTTCTTGATGCTTATCTTCGTATTGAGATCGATAACACATCTCCTTCGCGAGCCGCGTATTTGCTACCATTGCGCGGAGTCGAGGGATGATGGGAAGGTACGCAAAGTAACTTTGCGGTTGAGTAGTGTTAGGCTTGTACCGTGCCTTTTTACAGATCGGGCATGCTTTTTTCTTTTCGTAAGGCCCAGTATAGCATATGCAAGAATCGGGACAACAGTCGTATCGAATCGGCTGAAACCCTGACAAGCGTTGTATATGCCTCGATGTAACTTGCCAACTGCTGATATCATTTCCAGGAAGGGCGTTCGGCAGATCATCGAACGCTTCCTGCGTTATGTTGTGTTTAACTTTGTAAGCGAAAAGCCTCAAAGGCGCTAGTTCATCCTCGGAGAGAGTTCGTGAACCTGACTAAAGGATTAGCAAAGAACATTAATAACTTGTATGACAGCGAATTACCTGCTTCTCTCATGAACTGCTCGCCCATCTTATCCTCAAGCGAAATTCCAGATGTTTCTTTGCCGGGTGCAGCACTGTTCATCAAATTCCACATGTCATGTTCATTGATATCCTCGGCGCTATAGGCTTCTTCCTCGTCGCCTATTGAGGGCCCATCACCCGCATCTTCTTCGGCGTCCTCCATGACAATTTCGAGCTCGAGATTGCGTCCGATATCTGCCCATCGACGTCGCGTCATTTGTTCAACACAACCAGAAGAAAGCTTGGCGCGAGAAGAAGCCGCTTCCTCAGTCAGCGCTATGCTATGATTACTTTCTGCTGCGTCTAACGCATTGCCAGGGTTCGGCGCGTGCTGCGGTGCGTTCATCCTGCCCACTGGCAAAACTGGAGTAGCGCCGGCAGCTGGGAGATGGACGTCCTCCGTCGCCATCCCGCTGTGACGAATTCCTTGTGAATCCGACGTATTGTCAGGGATTGGTGGCTGGATGAGGCCCTGTGGAGCATTCGAATTTTCTACTGGAAAGGCTGGAGCAACGCCAGTATCTGGAATAACCATTTCGTCTGTTGCTGCATTCCCGCCAGACGGGGCACTGACTACGTCAGGTTGAGCTGCGCGTGAATGACGCTTGTCAGTGGAAGCGTTGCCGGATGATGTGGCGTTCGCCTTCGGATTTGAATCCTTCCAAATCATACTTCCGACGCTCCCGAGCCAAGAATTCTGTTCGTACATAGCAGCCTGTAGTCCGACGGGACGGCGACCATTTATATGGTTTCGTGCTTGGCTCTGACTTAGCCTTCTCTGGCAACCGCAAGAGCACAAGACCTTGTCTCCCCGGGTACGAGCTGGGGGCATTTTAACAGGGGGCACTCCTTTAGGATGGCGAAGAGATGTATATATGATGATTCGGGGTTTTCACAAGGTCCGTATTAGTCTGTCCACCATCAATACCCCCTCCCGATCAAACGTCCCTGCCCATGAATATCCACCCACAATCTGCGCGCATAGATCCGAAAAAGTCACCTAAAAAACTGGCGTCAGTCAACGAACAAAACATTAGGGCGTTGTACTGACCAGAGCAGTCGATCCAAACGCTTGATCCGAGGAGAAATCCAGTGAACGCCGTCGACGACCCAAAGTCTTTCGACGATGCCAAGATCGACCCAAAGTCTCATCTCAGCAACCCACAACTGACCCAAAGTCTGGTCGTGGGGCATGGTAACAGGTATCTTGACTCTTGAGCGCTTGAGCCTGCTGTTGCATGGCGGGCACGACGATAACAAGTCGTGAGAAAGACCAACAGAGTCATGTGCCATGGGCAATAGTCACAAACAATGGACTTCACAACAATTTTCGCCATCGCCATCCGCCATCGCTGGCGCGGGAAAGACTTTGGGTCGCCCCGCGTCGCTCGCAGACGAGACTTTGGGTCGGTCTGTGGGCAGGGCAAGACTTTGGGTCAGCCCTTGCACAAAACTTTCAAAATTGGACAATCAAGTTGTATTCGGCAAGCAAGCTAGTAAGCACTTTCGTCTACTCGTCTACTGGGGTAGAAAGATCGATATCATGAATGCTAACCCCGTCAACAGTGATCTCGGGACGACGTTTGCCTACATATATGTTCACAGCTGCCCATTCCCCAGGGAGGTGGAAATGTTGGTGCTGCGTACCGGTCAGTAGGACTTCAATGCTGGATGTTATGCTGTACTTACGATGACTCTGAGGCGGCGGCGCTTGTTCCGCTTGTTCCGGTCCTTCCTTTCTTCATCATCTGAGCTGATGGAGATCACGGATGCCCCTTCGTTGATCTGCAGAGGAGACATGAGCGGTTGGGGAGACGGGCCGCAAAGGGGTGTGGGGATATATTCAAGGCTCGGACTGGACGGTGCCACCATGTTGTTCTCTTTGTTCGGTTCATCTGCATTTATAGTATTAGATAACAACAGCGTGTACTAGGAAGCGGCCATACCTTCGCCACGCAATTTCCTTTTCCGATCACCGGATTTATGTTCCCAATGAATCGCCTGTGTTCCGGCCTCATGAATCGGAGGAAAGTCAGACATGTTCAAGATGTCACTTGATGGATGCGCCTCAGTCACCGCATTCGTATCTAAACCAAATTGCGTCAAGACGATGATAAAATGATAAGAGGTAGGCTACGCTCACCTTTCTTCTTTGACTCTACTTTCTCATCCATGATCTTGCTCGGCGGAAACCAAGGAGACGATTCTCTCTTGATAACGGGAGATTCTTTCTCGATAATGGGAGAGTCGGATTCGGTATAAGAGCTGAGCTCTTCCGCTGAGTCGTGCTCGTTTATCCGGATACGAGAAGTGGTCCGCATGGTATGGGTTTGAAGGCAAGTACTGTCTGTATATATACTCTTTTTCAACGTGCTAACTGAATCAAGCAGGTTCAAGCGGTCGTTCGCGTCCATAGCTGGATTGGGCTACAAATGAAAATAATCCCCGGGGTGTGGAAAATCGCTCATCGGGAACCAATAGTTAAAGATAGTCCGACCGTGCCATGGGAACGGCACCGAAACACGTGAAACGGTGGTGAGCGTCATCTCATCGAAAACCGGATCATTTGGTCCGAGAATAAATACCGCTCACTGAAATGGTGAGCATCATTGCAATCAAAAACGGGTTGCACACACTAACTTTTTTGCTCGGAGGTGATTTACATCACTGCCGATCATCGATGTCATTGCAATAAAACGGGTCGTGTGCGCTCGGTCAGTACTGGTAATAGTTAACGTCAGTGACAACGGTGAGCGTCACCATATCAAAAACGGGTCGCATGTGCTAATTCTTTTTGTACCGGTGAGCGACTAGAAAAGCTACTCAAAAGAGTAAACGCCGTTCACTGAAACACGTGCAACGGTGCTAGCGGTGAGCATCGTTACGTCAAAAACGGGTCGCGTGCGCTAACCTTCTTGTGTAGGGCGTGTGCTACTGGAAGGCTTACTTTAAGAGTAAATGCCGTCGATTGAAACGCGTGCAGTGGTGACGTACCATCTAAAGCGGGCCCACGGGCACCCTGAAGTTCTAGCCGGTGGTGAGCTACAGGCCTACCTGTTTCAAGGAGATAATTCAATTCCTGGAAAATGACACCAGAAATGTGCTGACGTCGAACCAGTATTTGACACCGACTCCTTCCGTACCTCCTCATGGCACGAGTTTCACGCAAGAAAAAGGTGGCAGCTACAACACTACCTTCCGATAAGGTGCAACGGCAGGTAGGCTCATCACTCCTCATACAAGCTACAGCTACCTACTCTACTCGACAGGACAGCAATGGTAAAGTTTCAAAGCAGACCAGGAATGCGACTGGAAAAGGCACAAAAAGTCCTGCGACAATGCTCTCCAAGGCGACACGAGAACCAGTGAGCTTCATCCTTACCGCAACTCACAGTTCCTGACATACATTCGCAGAACAGTGTTGATGGAGCTGCATCTCAGTCGAATGACGATGTGATTGTTACTCAGTCGCAGGCACCTGAAGGACCTCTAAAAGACAGTAATCTTAATGTATCAAGCCGGACCAGGAATGCAACTGGAAAGGGAAAAAAAAGTATCGTGACAACGCCTTCCAATACAACGCGAGAACTAGCAGTAAGCTTCATGATCGTCCCCGCTACTCACATTTCCTGATGTTGTCTGCAGAGCAGTAACGTCGGCGCATCTGCCCCTCAGTCAAACAACGATGGTACGATCGTTGCTCAGTCACAAGGGACCGCACAACAAGCAGTAGCGCCTGAAGCGCGTTCCAGTTTAGGCAACTGCGCCGACGGAAGGGATGAAATGATAAAGCAATTAATGGGTATGTTACCATAATCACAAGCTGTCAATGCTCAGGCTAATGATTTGACTTCAGCGGAAAACCAAAAGTTAAGGTCAATGCATAGCGCCTTGGTTGCGTCAAGTGAGAACCCGAAGACTCGCATAATAGAACGACCGGCAACTGGCACAGCGGGAAACGACTGGAACCTTCAAAATATGATGGGACTCAAAGATAATAAGGTGCTTTATAATTCAATTCGGGTAAGTTGAAATAAATGTATGAGCATCATGACTTATAATACTTTTCAGGGTACTATACGAGACCTTGTAATTCAGTCACCCATGGACTCAAAAATTCCGTGGAAGAAACAAGATGCTCAAATAATTGCAGATATAATGAGTTTAGTACGTGCTTTGTTGACTAGCGTGAGCATCGTTAACTGCCTATAGGCGAAAGAACGTCAACCGTACCTCGCCTATTTCCGCCGAAACTGGGCAACGAGTGAAATGATTAGACTAACTTTGAAAAACAGAAGGCAGTGTAGGCGTCAGCCGAAAATCAAGGCAAACAGCAAGGCAAACAGCAAGGCAAACGACGGGGCGAACAATGAGGCAAACAATGAGGCAAACAATGAGGCAAATGACGAGGCGAACGACGAGGGCTGCAGTGACGATGTCGCGCATTGATGGATTCCAAATTTGTAAATACCCAATATGGAAGGTTTTTTTATGCCATATATGGAAAATATTTACGACCAGATAATAACATCTTTTCTGCTGAAATATTACCATTCCAAACCGACTGAATTGGGTGGAATTGAGGTTCTTTACCGACCATTCAATGATAACCACACAGCAAAAGTAATCTTACCAATAATCGACAATAATAAGCTGTGGTGCGCACCGTTAGAAATCCCCAATTTTCGTACTGTATTTCATACGGTATATTCAACTCATATGCTACTGAAATACTTGCTGGTAGGTGTCTGTAATACTCTCGTTTTCGCCGTGTGAAAAACAGCACTCCCAC
>WNGO01007021.1_pt1 | contig 12155 bp, 10 predicted proteins | sample 5400511 | NCBI WGS metagenome assembly WNGO01 (sample SAMN13153380, study PRJNA577476) | soil metagenome | isolation source: 20 cm soil or saprolite under Garry oak tree replicate 2 | place: USA:California | collected 2016-06-15
CCGCCGCCCTGCGCTCGAAGATCCTCAAATCGGCGCTCGGCTGGGTCGTGGTGTTCGTGTTCTTTTTCCCGGTCTTGTGGATGTGGCTCGAAGCCCTCAAAACCGAGCCCCAGGCGGCCAGCAGCCCGCCCACCATCTTTTTTGTCCCGACGCTCGAAGAATTCCAGACAGTGCTGTCCGGCGATTTTCCGCCGTACTTCATCAACTCCGCGATCGCGAGCATCCTCTCGACGTTCCTGGTGTTGGTCCTTGGGTTGCCCGCGGCGTACGCGCTCGCGATCCGGCCGGTGAAGAGGACGCGGGACGTGCTGTTCTTTTTCATCTCGACCCGGTTCCTGCCATTCGCGGCGAGCCTCGTGCCGCTCTACCTGCTGGCGCGCGACCTCCACCTGCTCGACAACATCTTCGCCCTCTCTTTGATCTACACGACGATCAACCTGCCGCTCGGCGTGTGGCTGCTGCGCTCTTTCCTCCTCGAGATCCCGCCCGACCTGTTCGAGGCGGCCCGCGTCGACGGGGCGCAGTTCCGCCACGAGATCCTCCGCATCGTGGTGCCTTTGATCGCCCCCGGGATCGCGGCGACGTCCTTGATCTGCCTCATCTTCAGCTGGAATGAGTTCTTCTACGCCGTCAACTTCACATCGTCGGACGCGGCCACCGCGCCCTTGTTCCTGGTCAGCTTCATCAGCGGCCGGGGACTCTTCTACGCCAAGCTCGCAGCCGCCGCCACGCTGGCCAGTCTCCCCGTATTGCTCGCCGGCTGGATCGCCCAGAAGCAGCTCATCCGCGGTCTGACCATGGGCGCTGTCAAATAGAGGGCAAGTGAAAGCTGTCGTCATCGAGGCACCCAACGACCTCCAGGTCAAAACGATCGATGACCCTTCGCCCAGGGCGGGAGAGGTCGTCGTCAAGGTCGACGCCTGCGGGATATGCGGGACGGACATCCATGTCCTGCGCGGCGAGTTCGCCCCCACGCGATACCCGATCGTGCCGGGACACGAGTTCTCCGGCGAGGTCGTCGCGCTCGGGGCCGGCGTCGGCAACCTGAAGGCCGGCGACTTCGTGGCGGTCGACCCGTCCTTGTTCGACGGCACGTGCCGGCAGTGCCGGGCCGGCCACTTCAACCTCTGCGAGAACTGGAACGCGATCGGCGTGGGATCGGCGAACGGAGCCTGTGCCGAGTTCGTGGCGGTCCCGTCCGCCAACGCGTTCCGCCTGCCGCGCGATATCCCCCGGCCCTGGGGCGCGCTGGTGGAGCCGCTGTCCTGCGCGGTGCATGGCCTGGACATGATCGACGCCCAGGTCGCGGCCCAATACCTCATCTATGGGGCGGGCACGATGGGCCTTCTGCTGGCCCAGCTCATCAGGCACAGCGGTGCAAGCGGCATCGACATGGTCGAGACGAATCCGAAACGTCATGAGCTCGCCAAGCGACTGGCCGCGGACAGGATCGCGGTCTCCGCGGATGAGCTCGACCGGCCCCAGGGTTGGGATGTGGTGATCGATGCCACGGGGGTGGTGCCGGCCATCGAGGACGGGCTGCGCCGGGTCGCCCGAGGCGGCACGTTCCTGATGTTCGGAGTGGCGCGCGCCGACGCGACAGCCACGTTCTCTCCGTTTCGGGTCTACAACGACGAGATCAAGATCATCGGCTCGATGGCCGTCCTGCACAGCTTCGAACGCGCGCTGGCGCTCCTCGTCAAAGGTGTGATCGACTGCGAGGCGATGATCACTGCCCAGTTCGCGCTGGACGACTACCCCAAGGCGATCGAGGCGTTTCTCTCGGGAAGCGGCCTCAAAACCCAGGTGAGCCCGACGCGATAATTTCTCGCGTGGCCCGCGAGCCGGCGCAGGCCTAGCGGACGGTCTCGTCCCATACTTGCGAGTCGGCGCCGTCGGGGTGATCGTTCACGTAGTTGAATGGATGGACCAGCTCGCGAAGCGCAAGCTCGAAGTGGTAGCTCCCAGCGCTCTTCGCGATCCCGTGAAGCGAGTAGCTTTTCGTTTCACTTGGCGCAAGGGCTCCGCAGTCGAACGCGGATGCGTCGGCCGCGATCGAGCACCCGCCGAGGTCGGTCATCTCGTGACGCTCATACCAGCGATCGGGTGTTCGAAAAACGAGTCCGAGGTGGGAGATGGCGGGCCCGGTGTTCGTCACGTTGACCAGCAGCTCGGCCGCGCCGCCGACTGAGGCGTTCTGGGTGGCCACGGCTTGAACCGTCGCCGTCAAGGGGTATGAGGGGGCGCAAAAGCCAGAGGCGAGGAGGGCGAACATCACGATCGATCGGTTCATCGTCGTCGATCCTTAACCCAGCACTAAACGGCCAACCGGTATTCTGTGCGACTTGCGCCAGGAGTGGATGGGCGTAACTCGCGGATACCCCGCCTCGTTGCAAGCTGCCATGAGGAAAGGGGTAGTTCTCCTCGTGTCGCTTGCTGCGATCGCTTCCTGCACGGCGAACGGCCCGCTGGCGCCTTCGGCAGGCCATCCGCCCGTTTCGCCGACGCCTTCAACGAGCCCGACGCCCACCGCGGTGGATAGTCCAAGCCCCAGCCCGTCGCCCTCCCCGATCGCGCCTCCAAGCCCCATCGCCGTGCCGTCCTGGGCGGCCCTGCACGCGAGCTGCGCCGGCTCGCCGGCGCCGCAGGAAGCCGTGCTCAAGCTGCAGGGCGCGGCCAACCCCGTGCTCGCCGACGTGTCCAGCGCCAAGAGCCCGCGGACTCTGTGCGGGATCAGCGGCGGCTCGTTCCAGCTGCAGCTCGTGACCCAGACGATGATTTCCTGGTACGCGACCCAGGGCAACCCGAGCAGCGCCGGGACCAGCGTCATCGCGGTGCTCGACCTTTTCAACGGCGCGTCAACGGTGGCGGCGACGTGGTCGGGCGGGAGCGCCATGGACGGACTGCACGCCTGGAGCCCCGACCGCGGGTTCCTCGCTTATATCGCCTCCAACTCGAGCGCCGTCGAGCTGCACCTTCTGAGCGGAGGTGGAGACCGCGTCGTGACGACCCTCGGTGCAGTTCCCGGCCGCGGCCTGGATCCCAACCAGGACGATTCGTACCTCGCCTTCTCACCCGACGGCGCCTACTTCGCCCTGGTCCAGACCTTCACCGGCTCGGGTGACCAGCTCCAGGTTCGCCGGACGATCGACGGCAGCCTCGCGTTCAGGCTCCCCAAGGGGACCATGGCGACTTGGGGCAGCACCGGCAGCCGGCTTTACTACCGCATCCCCAGCTCGAGCCTGGTCCAGGTCTGGGACTCCAAGGCTGGCGTTTCCCAGGCGCTCCCCAAGCAGCTCGCCTGGATCCGCCCCCGCGCCGACGCCGGTGACGACAACATCGCTTTCACGGTCCGCGACAGCGCCGGAACGCCTCACGTGTGGCTCTATGGTCACGGAGGACAGACCGGCGGCCAGCTCCCCAACGTCCGGTCGTCGCCGATCTGGCTCAACTCAACCGAGCTGTTCTACGTCGAGGAGGCGGTGTGCTCGACCAATTGCGGCATCGGTCCCGCGTGGCAACCCGACGGCAAGACCTTCACCTTCGACGACGCGCAGCAGGCTGAAACGGCGTCCAAGGTCAGCCAGGTCTTCAGTGCTTGGCCAAGAATCGGTCAGGTATGACAACCGAGCACCCGGCTGGTGCGATCATCACCCCGACTCACGTGGAGCACATCACAGGCGATCCGGTCCAGCTGCAGGTGGCGCCGGTCGCGCCGGCGCGGGTCGCACCCCGGCTTTTCCAGGCTCGAGAGCGTCGCTGGTGGGCGACCGCGCTGACATCGACTGTCCTGGTCGCGGCGATCGGCGTCGGGTTCCTCTACGTCAACGACTCGAGCAACCAGGCTTCCATCCGATCGCTGACGACGCAGAACGAGTCACTTACGGGGCGCAACCTGATCCTCCAGGATCAGCTGAACAAGACGCAGGCGAACCTGACGGCGACCCTGGGTGAGCTGGCTCAGACCAAGGCCGACCTCGAGCACCCGCACCTGGTGATCTCCAACGCCCCGATCAAGATCAAAGACCGAACCTGGTACCTGGCCGGCAATGTGCCCGACACCTTCACCCTTCATCTACAGGCGACGTCGACGGGACCGATGTCGGTCAGCATCCTGACGCTGGAGCAGTGGGCGAAGGCAGTGCAGTGCATCTCATCGGGCGCGGGCTCGGCCAACTACTGCATGCATTACTCGGGTGCTGTCATGAGTTGGTTGAGCGTCACCAGCGTCAAGTACGACTTCCATCTCGCGGAAGGCTGCGCGGATTATGTGACGGTGTTCACGGCGGCCTCGGCCGTCACCGTGACCCCGAACATCAGCGTCACGTACAACCCGGCGTCGAAAGCCACCGGCGTCTGCGCCTAGAAACCCTCGCCCCGCAGGGGAGAGGGGAGGGGACCAACTCCGGATAGTCCGGACTATCCGGGATGTAACTCCGACTTCGCGCCGCTTCGTCCGGACTAACCGGATAACTGGCCGAGCGGCGGGGGGGCGTCAGCCAGCAAACTCGCTAAGAGCGGTGTAAGCGCCCAAAGTTAGGCTATCCTATCTTTAGTGATAGGCAGGCCCGCACTCAGAATTAGGACACCCTAGGCTTTATGGTCGAGCAGCTCGAGCGTCGCAGCACCTTCACACGGTCGCAGGAGGACTACCTCAAGGCTCTCTACCTGCTGGGGGGCAACGAGCGCCCGGTCCCGACGCGCGAGCTCGCCAATCGCCTCGGGATCTCTTCGCCAAGCGTGAGCGAGATGGTGACCCGTCTCTCCGGCCAGGGCCTCGTCGAGCACGACCGTTACCGCGGCCAGCAGCTGACCCGCGAGGGCGCACCACCGGCTCCTCGAGATGTTCCTGGTCCAGGTCCTCGGCTACCACTGGGACGAGGTCCATGACGAGGCGGAAAGGCTCGAGCACGTGATCTCCGAGCGCATGGAGCAGCGCATCTTCGAGCTGCTCGGGCGTCCGGAGCTCGATCCCCACGGACACGTCATCCCGACCCTGGGCGGCAGGGTCCGCCCGGTCAGCCGTCGCGCCCTCAGCGACAGCCGGGCCGGCGAGAAGCTCATCGTCGAAGGCGTCTCCGACGACGACGCCGGCAAGCTGCGTGAGCTGGAGCGTCGCGGCCTCATGCCCGGCACCCGGATCGCGGTCACCGCGGGAAGCGAGTTCGAAGGGCCGATCGAGGTCCGCATCAAGGGCCGTCGCGAGAGCGTGCCGTTGGGCCTGGCCCGCGCCATCTTCGTCACCGAGGGCCGTTAGTGGCCCAGCTCGTCAAGGCCGTCGCGGCCAAGCCGATGGTGATCGGCGCCGAGAACGCCCTCCCAGGCGAGCTGCGCGTCCTGAGGGCGGCCGAGCGCTCGCTGAACGGCCAGCGCCGTGGCGTACGCGCTCTGGCACCGTTCCTGGGACCCGCCTTCATCGCCGCGGTCGCGTACGTCGACCCGGGCAACTTCGCCACCAACATGGCGGGAGGCTCGCGGTACGGCTACATGCTGCTGTGGGTTGTGCTGTCGGCCAACCTGATGGCGATGCTCATCCAGACGATGAGCGCCAAGCTCGGCATCGCGACCGGGCGCAACCTGCCCGAGGTCTGCCGGGATCGCTTTCCACGTCCGGTGGTCTGGTTTCTGTGGGTCCAGGCCGAGCTCATCGCGATGGCAACCGACCTCGCCGAGTTCGTCGGGGCCGCGATTGGCCTGAACCTGATCTTCGGAATCCCGCTGTTCAGCGCCGCACTGCTGACCGGGGTGGCCGCCTTCGGCATCCTCGGTCTGCAGGCCTGGGGGTTCCGGCGGCTCGAAGCGACGATCACCGCCCTGGTCGGCTTGATCGTGATCGCGTTCGGGCTGGAGGTCTTCCGGGCTGATCCGTCGTGGGGCTCGGTCGCGGGGAACGCGCTGTTCCCGCACCTCGATGGGCCAGAGTCACTTCTTCTGGCGGCGGGCATTCTGGGGGCCACCGTCATGCCGCACGTCATCTACCTGCACTCCGCCCTGACGCAAAAGCGCATCGTCGGCGCCAACGCCGAAGCCAAGCGCAAGATCTTTCACTTCGAGATGGTCGACGTGGTCATCGCGATGGGCATCGCCGGCGTCATCAACATGGCGATGCTCACCACGGCGGCGGCGGTTTTCAACTCGCGAGGTCTGCTCGGCGTGGGCAATGACCTGAACCAGGTGTTCAACGGCCTCGAGCACTACGTGGGCGGCCACAGCGGATTGATCTTCGGCGTGGCGCTGCTCGCATCGGGCATCTCCTCGTCGTCGGTTGGCACCCTCGCGGGCCAGGTCGTGATGCAGGGCTTCATCCACCGCAAGATCTCGGTCTTTCTGCGGCGGGGAATCACCATGGTGCCCGCGCTGATCGTGATCGCGGCCAACTTCGACCCCTCACGCGCGTTGATCCTCAGCCAGGTGTTCCTGTCTTTCGGGATTCCGTTCGCGATGATCCCGCTGGTGATGTTCACCCGCAACAAGAAGCTGATGGGCAACCTCGCGAACAGCCGCTTCACCAACTACGCCGCGTACGGGGTGGCGACCTTGATCATCAGCCTGAACGTCTTCCTCCTGTACCAGACCTTGCTTCCCCACTAGGTTTTGCTTCCCCGCTAGGTAGAGAGTCACGGATAGTCCGGACGAACCGAGCGGTAGTCCGGCGCAGATCCCAGATAGTCCGGACTATCCGGGTCCGCGGAGGCGTGGCGACGGGGCCTGATGGGCAGAGATCAGCCTAAGCTCGTCCGGTGAAGCTGGGAGTCAGCGTCGGCTACTGGGGCCTCGGGCTCACGGCCCCCGACCAGCTCGAGATCGCCCAGACCGCCGAATCGCTCGGCTACGACTCCGTCTGGACCGCCGAGGCCTATGGGTCCGACGCCGCGACGATCCTCGCGTGGCTTGCCGCCGGGACGACCAAGATCAAGCTGGGGTCGGGCATCTTCCAGATCCCCGCGCGCAGCGCCGCCATGACGGCGATGACGGCTGCAACGATCGACAACCTGTCCGGCGGCCGCATGCTGCTCGGCCTTGGCACCTCGGGTCCGCAGGTTTCCGAAGGCTTTCACGGCGTCCGGTTCGCCAAGCAGCTGCAGCGCACTCGCGAGTACGTGGCCGTCCTGCGGAAGGCGCTGAATCGCGAGAGGATCGAGTTCCACGGCGAGACGATCGACCTGCCGCTGCCCGACGGTCCCGGCAAGGCCCTCAAGCTGACGATCAGGCCCGTCCAGGACCAGATCCCGATCTTCCTCGCGGTGCTTGGCCCGAAAAACGTCGCCCTGGCGGGCGAGATCGCCGATGGCTGGCTGCCAGTCTTTTTCTCCCCGGAGCACACGCAGTCGCTGCGCGGACCTCTCGAGGAGGGGGCCGCCCGGGTCGGGCGCTCGCTCGAAGATTTCCGGATCTGCCCGTCGGTCAACGTGATGATCGGCGATGACATCGAGAGCGCGCGCAATGCGATGCGCCCCATCCTCGCGCTGTATGTGGGCGGGATGGGCTCGCGCGAGCAGAACTTCTACAACCGCCTCGTCTCGGCTTATGGATTCGGGCGCGAGGCGGAGCAGGTGCAGGAGCTGTACCTCGCGGGGCGGAAGACGGAGGCGATGTTCGCGCTTCCCGACGAGCTCATCGACCTCGTCTCGATCGTCGGACCACGCGACCGCGCCAAAGCCAGGATCCGCGCCTTTCGCGATGCCGGCGTCGACACCCTGATCGTCTGGCCCGTCCTGCCCGACAAAGAAGAAAGGAAGGAGCAGCTCCGCCTGGTCGCCGAGCTGGCGCGTGACTAAAGCCTCGAGCAACCAGCCGCCACCGCTCGTCGACTACAACCTGTACGACGCGGACCCACCGCTGAGCGAGTCGCTGGAACGTGAGGGTGCGGCCTGGGCGCACGACCTCATTCACGAGCTTGGAGCGCTGGCCGGCACCGAGCAGGCGATCGATTGGGGTTTTCAGGCCAACGCCAACCCGCCTCGGCTGCGCACGCACGACAGGTTTGGCAACCGGATCGACGAGGTGGAGTTTCATCCCGCGTGGCACGAGCTGATGAAGGTCTCCATCGGGCATGGGCTGCATGCGCTGCCGTGGCGCGATCCGAGACCGGGCGCGCACGCCGCCCGTGCCGCCGCCTTTTACGTGTGGTCGCAGGTCGAGGGCGGCCACGGTTGCCCTGTCTCGATGACCTATGCCGCCGTGCCAGCGCTGCGCAAGCAGCCGGATCTTGCTGCGCAGTGGGAACCCCTGATGACGACGCTCGACTACGACCCCGGGCTCCGCGTCCCGGCCACCAAGAAGGGCGTGCTGTTCGGCATGGCCATGACGGAGCGCCAGGGTGGGTCCGACGTGCGCGCGAACACCACCACCGCACTGCCGGTCGGAGCCGGTGGCGTGCACCTGCTCACCGGCCACAAATGGTTTTGCTCGGCGCCGATGTGCGACGCATTTCTCGTCCTCGCCCAGGCGCCTGGCGGCCTGTCTTGCTTCTTGTTGCCACGCGTACTGCCGGACGGAACGCGCAACAACTTTCACATCGAGCGGCTCAAGGACAAGCTCGGCAACAGGTCCAATGCGTCGTCGGAGATCGCGCTCGAGAAGGCCTGGGCGGTGATGGTCGGTGAAGAGGGAAGAGGCGTGCGGACGATCATCGAGATGGTCAACCACACGCGCCTCGACTGCGTCATCGGCTCGGCATCGCTCATGCGGCAGGCGGTCGCACAGGCGACGCATCACACGGCGCATCGGCGCGCATTCGGCAAGCTTCTCAGCGAGCAACCGCTGATGGTCAGCGTGCTCGCCGACCTCGCGATCGAGTCCGAGGCGACGACGATCTTGATGATGCGGCTGGCGGGTGCGTTCGACCGCTCGCATGAATCCACCGAAGCGAACTTCAAGCGGATCGGTGTCGCGATCGCGAAGTTCTGGACATGCAAGCGGGCGATCGCGGTCGTGGCCGAGGCCCTCGAATGTCACGGCGGAAACGGCTACGTCGAGGAGTCGATCCTTCCGCGGCTTTACCGCGAGGCGCCGCTGAACTCCATCTGGGAAGGTTCCGGCAACGTCAACGCACTCGACGTGTTGCGTGCCATGCAGCGCGAGCCCGATTCGCTGGCGGCGTACTTTGAAGAGGTGCTCTCCGCCCCCCATGACTCGCGCTTGCAACGCGCGCTCGACAGGTTGAAGCACGAGATCGCCGATCCAGACGGCATCGAGTTCCGAGCCCGCGGCCTCGTCGAACGAATGGCCGTCGCGCTCGAGGCCTCGTTGATGCTGCGCTTCGGCGAGCCGGCGGCCGCGGAGCTGTTCTGCGCCTCGCGACTGGACGGCGAATGGGGACATATGTTTGGCGTCTTGCCAAAGGGCCACGACCTGAAATCGGTGATCGAGCGGCACCGCCCGCGTTTGTATGGAGAGGGATGATTCAAGAAGCCGAACAGATCACGCATGCCTGGAAACAGTCGCCTGTCGCACGAATACAGCCAGCCGAGGTTTTGCTGGTTACGGATTTCGACGGAACCCTCGCCGATATCGTTCAGGACCCATCCGGCGCTAGAGCGTGCCCAGAGGCCCTGGTCGCCCTCCAGGAGCTGGTCTCGCTGCTCGCAGATGTGGTGGTGCTCAGCAGCCGTCCGCTCGCCCAGCTGGAATCTCTCGTACCCGTCTCCGGAGTGAGGCTGATCGGCGACAGCGGTCTGGCTCTGCCGCGTCATGCACTCAGGGAGGCCCTCGATCGATTCAACGCCGACGCGAGCAAGATCCTCGAACGGATTCCTGGCGCGTGGCTCGAGGTCAAGCCGGCCAGCACAGCGATTCATTTCCGCAACACCGATTTGACCGGGGAGCAGATGCTTGCGCTGCTTCAGCCATTGCTCGACGGCGCGCATCTGTCAGGGGCGCTGGGACGCAAGGTGATCGAGGTGCACGCGCCCAAGGCCGGGAAAGGCACCGCACTGGCGGCGCTCATCCCGAGCGAAGACCCCGGTGCCGTGGTCTGCTTCGGGGACGACGAGAACGATCGCTCGATGTTCGAGTACGTGTGCAACCTGGAAATCCCTCATTGGTGTGTCGGTGTCTGGTCGCCGGAAGCGCCGCAGGGCCTGTTCGACCGGTGCGATGTGGTGGTGCAGGGACCCGCCGGCGCGACGGCCGTCCTCGAAGAGATCGTGGAGTGGGCTAAAGAGTCGAGCTGACCAGGAGAGAGCGGTCGATCGGCGCTCTTCGGACTCGCACGCCCGAGGCGCGCGAGACAGCGTTCGCGAGAGCTGCGGTGCCCGGAATCGCCGGCGGCTCGCCGACCCCCTTTGCGCCGAGCGGTCCCACAGGCGAGGGCACCTCGATCAGGCGCACGTCGATCGGCGGGATCTGGTCCGCGGCCGGCAGCTCGTAGTCGAGAAACGACGCACTCCGCAGCTGCCCGTCTTCGTCGTAGACCAGCTCTTCACCGAGCGCGCGACCCAGGGCCTGCACGGAGCCGCCATGGATCTGGCCCTCGACCTCCGGCGGATTGATGGCGTGCCCGACGTCCTGGATTGCCGCATATCCCGTCAGGCTGTACGCGCCCGTGTCGGGATCCACCTTCACACGCGCGATGTGCACCGTGAACATTGGTGAGGCCGCCTGGACCGCCGAGCGCCCGACCGCCTCGATCGGCTTGTGGCGGCCCATGAACTCACGGCTCGTCTGGACCAGCTTGGTGATCTCGACCGAGCGGGTCGGAGCGCCCTTCACGGCGACTCGCCCGTCGACGATGTCGAGGTCTTCAGGCGCCGCCTCGAGTGCATCGGCCGCGATCTCGAGCATCTGCCGGCGGGCCTCCCGCGCGGCCTCGTACACCGCGCCACCGACGCTGTAAGTGACCTGGCTGCCGCTCGAGGTGGCGCTGAACGGAGCGGTCGCGGTGTCGGCCACCTCGACGCGGACCTTTTCCGCAGCGACGCCGAAGGCCTCGGCGGCGATCAGCGCAAGACCCGTTGCCGTGCCGCTGATGTCGGGCGAACCCACCGTGATCGAAACCGTGCCGTCGGGTTCAACACGACACCCGGCCGCCGACGGCGTGCGCGCACCGCCCCATGAGCCAAGCGCGACGCCAACTCCCTCGTTCTGACCGAGGGCGGTCGTGTACAGGGGATGCCTGATTGCCGCCTCGAGCACCTCGACCGACGCAACGCGCGGCCAGATGCTGCCCTCGGCGGTGGGGTCGCCTTCGCGCGAGACATTGCGAAGGCGCAGCTCGAGGGGATCGATGTTCAAGGCGAGGGCGAGCTCATCCATCGCCGACTCGAGCGCGAAGTAAGCCTGCGTCGCGCCCGGCGCGCGATACGCGTCGACCGGCGTCTTGTTGGTCGCCACCTCGAGGCCCTGCAGGTCGAAGTTCGGAACGCGGTAGGTCCCGGCGAGAAAGCCGGCCGTGAGCCCGCTGTGCCATCCTGCGCCCGCGCCGTTGTCGTAGCGAAACCGCACTCGCAGCGCAGTCAACGTGCCGTCACGTCGGGCGCCGAGTTCGACCTCGAACCGCGCGCCCGGCGCGGGCCTTCCGACCACGAACTCCTGAGACCGCGGCAGTGCCAGCCGCACCGGCCGTCGCAGCCGCAGCGCGAGCAATGCGAGCAGCGGTTCGAGAAGCTCGATCTTGCCGCCGAAGCCGCCGCCCACCGGCATCGGTATGACGCGGACTTTGCGGGTCGGAAGTCCAGTGAGCTGCGCGATATCGTCGCGAACCACGAACGGCCCCTGCGTCGAAGACCAGATCGTCAGCCCGCCGTCGGGCTCCGGCCGGACGAGCGAGACGTGAGGCTCCATGAAGGATTGATGAGCGCGTCCGATCTCGTAGGTGGCCGCGATCACCACGTCCGCGCTCTTCAGCGCCGCGTCGGCGTCCCCGCGGGTCATGTGCGCCACGCCGCTGACGTTGCGAGGCCGATCCATGGGAGTCTCGTCGGCCGCGGCCGAAGCCCCGTGAATCGACGCGTCCCCTTCGCTTGCGGTCTCGTCCTCGTCCAGCACGGTCGCCGCCTCGGGCCGGATCGCTTGAGATGGCTGGACCACGGCGGGCGTCTCTTCGTACTCGACCGCCACCAGCGCGGCGGCGTCCGCGGCGGCAGCTTCGCTTTCCGCCACCACGGCCGCAACGGGCTGCCCGACGTAGAAGACTCGGTCCACGGCAAGGGGCA
>WNGO01016205.1_pt1 | contig 12153 bp, 9 predicted proteins | sample 5400511 | NCBI WGS metagenome assembly WNGO01 (sample SAMN13153380, study PRJNA577476) | soil metagenome | isolation source: 20 cm soil or saprolite under Garry oak tree replicate 2 | place: USA:California | collected 2016-06-15
GCTCGGCCAGATCTACGTTGAGAAATATTTTCCGCCCAGGGCAAAAGCCCGCGCGCAGGAGATTGTTGGTCATCTAATCGATGCGCTCCGCGATGATCTCCAGACGCTTCCGTGGATGGGGCCGGCGACGCGCCAACAGGCGCTCGCCAAACTTTCCACGTTTGTGCGCAAGATCGGCTACCCGGACAAATGGCGCGATTATTCCTCCTACAAGGTAGACCGAATTTCTTACGCATCGAATCAAATGCGAGGATCCGAGTTTGCGTTCAAACGCGATCTGAATAAGATCGGGAAGCCCGTCGACCGAACGGAATGGGATATGACTCCGCCCACTGTGAATGCCTACTACAACGCGGAGATGAACGAAATCGTCTTTCCCGCCGGCATCCTGCAGCCTCCATTTTTCGACCCGGACGCCGACGACGCGTCGAATTACGGCGGAATGGGCGCTGTAATCGGCCATGAGATGACGCACGGTTTCGACGATGAAGGCAGAAAATTTGATGCCCAGGGAAACTTGCGCGATTGGTGGACTCCCGAGGACGAAAAGAACTTCAATGAGCGCGCCCAGTGCGTGAAGAAGCAACTCGAGAGCTACAAAGTCCAGGGCGACCTGCACGAAAACGGCGACCTGGTGCTGGGAGAGAGCATCGCGGATCTCGGCGGGTTGAACATCGCATATCGAGCCCTGGAGAAGGAACTGGGAGACAATCGGCCCCCATCGATCGGAGGCTTCACGACAGAACAGCGATTCTTTCTCGCTTACACACAGATCTGGGCGGCGACTGACCGCCCCGAATTCGAGCGGCTCATGCTCAATACGAATCCGCACCCGCTTGGTCGTCTGCGCGCGATCGCCGCGCCGTCGAACATGCAGGCTTTTTCCCGGGCATTTGGCTGCAAGGAGGGGGACGCGCTCGTGCGTCCCCCCGCAATTCGCTGCCAAATTTGGTAAGTCTTGCGAGCTGCGTTGAACTCACGCGTAGTCTGCTGAGGTAGCACCGGCATCTTGCCGGATGTTTTGAAGTACCTGGGAGTAGCCATGAGCCGGCGGGACGCCGGCGCCACCAAGCCCTTCGCACCGACGCGTTGGTTCTTCTCACAAATTGAGTCACTACTGCGCCGCGCAAGCCCTACATTTGGGGCAATGTTTTTGTTAGACTATGCATTCATCCCCGCAAAGGGCAGTGAGCTCGTGAGTGGACGCGGAATCCAGAACTATATTAATTAATGGTGGCACTATGAATAAAGTAAACATAGGAATCATCGGAACGGGATGGTGTGGCGGGATACGCGCGGAGGTTTGCGCCGCGAGCCCCTACGTCAGCGAATTGCACATTGCCGAGATCAAGGAAGAGCGGTTGAAGGAAGTTGCGCAGAAGACCAAGCCGGTGACCGCCACCACGGATTACCGGGCATTGCTCGAAAATAAGAACATCAATTCCATCATTATTTCGGCGACTCCGGAGACCACGCACTACCCGATGGCGAAGGAAAGTTTGCTGGCGGACAAGCATGTGTTTCTGGAAAAGCCGATTGCGCTCGAACTTTCCGAAGCGGATGAATTGATCGCCCTGGCCCGGGCGAAATCCTTGTTGTTTACGATTGGATATTCGCAGCGCTTCAATCCCAAGTTCGCCTATGTCAAACGTTCGATTGAGGACGGCACCATCGGCCAGCCTGTCAGCGCGCTGGTCAGCAGGCACATCACGCGCAACCTGGGCAACAAAATCGGAGGCCGCATTAAGCTTTCGCCTGCCGCCATGGAGGCGACGCATGACATCGATTTTATTCTTTGGTGCTTCGCGCCGAGAAAGCCCATTCGCGTCTACGCACAGCAAGTGAACAAAATCATGAAGCCAACGCACAACGTCCCGGATTGCGTTTGGATCGTGGTTACGCTGGACGACGGCTGCGTATTCACGATCGGCGCCGGCTGGGTCCTTCCGCCCGCGTACCCGAATTTCTCCTCAACATGGATTGAGATGGTAGGCACCGACGGGGCCATCATGGTGGACGACACTCATCGCGACGTCAGCTTGAACACGATGAAGCGGGGCATCGAGTTTCCAATCTCGACCATGCCCGGCGAAAAAGTCGCGCATGTGTATGCCGGTCCCATGGAAGCAGAAACGATCCATTTTCTCGAATGCGTGGCGAAGGGCCGTCAACCGCTGGTGACTCCCGAGCACGCGAGGATGGTCATGCAGGTGTACCAGGCGGCTGATTTTTCCGCGGAGGAAGGGCGGCCGGTCGACATCCTGCCTGACGGTGTTTCTTCGGATTGGCAATCCGGCGCGATCGATCGCGCCACGGCCGGACGCGCCCCGGCAATTTCTTGAGCTTTTCGGAATTTAACACAGAGAACACGGAGAAAAGCCACAGAGAGCACTGAGAGTTTAGCGGAGAATGTGCGGGATACACCGCTGCGAACAGCAGGCCGATTTCTCTGTGGTTCTCCGTGGTCCTTTGCGCCCTCTGTGTTGAGCTTTTTGATTGCAGCCCCGCCGCGCCATGAACTATGAGCATTTGAGGAACCTCGTCGCCCGGCGGCCACGGAGACAATGTTGGACACCAACATCCCGCCTCTCCTGGAATCTAGCGCCATTTCAGACAACGCCGCAGTTAACCCGACAAACACGCGGTGGGTGGTCCTATTCCTGATCAGCCTGATGTACTTGCTGACGTACATGGACCGCAGCAACATTTCGGTTGCCGCACCGGCCATCGCGAAGGAATTCGGACTCAGCAAGACCGCAACGGGGTTTGTTTTCAGCGCGTTTTTGTGGGCGTACGCGATTGGACAGATCCCTGGAGGGTGGCTGGGGGACCGCTTCGGACCCAGAAGGGTGCTTCTGGCGATTATCCCCTTCTGGTCGCTTACGGTGGTTTTGACAGGGTTAACCACGGGTGTGGTTACCCTTATCGCTATTCGTTTTGTCCTTGGATTGAGCGAAGCGGGCGCGTTCCCCATTGCAACTCGCGCCATGCAACTGTGGTTTGCCAAGTCCGAGCGCGGGCTCGTGCATGGCGTCACGCATAGCTTCAGCCGGTTTGCCGTCGCGATTACGCCGCTCGTGGCCGTGAGCATCATGGTGGCGTTCGGTTGGCGCACCATTTTCTACATTTTTGGCTCGGCGGGCTTTCTCTGGTCGCTTGCTTTCTACGTGTTCTACAGGAACCGGCCGGAAGAACACCAAAGCGTCAATCAAGCGGAATTGGCGCACATACGAGGCCGTAACCCGGACGGTTCGATCAAGCCTTCTGTCGATCCGAAATCGCGGCCGGCTGTGCCGTGGAAAACGATTTTTGGTTCGCCCAACATGTGGTACATCGCGGCGGGCTACGGCTGTTTCTTTTACGGGACCTATTTCTTTCTCACCTGGTTTCCTACGTACCTGCTCGAGTATCGCCACCTGTCGATCAAATCGCTCGGCATTGTCGCGTCTCTCCCGCTCCTGGCCGGAATGGTTGGAGATATCGCGGGAGGATCGTTAACCGACAGAGTGTACAAGAAAACCGGTAAACTCAAGTTTGCCCGCCGCATCGTGGCCGCGCCGTGCATGCTGGCTTCCGCCGCTTGCCTGATCCCGGCAGCGACGAGCCATGCGGCGTCAACCGCTGTCATCTGTTTAACGGCCTCACTGTTTTTTCTGGAAATGGTAATCGGCCCTGCTTGGGCGGTTCCCATGGATGTGGGCGGAGAATACAGCGGCACCGTGACTGGCGTGATGAACATGGCAGGAGCATTGGCCGCCTCGGTGTCTCCCGTTATTTTCGGTTTTTTTGCGCAGCGGGGTTTCTGGATTGCTCCCTTCCTGGTGACAGCCGGCATGTTGCTTAGCGGCGCGCTGATCTGGACTTTTCTGATCGATCCCGAAAAATCCGTCGTCAAGGGCTAATCCCCGGCGGTAGTGGGTGAGTTTCTTTGACGGGCGTTTGCAGCCGTGTGAATTACTTCCGAGTACGCCGTCACTCGCCCAAGATCAGCGGCAGCGCTACAGAATTCCCATTATAGAAAACGAAGGTTTGCAGCCATCTGGGAGCGGCTGCGGAGGCTATGCGTGCGCCGCGAACGTGGCGGGCAGGGTGAACTGAAAGGTTGCGCCACGGGCGGAGTTAGCGTTGGCCCACAAGCGGCCGCCATGCGACTCAATGATCGACCGACTGATGGGCAGCCCCATACCAGTCCCGTTATCCTTGGTCGTAAAGAATGCCGTGAAGATCTGGTCCGCCTGCTCAGGGGGCAATCCCACACCGGCATCGCTGACCGAGATCAGCAGTTGACCATCGCCGACTTCCGACTTGATGGTAAGCTCACTTCCGCCACTCGTTTCCTTCATGGCGTCGATGCCGTTGAGCATGAGGTTCATGAAAACCTGCTGCAGTTGCACACGGTCTGCCATGACCTTGGGAAGATCCTCGGCAAGCTCGGTGCGGATGGAGATTGAGTAGCGGCTGGCCTCGCTGCGCAGCAGGACAATCATTTCTCGAACGAGTTCATTTACATCAACCGATTCGCGTTGCGATTCGCCCTTCTTGAACAGCGAGCTGATTCTACTAATGATATCAGCCGCGCGCGTTACGTCTTTAACGAGTCTTGATGCGGCTTCGCGTGCCTCCGCCACTTCGGGCTCATCGCGACCAAGCCATCGCAAGCAGGTTTTAGCGTTTGTTACCGCTGCGGAGATCGGCTGCCTGATCTCGTGCGCCAGGGAAGCGGTCAGCTCGCCCATCGTGGTCACCCTATTTATGTGCGCGAGATCCGCCTGGGCCTGACGCAATCGTTCGCGCTCTTCGCGCGCCAGCTTGCGTTCAATGGCAATGCCGCCAAGGTGGGTGGCCATTTCCAGGGCGCGGGTCTCAGCCGGGCTCGGACTGCGCGGTTCGCGGTAATACATGGCAAACGAGCCCAGCGCATTGCCCGAATGCGCAAGTATGGGAGTGGACCAGCAGGCGCGAAATCCATAGGGCTCGGCGGCGCCATGCCGCACGTGCTGCCCGTCGTCGTCGAGGAGCAGGACAGAACAAAGCAGGCCGGCAAATTGGGCTTCCACAACGCGCACCAGGTTTTCCAGTATTTCCTCCAGCGGAGCATCGCGCGCTATCATCTCCAAGATACGACTCTCTCCGTCACGCAGCGCCTCGGCCAGCCTGCGTTCGGTCACGTCCATCAAGATACCCACGAATTCGGCGGTGGCGCCGGATGCGTTGAAAACAGGATGGCCCACTCCATGCACGTATTTCGTCGTACCGTCTGGAAGAAGAAGTCGGAATTGAGCCTCGAAATCCTTTCCCGCGGAGTTCGCTCTCTCGGCGCTTTCAACGATCTGAGTTCGATCTTCTGGGTGCATACGCTGTACCATTTCTTCGAATGAAGGTATCCCCCTCTCCGGATCGAAGCCATACAAGCGGGAGTGTTCCTCGGAGGAGTGAAGGATCTCTCGGGTAGCGATATTGCATGCCCAACTACCTGTATGGGTTAGCGTTTGCGCTTCTGCTAAATAAGCCTCGCTCCGCTGCAAATCGGCGGTTCGTTCCGCCACCTTCATCTCGAGTTCGTTGCGGGCTTGACTGAGTTCGGCGACCTTCGCGTCGAGTTCGTGGCGCAGGCGCGCGTTCTGAAACGCCGCCGCGGCGTGATTGGCAGCAACGGAAAGGAGCAACTGGTCAATCTCGCTAGGAAAGTCGGTGCGAGTGCACGCAGCAGCGACCAGGCCAGCCTCGGCATTGACACCAATGGGAATGACAATACCGCGACAAGTCTCCGCGCCGCCAAGGTCAGCAACGATTTCTTTACACGAAAACTGGCCCACACCGCCCAAGTGAGTTCGCAGCCATTCGGGGAATGCTTTCCATGCATGCCCCCGCATTACTTCGATTGCGCCGCCCCCTTTGGGATCGCACAACCGCACAAAAGCGAAATCCAGTTGCAGCGATCCGACCAGCACATCGGCAAGCCCGGCGGCAATGATAGGCGGTTCTCTTCCCACCCACGCCGCCGGGATCGTCGAAAGTGCCACCAGCTCTCGGAGTGCTGTTCGCAGCGCCACACTCTGAGTATGCGATTCTGTAGGCATTTAGTTCGCCATGCCGGCACTTTTGCGAACCGACCGTCGCTCCCGCAACTCGAGGAGAAACTGATCGGGAGGAACGAAGAACGGGTTCTCCTGCAGGATGCCGCCGATAATTACGACCGGGTGCGTCCGCATGATGTCCATCACCATGCTGGCCGGAAATTTCGACAGGTCGTACGTACAGATCACCGGATCGTCGTACTTGGGAAGCACGTAGTTGAGCCGCGTCTCGTATTCCACGAGGTTATCGACGCCGGGTTTGTCGAGCAGGGCCCATTCCATGTGCGCCACCAGTCTGGTGAGCGGGTACCCAGCCGTGTCGGCCGATTGGAGCACCTCTTCGATCAATGCCAACATCGCATTCTGGTCGAAGTGGTCCCCGTGAAGGTAAGCGTCTTGCCACGGCCGCACCTCTAATTGGCCGGTGTCCATCGCGTTTTGCACATTGATACCTGCACTGGCGAGCCGCTTGAGATGTTCTTCCCGTAGCTCGGGGTTAACGAGATGGAAGGCTTTATCTCCCCGGTCAAAGCCATCTTTGATGAACGAGTGAAGCACCCTGTGCTCCTCGTCAGTGCTGTTGAAGAAAGCGCAAATGGCCTGCGCTCCTGCGAGCCGGCCGTCGCTCCTTTATCTCGAGGAGGAACTGGTCCGGTGGAATGAAGAACGGGTTCTCCTGCAGTAACCCACCGACTATCACGACTGGATGCGTCCGCATGGCGTCCATCACCACGCTCGCGCCAAATTTGGACAGATCATACGCGCAGATCACTATATCGTCGTACTTGGGAACAACGTAGTTGACCCGCGTCTCGAACTCGATCAGGTCTTCGACGCCCGGTAAGTTGACAAGCGCCCATTCCATGTGCGCCAGGAATCTTGTCTGGGCGTACCCTGCCGCCGGCCCGGACTGGAGCACCTGTTCGAACGACTCGAGCCAGGCCTCCTGGTCAAACCGACCTCCGCGAAGCGGAGCGTCTTGCCACGGACGCACCTCCAATTGGCCGGTGTCCATCGCGTCTTGCACATTGATACCTGCTTCGGCGAGCCGCTTGAGATGTTCTTCCCGTAGCTCGGGGTTAACGAGATGGAAGGCTTTATCTCCCCGGTCAAAGCCATCTTTGATGAACGAGTGAAGCACCCTGTGCTCCTCGTCAGTGCTGTTGAAGAAAGCGCAAATGGAACTGTACAGAATGACTCTCGTTTGCCATATATCACCTCACATGCATAGGAGAAATACGACGGAAGGCACAATCGCGAACGCATACCATGTGTTTACGGCGATAGCCGTCAGGAAAAGCGGCCCTCGCACGCTGAAATACCCCTGGGGGAAAAGCGCCAACCCGGGTGCGATTGCGATGGGCATAAGCGCAAGAACGTAGCACGGACCAACGGGTAGAGAGGACTACGATGGAGGAGACGTGATGCGCCATGGCTCGCCTCGCCTGGATCGCGTCAGAGGTCGGTACCGCAACCGGCGTTCCAAACGGAAACATCATACTACAGAACCCTCGACCCGACGCGGGTCGGGAGTGTTGACTGGACGCTGCGCACTCTATTCGCCGCACTCCACGCCGTTACTCCCGCCTGACGGCATAGTTTCCACCGAACTGGTCAACTCCCGTACTGTCGCCCACCCGGGAACTATCTTCCGCAGCGCCTTCAGCTCTTACGAACCGCCACATGGATAAAACGCGGCCTCTCGCAAAACGAATGGCCACCTCCCCGGGAATCCAGAATCTCCTCCCGAACTTGGACGCAACCGCAGTGAACTCATCTCCAACAAGCAGCCTCAGAGCTTCAGAAGTCGAGCGGCATTTTCACCGAGGATCATTTTGCGCTGCGCGCCCGGCAGATTGATTTGTTCAAGTAACTCTCGCGGGCGTTCAACTCCCATGTCGAAGCAATAGTCGCTGCCGATCATGACGCGCTCCGCCCCGACCTCCCGGATCACGAATTCCATAATCGATTTTGAATGGACGATCGTATCGTACGTAAAGCGCTGCAGGTAGGCGCTCGGCGGATTCGGCATCCGTGCGTGGTCGAACTCTGAACGTACCTCCCAGCCGTGGTCGAGACGGCCAATCAGAATGGGGAGCGCGCCGCCACCATGAGGCAGGTTGATCTGGAGCTTCGGGTGCCGGTCAAGCACGCCGCCGAAGATCAGGTGGCAGGCGGCGACTGCGGTCTCAAACGGATTGCCGAGCAGGTTCGAGAGGTAGTAGGGCTTGGTGCGATTGCCGCCAAGAGTCGTCAGTGGATGCAGAAAAACCGGCAGGTCGAGCGCCTCGATGCGCGCGAAGACAGGCTCAAACAGAGGATCGTCGAGGTCACGCCCTTCGATGTTGGTGCCCAGGTAGACGCCGCGCATACCCGGCAATTTGCTTGCCCGATTCAGTTCGTCAATGGCGTGATCGGGGTAAAGCATCGGCAGGGTCAAGAAGGCAACAATCCGCGTGGGATAGGCGAGATGCGCGGCACTCGCGCCGTCGTTCCACGTCTTGGCGAGAGTGCGGGAAATTTCCGCATCGCCCCAATAATTCATTGGCGTCGAAAGTGAAATCGCCTGGACTGCGACGCCTGTCGCGTCCATTTCCGCGATGCGCTGTTTCAAGTCGATGAACTTGGTGGGCAACGGCCCCTGGTTTCCGGCCGGGGTCTTGGTGTAGAAACCCTGGTCCGTCATGCGATATTCACAATTGAAACGCTTTCCGTCTTCCGCGATGGCTTCAAGATAAGTCTGCGGATAATAGTGGGCGTGAATGTCGATTGCTCGCACGCCCTCGTTGCTGAGCGCTTGCCTCGCCTTGGATTGGCCTTGCGCTTGGCTCTCGGCTAATGACTCCGCTGATTGCCCCATGGCGACCGCGGCTGCCGCCGATACGCCCGCTTTCAGCAGGCTCCGGCGCGACACTCCCGCCGCGCAATTGCACCCCTCAGACGTTTTCATAGGTTTTCTCCTGGACAATAATTCTGGCGGGCTCCCCTTCTGGATTCAGGGTAAACAAGTAGAGCCCGCACCCGTGACGGTCGAAAAACTTTCAGGCGGCCCAGTGTGGAGCATATACCAAATCGGGGATTCCGCGAGTTTCCGCGAGGTCGAAAATGTCTTGCCTGCATTTCTCACAAACGTGGAATGGATATCTATTCTTACTTTAGCCTAACTCATAAATCGGTCCGTAGCAGGTTTCTCCGATTGAGAACTCAGCCAGGTTGACGCACCAAGGGCGCGGAGCGTTCCAGCCCCGGGCAACGCCCCGAGAACGTGTCCGAGGTACCTGTTCCGCCCTGCAAGGGCGGAGGATTCCTGCGCCCTTGTAGGGCGCACCGATCGATTCCGAAACCAGGGCGTTGCCCTGGGCTACCACGCGCCGGCGCCTTCAGCGCCGGAACCAAATTCTAGTGAGAAATTCGCGCAAGGTCCGCTATCGGGTTATCTTTTTCTTCTCAGGAAAGGGCACGAACTTATAGCCGAGGCCGCGGACAGTCACCAAATGGCGGGGCTCAAAATGGCGGGGCTCAGTGGGCTCTTCCTCGATATACCTGCGCAAACGAACCATGAAATTGTCTATGGCGCGCGTGTCCGTATCCTCGTGGAGGCCCCAGACGTCCTCGAGGATTGCTTTTCGGGAAACAGGATGCCCGGTATTCTGGATTAGATAGCGAAGTAGTTCCGCCTCCATCAGAGTGAGTTGGAGGCTCTTGTTTCCCACCTGCAGCCGAAGATTCTGAAAATCAAAAACTTTATCCCCAAAACGAAAGGTGTCTTGCGAATCGTCCGCGCTCGGGCCGGATTTGGCGGTGGACTGTTTTGACGAACGCAGCCAGATCTTGCGCCGCAGCAAGCTTCCAACTCGCGCGATCAGGATGGCCAGGTTGAATGGCTTCGGCAAGTAATCGTCCGCTCCCGATTCAAACCCTTGCAAAACGTCTTCTGGGCGCGAACGGGCCGTGAGCATGAGCAAGGGAATATAATTACTCGCTGCGCGCAATGTGCGGGCCACGGCGAACCCATCTTTTCCCGGCAACATCACATCCAGAACGAGCGCATCGAAATCCCCACTGTCTTTCAGGAGCAGCTTCAACGCCTCTTCACCGTTGCCGCTCACCTGCACGGAATAACCCTCCGCCTCCAAGTTAAAGCGAAGCCCTTCGGCCAGATGTGCTTCATCTTCCACAACCAGGATCCGCGTCATACGTGGTAAACCCTCGGGAGACGCAATGTGAACGTGCTGCCCCGGCCCGCACCCTCACTCTGGGCAGACGCCTCACCGCCGTGGCGCCGTGCGATGGACCGCACGATGAACAATCCCAGGCCTGTCCCTTTCACCCGGCCGGACGCAGAGGTCGAAACCCTGTAGAAGCGCTTAAAAATGCGTTTCAGTTCGGAAGGAGGAATTCCGACGCCTTGATCCCGGACCTGCAACAGGACCGTGTCGATGTCTGGAGTCAGGACGTCCACCACGATGTCTTTCTTATTGCCCGAATATTTGATGGCATTTTCGACGAGATTGAAAACGGCGGTTCGAAGTTCTTGGGGGTTTCCTTTCAGTAGAAGTTTCTCTTGCGGTTGGATTCCAAATCGAAGCGCTTCCGGCGGCAAGTGATGGCGTAAACGCGTGAGGTCAACCGTTTCGAAGACGATTCCGGAAAAGTCAACTTCTTGCCAATTCTTCTTATTGCTCCCGTGCCGCGCTTCCCCTGCTTTCAGGACCTGCTCGACGGTGCCGATGAGCCGGTCCGTATCTTCCAGCATGATTCGATAGAAATCGTGTCGCTGAGGTTCGCTGAGCTGCCGGCTTTCCAGCGTTTCCAGATACAGGCGGATCGAAGCGATGGGCGTCTTGAGTTCGTGCGTGACCGCGTTCAAGAAGCTATCCTGTTGTTCATTCTTGTGGATTTCGCGAACCAGGAAGATGGTATAGACAATGAGGCCCGCGATGATCAATCCAAAAAAAATGATGCCCAGGACGAGGGGAACAACCTCTCGCCAGTTGATTACAATCCATGTGACGTTAAGCGCCACCGCCAATCCAATCAGGAAGGCGCCCAGCGTCACGAAAAACGCGATCTTCTTGGCACGACCAGTAATGCGCATCATAAAGCTGTTCAAACTATACTAGATGCGGGCCGCACAAAAAAGAAACCGCGGGGCGTATTGCCCCGCGGTTCAACTCTTTTCACGAAAACCCTACCTGGACTTGACCTGGACTTAGTCTCCCAAGGCTTCCTGGCGCACGGTTTCTTCCACAACGGGCTTGAAAGGAACCGCGGCATTGGTCACTTTCGCTTTACCGAATTTCGGCAGTTTCGGCAACGAAATGTCCCAGGCGAGTCCGAGCGTACGCAACGCCCAGATCCCGTACCAGTTTGGATCGACCTCATACCAGGCAATGCCGTGTCGTGCTGCTTGGGGGATTGCATGATGATTGTTGTGCCAGCCTTCGCCAAAAGTAAGAATGGCTACCCAGAAGCTGTTGGTCGAATCATCGCCCGTCATGAAACGCTGTGAGCCCCACATGTGCGTCGCTGAGTTTACAAGCCACGTCGAGTGAAGGCCAAAAACAGTTCTAAAGAACGTGCCCCACAGCAGGTATGGCAATCCGCCTACAAAAAGGAGCAGAATGCCGAGCACTGTCAGAGGAGCCCAGTGCCACTCGCTGATCCAGCAATGGAATTTGTCTTTGCGAAGATCGGGGACGTAGGCCAATAGCGAGTCCAGCTTATTGTGCATGGCCTTGCCGGTGATGATCCACCCCATATGCGCCCAAAACCCGCCATCTTGAGGCGAGTGCGGATCACCCTCTTTGTCCGTATTTTGGTGATGCATGCGATGCGTGGCGACCCAGAAAATCGGTCCGCCCTCGAGTGCGAGCGTGCCGCAGGTCGTCAGGAAATACTCAACCCATTTCGGCGTCTTGTAGCCGCGGTGCGTGAGCAGTCGATGATAGCCCATGCCGATGCCGAGACTTCCCGCAACCCACCACAATACGAACGCTACCAGGAACGGTTTCCAACCGAACATGAAGAGTGCAGCGACGGCGCCAATGTGAAATGCGAGCATGAACGAGGTTGT
>WNGO01003490.1_pt1 | contig 12151 bp, 13 predicted proteins | sample 5400511 | NCBI WGS metagenome assembly WNGO01 (sample SAMN13153380, study PRJNA577476) | soil metagenome | isolation source: 20 cm soil or saprolite under Garry oak tree replicate 2 | place: USA:California | collected 2016-06-15
CGCAGGTTCTGCCGCCGTGCCGCTTGTGCGTAGCGGCAACGCAACCATGAAGATAATACTGGCGCCTAAGATACTACGATACACCGAACGATACGCTTGCAGATTAACATCGGTTCGCTCTCGATGGATCCTTTTATTCACGCCAGCTTAACCTTCCTAAAAGATACTTTTTTGTGGTGCGAAGTCTCAGACGCTCGGCCGTAAACCGATGGCTATCTCGGAGTAGACCAACGCCGTTCCTGCGTTTACTTGTTTCACTCAAGTGCGCCGTGAAAGCGCGATACATTCTCCCAGTTGATGTTGTTCATAAAAGCGTCCACATAGGCTGTTGCTTTGGCGCCGTAGTCGATATGGTAAGAGTGCTCGTACATATCCAATGCCAGAATGGGACTAGCAGCGGCTAAACAACAGGTATGGTCGGCAGCCCACTGATTAACGAGTTTCTCATCTCGATGTGAGTAGGTCAGCAATACCCAACCTGATCCGCCACCAAGTGCTTTGCCCATCGCGGCAAATTGGACTTGCCATTTTTCCACACTGCCAAAGTCTCGGGCCAGTGCACCTCTCAAATCTCCATCCGGCTCGCTCTCGGCACCCAGACAGTCGAAATAGAGTTCATGCAGGATCATGGAATTGCTCGCGATCAGTTCTTCACGCTTCAGGCCATTGATTACGAAGACAGACGCAGTGGCAAAATCTAGAGACTCTAGCTGCGCGGTGATCGCATTCAGGCGTTTCACCGCACCGCCGTAATTGTTTTCATAGTGACTGACGATGAGTTTTTCTGATAAGCCTTTTAATTGTGACGGACTACAGGAGAGTGGTTTCATTTCATAGGCCATGGCTCATTCTCCCTTCCATTCATGCGTCAATTTTTAAGAGCGCCGCTGGATGTATTTTGCGAAGCCGTTTGCTGGCAGTAGGCATAGAGCGCGTCATAAACGGACAGCTCCCGATCCAGTAGCTCGTGGTCATCGCTGTAAACGAGCCTAAAACCCTCGGCGATCGCCTCCAGACCCCGTGATTCGGGCGTTAGGTCCTTCGCTTCCGTATCGGCCCCTCTGACGATCACCGCAAGTCGTTGAAGCGCGCGATCAGTCAGATTGTATTTTTTGATTATAGCGTCGAAACTGCACTCAGGACCGTTATGGCCTAATTCTCGGCTTGACGATCGACGAACCGTTTGATCAGCCACGGACAAGCGACGCGATCTACTTTTGGTCTAGCCCGGGTTACCCACTTCATATCTTTCCCTCCTATGCATTTGCGATCACCCTCCCCGCAACAGGGGCCAGAGTATCAATCCAACCAGTCCGGAGATGGTGACAATAATCGGTTCCGAAATTTTGTAACGCCATAAAACGCCTAAACTGATAAGCGCGATTGCTGCTGTCGGCAGGTCCGTGATTGCTCGTGCGCCCAACACGATCACTGCGCCCGTGATCGCGCCGGTCGCAGCAGCGGTAGCTCCGTCAACAAAGGCTTTAAGCTGAGGATTGTCGCGATGGCGTTTAAACCAGGGTGCCGGCACGATCGTGAATATGTACACCGGCAAGAAAATACCAATAGAAGCCATAACGGCTCCTGCCATGCCGGCAACAAGAAACCCTATGAAAGCGACGGTAATGACAACTGGACCAGGGGTAATCATCGCGACGGCCACGGCGTCCAAAAACTGATGCTCGTTGAGCCATCCGAATTGCTGCACCACTCCCTGGTGCAAGAACGGAACAATCGCGAGGCCGCTGCCGAACACAAACGCGCCGGCTTTGGTAAAAAACAATAGGATCTCAGTCAACACGTGGCCACTATTGCTACCTGTGCCCGCCTGCCCGAGCCACGCCTCCATCAGCCAAACAGCGACGCCGAGCGCCGCACAGCTAAGTGCCATGAGAATCCCGGGTTTCCAACCGGGCCAAGCCTGAAAAATCAGGACGATGAGTCCGGCAAGAATGAAGAACTCCGCCAACTCGGTCTGCGCCCATGCCGTTACGGCTGTAAGCACGACGAAGATCCCCCAGAGGAGCGGGTTACGTTTATTGGTGCTGCGCGCCAGCTTGTACGCAGCAATGGCGATGATGGCGATGACGGTTGCGCCAATCGCATAAAAGAGTGCTTGCATCCACCACAGCCCGCCGTACGCGACGTAAGCGATCGAGATGGCGACAACCATCAGAAACGCTAAGCCGACGAGAGTTGCGCCCAAGACACCACCCTCGAAATAGCCAATGGCGATTGCAGTTTGTGCCGCTAACGGTCCCGGCATTATCTGGGCGAGCGCGAGGGACAGTTTATACGTGTCCTCCGTGAGCCAACGTCGCTGCTCGACCAGATCTCGGTGCATGAATCCCACCAGCGCGGCCGGCCCACCGAAGCCGATCGTGCCGAGCTTAAGGAAATAGCCAACAAGCGGCCCTAACCCAATTTTGCTTTGTACCGAGTTCTCCTCAATGTGTAATTGCTCGGCCGATTCAGCTTTCGAATCCGTCATTTTTCCTCCTTATTATTCTTACCGCTCGACAAATACTGCTGCGCCTCCGCTGGCCGGGAGAAACGCATAGAGCGTGCGGATGTCCGGATTCCAGCCAATGGTATGCGATCCAGTCTCGCTCGGAACCACCTCAACCGTCTCCAGGCGCCGCTCGTCAATAACGCTAACCACCCCTGGCGATCCGATGGCCACGAACAACCGTGCCGATTCCGTATCGTGCATAATGACGTCGGGCTCTCCAGGTAATGCGATGCTCCCGAGCGGCGCTCCCGTGTCGCGGTGCAGAGCAATCAGTGCCCCACCGTCGACTGCACAGAAAAGACGATCGCCGGAAATCGCCAAGCCGTGTGGCCCAATAGCCTGGACGTTGAAAGCCCGTACGATCTTAAGCTCCTTCGCACTGAGCACGACGATTTGAGCCGGCTTCTGAACATTGGCGTAGACGTGCTCGGTAACGGCGTCATAAACAGCCCAGCGCGGTCGGCCGGGAAGCGGGATCGTCGCGATCACCTGAAACTCGTCAACCGCGACCACGGAAACCGTGCAGTTCACGCCCGGCGGATCACCGATATTGAACACAAAAAGACGACGCCGGACCGGGTCGTACGCCAGACCATTGGGGCGCTCGCCAACCCCGACCCGCCCGAGCAGTGTCTCGTCAGAGCAGCGGTAGATGCTCACCCGAGCACAGCCACGATCAGATGAAAAGAGTAAGTCGTGTTCGTTGTCGATCAGGATACCGGCAACGCCAGGCACATCCGGTAAGAAGTGCAAATAACTGTTTGAGAGGCAGTCGATGACCTCGATGCGATCAGCTCCGGTGTGAGCCACATACAAGCGCGACGCCGCCGGCGATTCGCGCCTGTAGACGTCAGCGTGGTCGAAACCGGGCTGCTTGCCCTGAGGAATTGGAATAAAGCCCGCCTTTGTTAGCGCCATGTAACTCTCTGGTTCGCCAGGTTGCCCCAGGGCTTGACCTGGTTTCCTTTCTTGATACAGTTGTTCTATAAAAAGATTCATCTGTCAATACTCATCGTATGGCCGAATCTAAATCTTCTAATGAGGAGCACTGGCTGATGCTTATTCACCAGCTTCCGCCGAAACCCGATTATTTCCGCGTAAAGATTTGGCGACGGCTCCAGCGCCTAGGCGCGGTTGCCATCAAGAACTCTGTCTACGTCCTGCCCAAAAACGAGCAGACACAAGAGGATTTTCAGTGGTTGTTGCGCGAAATTGTTGAGGGCGGTGGAGAGGCCTCTTTATGCGAAGCCCGTTTTGTCGAGGGACTTTCTGATACCCAAGTGGAGGCTCTATTCCAGGCCGCCCGCGAGGCCGACTACGCTCAGATCGTTGAGGAAGCACGGCGTCTTGCAGAGATTCCGGTCCCGGAACGGCAAATCGAGGAAACACGTCGTACGCAACTTGAGGTCGATCTCGCTCGCCTCAAGCGACGCCTCGCGGAGGTAGTCGCAATTGACTTTTTCGGCGCTTCCGGACGGGTGGTAGCGGAAGGGCTCTTTTCGGGAATTGAAACGCGCATCCACGGGAAAGGGTCTGATCGGCAAAGTGGTAGACGATCTGATCGCGAAAACTTGCGCGGTAAAACATGGGTGACTCGTAAGGGGATTTACGTAGATCGGATGGCAAGCGCATGGCTCGTGCGGCGTTTCATCGATCCAGAGGCGCGCTTCAAGTTTGTTCCGGCAAAAGGCTACAAACCTATGCCGGATGAGGTGCGGTTTGACATGTTTGAAGCGGAATTCACGCATGAGGGTGATCGGTGCACTCTGGAAGTTTTGATTGAACGGATGGGACTCCAGGACCCGGCGCTCACTCCCATCGCAGAGGTCGTTCATGACATCGACCTCAAAGATGCGAAATTCCAACGTCAGGACACCGTTGGCATTGAGAGGCTGATCACTGGAATCGCTATGGCCAACAAAGACGATAACGTGCGGCTTGAACGGGCATGCGCAGTTTTCGACGACTTCTATGAGTATTTCAGAAGAAAAAGTGGTTGAGGAATAGTGCAGCCGGTCGCTCATGAGATGTCGCCTAATGGATCGTGATCAGCAACAAAAGAGATAACCGGTCATCGGACATAAATAAATCGGACATAAATAAAAGGAGGTGCTTTTATGAATATGGGAAGAGCTTCTGTATTTGCTGTGGCACTAGCATTTATTTGGTTGTCGGTTGCGGACCTGAGTCGGGCTCAGAAATCCGAAGACAAAGAACACGCCGAACTCGCTAAGGCGCTCAAGGACGCAAAGGTGACTTTAGAAAAGGGGCTCTCGGCCAGTGAGAGTCAAGGCAAGCCGATCTCTGGAAAATTTGAAGTCGAGGATGGGAAGCTTCAGCTTTCGGTTTACACAATGAAGGGCGATAAGTTTTCAGAGGTTATTGTCGACCACAAGTCCGGCAAGGTTGCAAAGACTGAGGCGATCACAGGTGGTGATGACCTCACTGCTGCCAAGGCACAGAGCGGTGCGATGGCCAAGGCGAAGGTGTCTCTTCGCAGCGCAACGGAGAAAGCGATCAAAGAGAACAAAGGATACCGCGCGGTCAGCGTCACCCCATCCCTGAAGGAAGGACATTCGGTTGCGGAGGTTACCCTCGTTAAGGGTGACGAGTTCAAGACCGCCTCGGAGAAATTGGATTAGCGGAGTCAGCGATCGCGACAACTCGTACTGTTGTGTTTGTGTGTGCACACGCCTCTGGGAAAGGCCTTATTGCTGCGGAGTACTTCCGGCGGCTTACGGCTGAACGGGGGTTGGACATGGGCACGAAATCTGTCGCTCCTGACCCAGATCCCAGGTGCCGCCGAGGACGGCATCGATGTTCGAGGGTACCAACCTAGGCGAGTGACGCGGGATGAGCTGGTTAACGCGTCTCGCGTGATCTCGTTCATTGGTGATCTCGGCGACATTGCGCCATCCGCCGTAACTGTGGAGTACTGGGATGATGTCCCGGAGGTTCGCGTGGATTTCAGTGCCGCGCGTGATCTGATTGTGGCTCGGCTTCAATGGCTGTTGGATGGCGTGGAAGGCGGCAAAAATAAGCGTGAGCGGGATTAATTTACCTGATAACAGATTGTGTTCAAATGCGAAGAGCGTGAGATAGGTGAATGAAAGGAGATAGGAAAAATGGAAAAGAAGTTTGTCGTGTGGTCGGGCATAAGCCTCTTTGTTTTAACGTTGGCCGTCGCCGGTTGCGAGAGAGGTGAAAGAGAGGAGGGCGGTGACAGAGACAGGGACGAGCAAGTCGCGCCCCCTTCCGGCAATCCTGGGGCTGGCACGGTAGCGCCCGCGCCTTCGGGTAGCGACGCGAATCCCGGGGTCAATTACGGGAAAACCCCACCGGCAGAGAAGCAATAAAAGCGATGAAAATCCGAGGTTGGACGCTCAGCGACTATTCAGAAGAATGGTTTGGCAGGGGACGACACACGCGGGGAAATCCGGATGTCGCGCCCGACGAGTAGCACCCGGAATGTGTTTTTGAAAAAATGTGTTTTTGAAAACATGATGAGCTTTGTTTCGCTCCTGCTCTGTTTGAGCCTCGTCCGGGTTTTACCCCTGAAGGAGGCTTTACCACTTGACAGCGTGATCGTTGTTTTCTGGAGTATTGTTCTTCGGTTGGTGTGGAAGGACAAACGAAGACAGGTTACGACGGGCATCGAAGGAATGATCGGAAGCAAGGCGGAGGTGATCGAAAGGGGCAACGGAAGCCTGAAGGTTTTTTTTCGAGGTGAGATCTGGGACGCCGTCTCTTCCGAGGACTTGTCCGCTAGAGAAAGGGTCGAGATTCTGGGGATTCACAGGATGGAAAGGATGAAGTTATGGGTCGGTCGGGGCAAAGACTCTGTGCCAAAAGGATCTGGTGGGACTGTTTTAGGAGAGGAAGCGCCGCCAGAACCCCAACGCACTCGCGCAGCAACGGAAAATGCCGTCAAAGCGAACACAGGGTTTCGCGCAGCGAGCGTCACGCCTTTCCTGAAAGATGGACATCCGGTGGCAGAGATTACCCTCGTTAAGGGTGAAGAGTTCAAGACGGTTTCGGAGAAATTAGATTAGGGCGAGGCAGCTATGCGTTTTTGCAAATCTTTGTGAATACCTCGAACGGAAAAGTCGCCGAGAGTCCGGTTGAAGAGCAGTTGGAGAACCGAACGGAACTGCTTCGTGTGGAAGGCCTCTCTAAATCTTTTTCCGGCTTCAACGCTCTTTGCGATGTGAGCTTTGACCTCCGGGAAAAAGATATTCTTGGAGTCATCGGCCCGAATGGAGCCGGAAAGACTACACTGCTTGAATGCCTCACGGGACTTTTACCGGCTGATAGCGGGAGAGTCCTATGGAGAAATCAGCCCTTGCCCGCTCCCAGGCGGAAGGATGTGATGTTCTACCTACCAGAAGAAATCGTTCCTTATAGAGAGCAGCCGACGTTCCGGCTTACGGGACTTTGGCGCGATATTTACGGCTTTTCGCGCGAAAGAGAGCGGGACGTCCTTGTTCGCTTGGGGATAGAGAAAGTGCACGCCCGGCGTATTGGCGAGCTGTCGCGCGGATACCGCCGAAGGCTTCTCCTCTCTTTAGCTCTGCTTGCGCCCAAGCCGCTTCTCCTTCTGGATGAACCGTTCGATGGGCTCGATCCTCGCCAGACGATCGAAGTGGCCGCTCTTCTTCGCGAAGAGTCTGCAGCGGGGCGCACGCTTCTTCTTTCGATTCACCAGCTCGCGGATGCCGCGCGCATCTGCAGCCGGTTTCTTCTTCTCGTTGACGGAGAGGTCGTCGGATCCGGGACGATGGACGAATTGCGCGGTCAAGCGGGTGTCGGATCAAAAGATCTGGAGGCGATTTTTTTTGCGCTTACCTAAGCTTAGATCAATTTCAAGAACGAGCCGGGCAGTCATGCGGCAGGAGCTTCACAATCTTCTTTCGGGCCGAGCTTTTTGGGCTACGATGTTCGCGCTCACGTTTCTTGGGGGATACAGCTTTATCCAGGCAGTTGATCTTTACGGCCAAGCAAGCAGATCGGCAATTGAGTACCCGGAGCTCGCGCGCGGGATGGTCCCGTTTGAGGGCATTATTGTCCCCACCTTGGGCGCCTTTTATCTCGCGTCGACGCTTCTTTTGCCCTTCGTCGCGGTACGAGCCGTAGCGCAGGATAAGGAAAGCGGCGCCCTAAAACTTCTATTGCAAATGCCCACGACGCCTGGGTGGCTCATTGTATTCAAGACCATCGCAATGGTGATCGCAGTTACGGCGTTACTTCTGCCGGCCCTTACTTTTATCCCCATCTGGCTTCATTTAGGCGGCCATGTCTACGTGCCGGAGCTTCTCAATTTGCTTGCAGGTCACGCTCTTTACGCGCTGGATGTCGCCAGCATTGCTTTTTTTGCCGCCGCCCTAAGCGAATCGTTCGCCACGGCTGCAATCTTCGCGCTGGCTTGCACGCTGGTTTTCTGGGTGTTGGATTTTGCCGCGGCAGCGAGCGGGGACTTGCTCCACCGGATCTCTTCGTATTCGCTCACCGCAGCTCTGCGCCAGTTTGAGCAGGGGCTTTTCAGCCTCCCCGCAGCGCTCGGGATGACGCTTGGTGCTGTCAGTCTCTTTGCCCTGACGGCCACCTGGCTTCCGACAGGAACTGCCATAAAAGAAAAGCTGCTTGTTTCGTTTCTAATCGTTCTTTTGTTCTCGGTTTTTGCTCTTGCCTCGAGCCGGGCGCGCGTTTACATCGACGTCACTGAAAACCGTCGCAACTCTTTTAATCCGGCCGACGAGGCCGCTTTACGCAGACTGCAAAGCCCCCTCTTGCTTTGGATTTACCTCTCGGCTGAGGACAGCAGGCTTAAAGAAATGGAAGCGAATGTCTTGGGCAAACTCCGCCGCACAGTTCCCCATCTTGAAATCCGTTACGAAGACACGACTCAGCATGGCCTTTTCAGTTCTGTGCCCGACGAGCGTTACGGCGTGATTGTTTTTGAATACGGAGGAAATCGGGCCGAGAGCCGCTCTAATAGCCCGCGCGAAATCCTGCCTATTATTTATGAAATTTCGGGAACTAAAGTGAGGCCGGAAAAAGAGCCGGACTACCGCGGCTATCCTCTAGTCGCGGACGCTACGGGTTATGCGGTTTGGTTTTACGGAATTCTACCGGCATCCATCTTTTTCTTCTGGTGGCGTGTGCAGCGTATCTCAGCAAAACTCATTTCCAAATTCGGAAACAAATGAGAGTGGCAACGGACAATGCAAATCGTGGCTGAAGGAAATATTTCTGTGCTTACTCGAAAACTCGCAGTTCTCCGCACCCAGATTGTCATCGCGTCTGCGCAAATAGCCGCATTTCTAGCAGTTGCCGGTATTGTCGGAGCGGAGCAGGCGCACGTGTCTGCGGAAGGTAGTTCTCCAGTTGCAGAGCCGAACAAGACTCTCGCCCCGCTTACTCCGAGGTCCCGCATAGTTCTCCCAGGCGTTTTCGGGCGCATCGATCACTTTGGGTACGACAGCAGACGCGGGAATTTGTTCGTCGCTGCTTTGGGCAACGATACCGTGGAAGTGATTAATTCCTTGAGGCGGATTCACACGATCAAGGGCTTGGACCATCCACAAGCTGCCCTGTATGTGCAAGAATTCGACAGGCTCGTTGTGTCGGATCAAGCGGGCAAACTCAGGTTCTACGATGGTAAATCCTTCAAGCTTTTAAAAGCAGTCGACTTCACGGCGAACGCTGACAACCTCCGATACGAGCCTGAAGAAAAGCGAATCTACGTCGGCTACGGTTCGGGAGCGATTGCCATGCTGGACGCGGGGACCATGGCGCGTCTGCCACAGGAGTTCCAGCTTGGATCGCATCCTGAGTCTTTTCAGTTTGAGAGGAAAGGACCAAGGATTTTCGTAAACCTTCCTGATCAGGAATCGATCGGTGTCATCGACCGCAAGACCGGCGCAGTGACTAAATGGGATATCAAGGGTGGGACGACGAACCACGCGCTGGCCTTCGACGAAACGAGCCGCCGCTTGTTCTCGGCAGCTCTCCAGCCGGGGAAACTCTGGGTGATTGACAGCGACTCTGGCAAAGTAATTGCCACTCTTCGAATTGTTCTGGGTGTTGACGACCTATGGTTCGATATGGATCGCAAGCGCATTTTAGCCACCGGGCACGCAGGGTTTATGAGCGTCATCCAGCAGATCGATCCTGATCACTACGACCTCATCGCTAACGTTCCGACTGCTGTCGGGGGCGGCACCAGTTTTTACCTTAAGACTCGGACGTCGGAAGGACTGTATGTCGCTGTGCCAAATACGTCCCATGGCGGCTCAGAGATATTGTTCCTTGCTGTTCAAGAGTAACACTTGAGGATCCCGTGAGTCAGCTGAAAGTGGAAGAAGCAATGGAGGATAGAAAGGTGCGCAAAGGAGGTATTCAATGGCTGTGCGACAGAAATCTAAGCTTGTTGTCACTGCTGCAATTCTTTCGGTCAGCATTTTGGTATCAGCCCGCCAAATGATGGCAGCTCAGGAGAAGGTGGCGCCCAAGGAGGTCGTCGACGATTTTTCCGGCGAGACAGTCGGCGCAGAGCCGACCAGTTTCGTCCCTGCGGTAGGAAACTGGATTATCGGTGCGGATGGAAACAATAAAGTGCTCATCGTGGACGGGCGGAAATGGTCCGAAGGACAACCCTCCGCCGGATTGGCGGATAAGGCGCGAGCGCTTTATGGCGAGAGGTACGCCGAGTTCTTGGATAACGTTAAGGCGTACGCCTATTTTCCGTTCGCTGTTTTTAAGGATTTGCAGGATTTCAAAGAAGGCGAGATCAGTCTTCGGTTTAAGCCTATCGCGGGGCGCATCGATCAGGGCGCAGGCATTCTTTTCAACTTAAAGCCCAATGGCGACTATCTGATAGTTCGCGCCAATGCGCTAGAAAACAATCTGGTGCTCTTCCAATATGTGCGCGGCAAGCGAAGCTCCGTCAAATGGATCCGTAACACCCCGACCGCGACGCAAACGTGGCACGACCTCAAGCTGGAGGTGAATGGAACTTCGGTAAAGGGTTATCTCGATGGAAAACTCTATCTCGAGCATACACTTGCCTCAGCAGTTTCAGGTAAAGTTGGTGTTTGGTCCAAAGCGGATAGCTTCGTCTATTTTGACGACTTCCGAGTACAGCCAAAGGGGTAAGCTGCGAAAGAATCGAGCATGTGTTGCGCAGGAAGCAGGCAAGCTTGGTTGCCTATCGGCAAAATCAAATAACTTAACAGCTTTCGATGATTTGGAATAAAGAGCTACAAACCGAAGTCGAAGTAAAGGAAAGGAGTCTGTATATGGAAAAGAAATTTTACACGAAGGTACTGTGTTCCTTAGCGATAGGTGGACTGGCGGCGCTTACGTACGTAGCGCTGGCGGGAACCATAACACCCAGCATTGCCGCGCAAGCTAAACTCGACACCGCCAAAATCGAGCAGCTCACGGGTGTAAAAGGAGAACTTAGCGAAAAAGAAGGCGTGTATACGGTCCGAGCTCCGCGCACGGATCTTCAGGTTACTACAGCGGGAGTGAAGATGAACCCGGCTATGGGCTTGACCTCATATGCAGCCTTCATGAAAGCCGCCGGTGCCCAGACAATGATGATGGGCGACACCACCATGCTCGAAGATCAGGTCAATCCTGTCATGAGTGTGGCTTTAGACAACGGCCTCGAAGTTACAGCTCTTCACAACCATTTTTTCTGGGACACGCCCAAAGTTATGTTCATGCACATCGGTGGTATGGGTGATGAGGAGAAGCTGGCTTCTGCGGTCGGAAAAGTATTCGCAAAGATCAAGGAAACCAGCGGTGGTAAAGGGGAAATACCCAAGGCTGATCTAGATCCGGCCAAGACCTCACTGGATCCCAAAAACATCGAAGGCATCATGGGCATGAAGGGACAAATGGGTAGTGGGGTTTACAAGATTACCATCGGCCGAACAACGAAGATGGGCGGACATGAGGTCGGAAATGCCATGGGCATCAACACGTGGGCGGCATTTGTCGGAAGCGATCAACAAGCGGTCGTCGATGGGGATTTTGTAATGTTGGAGAAAGAGCTTCAATCAGTGCTTAAGACATTGCGCAGTGCGGGCATCAACGTCGTCGCTATTCACAACCATATCGAGACGGAATCGCCGCGTATCGTCTTTCTGCACTACTGGGGGGTCGGCTCGACGACTGATCTAGCCAAGGGATTGAAGGCTGCGCTTGATACACAAAAGAAATGAAAAGTTTCGACAATATTTTTTTGCTTGGAACTTACTCTATTTTCTGACGCGCCATAGGAAATAAGCCAATCAGCTTTTAATCGCTTTCCCTAGCGGCTCAGTTTGGTGGTTACGGAGACAAGACAGCGATTCCAGAAAAAGAAAACTTTCGATGGAACAAGATAGTTACGAGCGAGTGGCAATTCTTTGCTCTGGCAATCGTGAGGCGAGGAGGAATACAACCGCCCAGAATAGCCGATTCTCAGACTTGTTCGGGGCCTTCGCCGCCAGGCGGATTTACGTCGAGCCTGCGATATATCACGATGATTTCTGCGAGGACGTTCGAGAACAGCTCATGCGGGTTGACGGCGTTCTGGTATGGGTCAATCCCATTGAAGGCGGACGGGACAGATCCGTCCTCGATTCTATG
>WNGO01007845.1_pt1 | contig 12151 bp, 11 predicted proteins | sample 5400511 | NCBI WGS metagenome assembly WNGO01 (sample SAMN13153380, study PRJNA577476) | soil metagenome | isolation source: 20 cm soil or saprolite under Garry oak tree replicate 2 | place: USA:California | collected 2016-06-15
CCGCAGCCGTTGCGTGAGGATGCCCGTGCCGCACGCCAGCTCGAGCACCGCTGCCTTGGGCGGCACCGCCAGCCGAGCGACGAGGTCGGCCGCGTACGGCTCGAACAGCATCGGGCCGAGGTAGCGATCGTAGGCGGCGGGAATGGAGCCGGTGAATTGCGCGCTGCGGTCGGTCACAACGTGACGGCGGTGCGATGCCGGTCCAGCCACCACGCCCACACCACCATCACCACGCTCATGATGATTGCCACCCAGCCCAGCGCCGACACGCTCGGCGGCGGCGGGCTTACGAGCTGACTGAGATACGAGACGACGAGCAGCGCCACGTAGCCCCACCACGCCCAGCGGCCGATCTTGTCGCGCGCCTGGGTGCTCGTGGTGTAGAGCCACACACCCACGACGAACATCAGTCCCTCGATGATCACCGTCCCCACCACCGACCGCCACAGTCCCAGCCCGACCATAGTCGCGGCGCTCGGCGCGACCGGCATGTCTTGCACATGCGTGACGACGTCGAGCACCCAATGGCTCAACACGCCGATGAAGAGGATCACGGCGCCGGCCCGGTACTTGGTGACGGCGTAGTAGCCGCCGCCCAGCAGCAGGCCCCACACCGTCAGCATCAGCAGACTGTGCGACCAGGGATACGAATCGAAGGTCAGCGTGAGAAACGGATTGGGACCACCGGTGACGCGGACCTGCTCGACGCCCAGGAGGACCAACACGGGCCAGATGATGTCGGCGAGCAGCGGCGCGGTGAGGAGCAGCCCCAGGTTGGTGCGGGGCGCTACCCGCTTGGAAGCGAATCCGACAGCAAAGTGACCAATGAACATGGTTAACGCGGAAGTTGGAACGCGGAACGCGGAACAGGATCGCGGACCGGTTCCGCGTTCAACGTTCCGCCTTCCGCGTTTGAGTCATGGAGGCGCGGGGAATCGAACCCCGGTCCGAGCTTGAATCCGCTACCACCCCTACGTGCGTAGGCGATGCTTCTTTAGTCTCGCGGACGCGGCGCAACGCCGGCCTCGACCACGACAAGCCCCTGAAAACTCTCGCGCGACCCGTTGGGGCCTCAGGTCACGCCAGCCCGACTTTGCGATACGTGAGCGCCGCCTCAGGCGGGCTGCCACTCACGCAGGTGCGTGAAGCCGAAGCTTACGCAGCCAGAGCCAGTTCAGAGTTGGCTTTTGTGTCTTCCCAGCAGGATTTACCAGGACGCTGAGCACCTGGGCACGCAGCGATAGCCTCACCAAACCCGTCGAAGCCTGTCGCCCCCTACTGCGCGCAAGCTAGCTGGCCACGACGGCCTTTTCAACCCGATTGCGCCCCGCCTGCTTGGCGCGGTACAGCGCCGCGTCCGCCAGCGCGCGCAAATTGTCCGGCGCGCACTCGGGATAACTCGCCACGCCGCACGATGCCGTGAGCGCCCGCGGTGCGCCGTCCCAATGCCACAGCGTCTTCTCGATCGACGCGCGCACGCGCTCGGCCACCTCGTAGCCCAGTGTGGCCGACGTATGCGGCAACCACAGCGCGAACTCCTCGCCGCCGATGCGCGCCACGGTGTCGTGATCGCGCACCTGCCGCAGCAGGATCTCGGCGATGTGCTGCAGTGCCTTGTCGCCCGCCGCGTGGCCCAGCGAGTCGTTCAGCTTCTTGAAATGGTCGATGTCGACGTACACGAGCGTCGCCGCAGTCCGCCCTCGCCCGCCCTCCCCCGACCTGAACGCATCGATCTTGGTCTCGAATTCCCGGCGGTTGTACAACCCCGTCAGCGGATCGAGCACCGCGCGCTGCTCCGCGGCCTGCACGGCGCTCGCGGCGGCCAGCCGGGGCCCCAACTCCGCCACGAGCCGCCCCAGCTGCTCCGCCTGGTTGGTCTCGGCGTCGAGCGGCGGGCCGATCAAGACCAACGCGCCGATCGCGAAGTGGCCATCGAGCAGCGGGTAGGCCGTGCCGGCCCGCTCCTGGCGCCGCCGCTCCGGGACGCCCGTGCCGAAGATGTCTTCCCGCCCCTGCGTGGCGATCGGGACACCGGACTGCACGGCCCGCGCCACCGGCGATTGTTCCGACAGGACCACGCGCTCGAGGCGCTGATCGGCCGCCTGAGACCGCGCCACGATGCGCAGCTCTTTGGACGCCTGATCCTGCAGCACCACCACCGCGCCGCGCTCCGTGAGCCGCTGCACCAGATCGAGGACGCCGCCGGTGATTCCCGCGACGCTATGTTCGCGCACCGACAGCGCCGCCGAGAGCTGTTTCACCACCCGGCGATCCGACGCCTCGACCTTCCGCAGCTCGACCGACTCGGCGACCCGCATGCCCGCCACCACCCGGCGGAGATCATCGCTCGCCGCCGTCGGATCGGTCTCCGATGGCAGCAGGACCCCCGCCCCGAACGGGAAGTCGCCCACCGCTACATAGGTGCCGAACGGCTCACGCACCACGTGGACGCGCCCGTCCACGCACGCGAGCTGGACCAGGGCGTCGCCGCGGCGGCGCGCATCCGCCGGCACGGCGGCATCGAACGCGGCGAGTGGCCCGGCGGCGAGGCCCACCGCCCACGCGGCTTTCCCGCCGTAGGCGCGGCGCAGCAAATCGATGGTGTGGGAGAAGTCTTCCGGCCGGGGCGGCGCGCCGCGTCGTGGGGCGCCCCGCCGCCGCGCACTGAGCAGCCAACCGAGGCCGAGCCCGCCCGCGAAGGCGAGGGGCACCCAGACGGTCATGTGTGGTTGATGCGACTCGCGGCGGCCGCGGCGCCGAATCCGTTGTCGATGTTGACCACGGTCACGCCCGACGCGCAGGAATTGAGCATGCCGAGCAGCGCCGCGATGCCGCCGAAGGAGGCGCCGTACCCGACGCTCGTGGGCACGGCGATCACCGGAGCTTTGACCAACCCGCCCACGACACTCGGCAGGGCGCCCTCCATCCCGGCGACCACGATTACGACCCCCGCTTCGCGCAGCACATCGGTCTGCGTGAGAATGCGGTGGATTCCCGCGACGCCGACGTCGGTGAGACGGGCCACGCGGTTCTTGAGGGCCCGCGCGGTGACCGCGGCTTCCTCGGCCACCGGCAGGTCGCTGGTGCCGGCCGTGACGATCAAGACGGTGCCCCGCCCCGTGGGCTCGGGCTCCGGGTCGGGCGGCAGGAAAACCGTCCGCCCCAGCTCGTTCACGTCGGCGCGGGGGAATCGCGTGGTGAGGGCCTGGCGCTGCGGCTCGTCGGCGCGCGTCGCCAGGAAACTGCCGCTCTTGGCCGCGAGACGCTCCGCGATGCCCACCACCTGCTCGGCCGTCTTGCCGAGGCAGAAGATGACTTCCTGGTGCCCCTGGGTGGCCGGTCGAAGGTGATCGATCTGCGCGAACGGGAGATGCTCGATGAGCCGCTCCATCTCGTCGAACTTCACGCGGCGGCCTCGATCTCGCGGGTGGCCAGATAATCGGCGAACACCGCTTCGGCCTGGGCCATGGACTCGATCTGGAAGAGCCGCTCGCGCAGCTGCGACGCGCCCGGCACACCCCTCGTGTACCAGCCGAAATGCTTGCGGAACTCGAGCGCCGTCTTGCGCGTGTCGCCCTGCAGGCGCAGCGCCAGGCGCGCGTGCTCCAGCGCCGTGGCGAAACGCTCCTCCGGCGTGGGTGCCGGCGGCTCGGGCTGCCCGTCGAGCAGCGCTCGGCCCACCTGGAAGATCCACGGATTCCCGAACGCGCCGCGGGCGATCATTATCCCAGCGCAGTTCGTATGCTGCTGCATTGCGATGACGTCGGCCGCCTTGTTGACGTCGCCGTTGCCGATCACCGGCACGTCGACCGCTTCGACCACACGGGCGATTTCGTCCCAATTGGCCTTACCCGTGAACATCTGGGTGCGCGTGCGGGCGTGCAGCGTCAGCGCCTGGGCGCCCGCCTCGCGGCAGCGCTGAGCGATGGTCACCGGATCGCGCTGCGTCTCGTCCCACCCGCTACGGATTTTCACGGTGACGGGCACCGGCGTGGCGCCGCGGACGGCCCGGATGATCTGCTGCACCAGCCCGAGATCCTTGAGGCACCCCGAGCCGCCGTTGTTGCGCACGACCTTCTTCACGGGGCAGCCGAAGTTGATGTCGATGAAGTCGGGCTGGAACAGCTCCGTGACCATCTCCGCCGCGCGGGCCATCGTGTCGGCTTCGGCGCCGTACAGCTGGATGCCGATGGGCCGCTCGACTTCCTCGAAACGCCCGTCGGCCAGCACCCGCTCGATGCCGCGCGACACCGCCACCGACGAAATGAATTCGGTGACGACCACGTCCGCCCCGAACCGCCGGCACACCTGGCGGAACGGTGCTTCGGACACGCCCGCCATCGGGGCGAGATAGAGTGGCGTCGCTGCACCAACGCGATAGGGGAACTCCATGAATCACAACGTAATGGCGCGTTGCGCCACGGGCAACCGGCCGTTAGGTTTCGCGCCGCTTACCAGAGGAACCGAACCACGAGCGGGGTGGCCGTGCGGTTACGCGAATTCTTCGCCGAAGACGCTATCAACCTCGAGCTCCAAAGCGACGCCAAGGATGCGGTGCTCAAGGAGCTCGTGGGCCTGCTGAAGCTCGACGAGAAATCCGACGCGCTGCTGTTCAAGATGTTGAAGCGCCGCGAGACGCTGGGGTCGACCGGCATCGGCCAGGGCATCGCGATTCCCCACTGTCGCTCCAACGTCGTCACCAAACTGCGCGTCGCGTTCGGCCGCCGGCTGGCCGGTGTCGATTTCAAGGCCATCGACGACAAGCCGGTCCACTACTTCTTCCTGATCGTCGCCCCGCCACTCGAAGTCTCCAACCAGTACCTGCCCGTGCTCGGCAAGATCGCGCAGTTCGCGAAGGAATCGGATGTGCCGGATCGGTTGGCTAAACTGAAGACGGCTCCTGAGTTCTTGCAACTGCTCGAGCAAAAGAACATATAGACAGCGACGCTAGGACAAAGCGACGCTAGGAGAAGGCGATGCGTGTTTCTGTCGCTCCCCGCGTGGGAATGATGGTGCTGCGCCGCACGGCGGCCGACATCCTCCCGGCATGGGTGACTTCAGAGGCCTTCTCGCGTGGCAAGAGGCCCAAGCGTTCGCCGTGCTTTCCAACGCCGCCATCGCCAAGCTCCCGTCTCACGAGCGCTACGCGCTGGGTGATCAGTGGCGCAGGGCGAGCTACAGCGTCGTGCTCAATCTGGCGGAGGGCAACAGCCGCAGGGGCCCTCGCGAGTTCCGCCGCTACCTCGACATTGCCCGTTCCTCACTCCATGAGCTGGAAGGAGTCCTGGAGCTCGCCAACGCTCTTATCCTAGCGTCGCCTCGCCCTAGCGTCGCTTGTCTCTTATCCCCAATATGCATCACCTGCTGAGCGCCGGTCTCACGGCCGCCCTTAGCGCGCAGCAGCGGAACTTCCGCAGCGTGAAGGTGGGGAGCTGTCCGTCCGCGGACAGCGTGATCGGGAAGATGAAGGACGATTGGGACGGCCAAGTCTACGGGTATTACGACCCGCAGGGCGACAGCACGTCGTTATGGTCGGGAACGATGATGATCTATGACGAGCAGGACACGTGGGTGTCCGCCGGATGGCGGTTCACCGGAAAGGCGCCCCGTGATTTTCCGCGGCCGCTGCTCGGCGTGATGGTCCGCGGCACGAAGTGGCACCAGGTGCTCGATGCGGCGTCCCCGCCGCCGATCAACCTGGTGCTGGACGATTCCATCTTGATCGCCTTCCCACCGACGCTGCGGGGCACGTACGAGGGCGCAGAGCGCGCCGACCGCGTCGTGATCCCGCTCAGTGTGAACCTCACGGACCTGCAGTTCCGCGGGGTCGTGCGCGCGAAGAAGATCTTGGTGCGGGTCGGGACGACCATACTGGAATTGGGTCGCCAGGACCGTCACGATCTGAGGGCGTTGTACCGCGTTGCCTCCTGCCCCCTGCCGGTAACCTTCAACAGCGGCTCGAACTAGCGTCGCTTTATCCTAGCGTCGCCTCACCCTAGCGTCGCCTCACCCAATCACTCCCACTCTATCGTCGCCGGCGGCTTCGAGCTGACGTCGTAGGTCACGCGGTTCACGCCGCGCACTTCATTGATGATGCGATTGGACATCTTGGCCAGCACGTCCGGCGCGAACGGATACCAGTCCGCCGTCATGCCATCTCGGCTCGTGACCGCCCGCAGCGCCACGACATGATCGTACGTGCGGCCGTCGCCCATCACCCCCACTGACTTGATCGGCAGCAACACGGCGAAGGCCTGCCAGATCTGATCGTACAGACCCGCGGCGCGGATCTCCTCGATGTAGATCGCATCCACCAGCCGCAGCAGATCGAGCCGCGGCTCCGTCACGACGCCCAGCACGCGGATCGCGAGCCCCGGTCCCGGGAACGGATGCCGCCCCACGATCTCCTCGGCCAGGCCGAGCTCCCGTCCCACTTGTCGCACTTCGTCCTTGAACAGCTCGCGCAGCGGCTCGATCAACTTCCACGGCAGGTCGGGTCGCAGGCCGCCGACATTGTGATGCGTCTTGATCGTCACCGACGGCCCGCCGCGCGGCGACGACGACTCGATCACGTCGGGGTACAGCGTCCCCTGCACCAGGAAGCCGACGTCCCCCTCCACGTGCCGCGCCGCGTCCTCGAACACGTCGATGAAGGTATGGCCGATGCGGCGGCGCTTCTCCTCGGGGTCTTCGATTCCCTCGAGCTGCTGGAGGAATCGTTGCGACGCGTCGACGACGCGCAGGTCGATGCCCATGTGCTTCTTGAACGTGCGCTCGACCTGGTCGCGTTCGTTCAAGCGGAGCAGCCCATGATCCACGAAGATACAGGTCAGTCGGTCCCCGATGGCGCGGTGCACGAGTGCCGCGGCCACAGCCGAGTCCACGCCGCCCGAGAGCCCGCAGATGGCGCGCCGCGTCTTGCCCACCGTTCCTTTGATCTTCGCGACCTCCTGCTCGACGTAGTGCCCCGGCGTCCAATCGGGTGTGCAATGACAGATCCCGAACAGGAAGTTCGCGATGATCTCGCCGCCGCGGTTGGTGTGGGCCACTTCGGGATGGAACAGCACGCCGTGGATGTTGTTGGACTCGTGACGGAAGCCCGCCACCGGCGCGTTGTCGCTCGTGGCGATGACGCGGAAGTGGGGTGGCGGCGTCACGATCTTGTCGCCGTGACTCGCCCAGACCGTGAGCTTCGTCCCCACCGCGAAGCCCGCGAATAGGCCAGCCGGTTCCTTGACCGTGACCTCAGCTCTGCCGTACTCGTGCGCGTCGGACGGCGTGACTTTGCCCCCCGCGAGATGCGCGATCAGCTGCATGCCGTAGCAGATCCCCAGGACGGGAATGCCGAGGTCGAGCAAGGCGCGATCGACGGTCGGGGCGCCCGGCTCGAACACCGAGTTGGGACCGCCCGAGAGAATGATCCCCTGCGGTGCGAACTGTTGCACGAACGCGAGGTCAGTGCCTTTGGTGGCCGGATGGATCTCGCAGTACACGTGCTCCTCGCGCACCCGCCGCGCGATCAGCTGCGTGAACTGCGAGCCGCAATCGAAGATCAGGATCTTGTTCACGTTTGGTACCACGTCGTGGGCTCGAGCACCTCGCCCCGCAGCAGGTCGTCCAACGTCTCCCGCTGCCGCGCCACGTAGTAGCGATCGCCATCCACCAGGACCTCAGGCGGCCGCGGCCGGGCGTTGTACGTGCTGCTCATCACGAAGCCGTAGGCGCCGGTGCCGAGCAGCGCCAGCACCTCGCCGGGCGCCACCTCGGGCAGCTTGCGATCGAGGGCGAGGAAGTCGCCCGACTCGCAGATCGGGCCCACCACGTTCATCAGTTGCTCGTCACGGCGGCCATCCGACAGCGGCACGATCTCATGATGCGCGTTGTAATGGCTGGGTCGGACGAAGTCGGTCATGCCGGCGTCCACGATCACGTACTCGCGCGCGCCGGCGTGCTTGCGGTACAGCACGCGCATCAACAGGACGCCGGCATTGGCCACGAGGAACCGGCCCGGCTCGCACTGCAAGCCCAATCCCGCCGCTTTGATCGGCCGCGCCACCGCATCGGCCCACGCTTCGAGGCTTGGTACCTTCTCGTTGTGGTAGCGCACGCCCAGGCCGCCGCCCACGTCGAGCCACTCGATGCCGCTCATTCCGGAGGCGCGGATCGCCGTCACCAGCTCGAGCAGCTTGACCGTGCCGCGATGGTACGGCTCCACTTCGTTGATCTGCGAGCCGATGTGCATCGCGAGGCCGTGCAGCCGCAGCAACGGGTGCTCGCTGATGCGCCGCGCCACGGCCACCACTTCATCGAACGGCACGCCGAACTTCGCCGTCTTGTCGCCCGTCTTGGTGTAGGGGTGGGTGTCGGTCGCGACGTCGGGATTGACCCGGATGCCCACGCCGGCGGGCCGGCCCACCCGATCGGCTGCCGCGATCAACGCGTTCAGCTCGGCCGGTGACTCGATGTTGATCGAGCCGACGCCGACGCGGATCGCCTCTTCCAGCTCCGCGCCGGTTTTGCCGACGCCCGAGAACAGGATGGTCTCGGGCGGAAAGCCGGCGAGCAACGCCCGGCGCAGCTCGCCCACCGACACGATGTCCGCTCCCGCGCCGAGCGCACGCAGCACGCGCAGCACGCCGACGTTGCTGTTCGCCTTGACCGAATAGCAGATGCGGTGCGGTACGTCCTTCAAGACGTCGTCCAGCGCGTGGTACTGCGCGCGGATCAGGTTGGCGCCGTACACGTAGGCCGGCGTCCCGACCCGATCGGCGATGGCCTGCAGCAGCTGCGGGTCGAACCCTAAAGGGCGGGACCCTAGTACGCCTGCGCCCAAACCGTACCCTCCTCGGACCGCGTCAAAGTGCGTGCGAAACCTCGACTGACCGGGGGCTGGGCGCAACACCCCCGCGCAACAGCCCGTAGCCGGCGGGCCACGTTGTCGCCGCGCTCGCCCCCACGACCGGCGTCGGCGCAAGACTTGCGGCGCGCGACGGCGGCAGTCCTTCGCCCTCGAACCAACAGGCCGAATCCCGTCACGCGGCCGCGAAAGGAGAAGTCCCTATGCGCATTCCCCGTGTCGCGCTCGGCGTGATCCTTCTGGTCGCGGCCTGTGAGACTTCCAGCAATCTCACCCAGCCGCCGTCAGCGCAATTCGCATCCGTCGCCAGACCCGAGAGGCTCACGATCATCGATCTCGGTACGTTGGGCGGTGGGTCGAGTTTTCCCGCCGCGCTCAACGCGGCCGGTTCGGTCGTAGGCTACAGCACGACGGTGGACGGCTTGGACCACGCATTTCTCTGGACCAAGGGCGCGATGCAGGACCTGGGAACACTCGGAGGTACCTCCAGTTTCGCGACGGACCTCAACGGAGCCGGTCGCGTCGTGGGGTACAGCGAGACCACGGTCGGCGACACCCACGCCTTCGTCTGGGAGGGCGGACGCATGCTGGACCTGGGCACGCTGGGCGGTAGCTGGAGTCAGGCAGCGGCCGTGAATGCCGCGGGAGGCGTCACGGGCTTCAGCACAACTGCGGCCGGCGCAATACACGCGTTCTTCTGGTCTGACGGAACGATGCGCGACCTCGGCACGATTGGTGGCTCTTGGAGTTGGGGTCAAGCGCTCAATCCTACTGGGTATGTGACCGGATATAGCGGCACTGCCGCCGGCCGGAATCACGCCTTCTTGTGGGCCGGCGACACGATGCAGGATCTTGGCACCCTGGCGGGCACCTGGAGCGAAGCGGGAGTCGTCAATGCGCGCGGGCAGGTGGCCGGTCGCGCCGAAATGATTCCCGGCCACGGCCTCGACGGCTACTTCCACGCCTTCCTGTGGGACGGGCGCGGAATGCACGACCTTGGCACGTTAGGGGGCATCAGCAGCTACGCGACGGGCATCAATGATCGTGGCCAGGTCGTCGGCTACAGCAATCTGGCGGGCGCCCCCGGTCGCTTTCACGCGTATCTGTGGGACGGTGGAGCGATGCTCGATCTTGGCACCCTTGGTGGACTGGGGAGCACTGCGAGAGCGCTGAATAATGCGGGTCACGTCGTTGGCGACAGCCGCACGGCGTCCGGAGATGACCATGCGTTCCTCTGGGAGAATGGCACTATGCGTGATCTGGGCACGCTCGACGGCGCCAGCTTCAGTGCGGCCCTCGCCATCAACGCCGGAGGCGACATCGCCGGCTACGTCGTCGAACCGGGCCTAATAACCCGCGGGGTGCTCTGGACGACGGTGTCAAAGCCCTAGTACGCCTGGGCCCAAACCGCCTCCTCCACACTCGGCTTGCCGCACCACACGCAGGTCTTGGGTTGGTCCTTAGAGCGGAACTCGGGATCCGGCAGCACGCGCACCGTGGCGCCGGTCTCCTGCTTGATCTGCGCCTCGCACTCGCCCGAGCCGCAGAAGCCGCCGTAGGCAAAGCCGCCGTCGCCCTTCATCAGGGCGATGAGCTGTTCCTTGGTGACGCCGCGCACTGAGTGCTGTTCGCGTCGCTCGAGCGCGCGCGCGAGCAACAGCGCCTGGATCTCATCCAGCGCGGCCGCCACCGTCGCGGCGAGGCCGTCGAGTTTCACCGGTGCTTTGCCGCCGGTGCGGCGCGCGGCCATCGCCTGGCCCTGCGCCACGTCGCGCGGGCCGATCTCCAGCCGCAGTGGCACGCCCCGCGCTTCCCACTCGAAGTACTTGGCGCCGGGCTTCACCGTATCCCGTCCATCGAGGTGGACGCGAATCCCGGCTTTGGCCAGATCTCCCTTCACAACCTCCGCAACTTCCAAAACGGTCTTCTGCTCGTCGTCGCTCTTCCAGATCGGCACGATCACCACCTGCAGCGGCGCCAGACGCGGAGGACAAATCAGGCCGTTGTCGTCGGAGTGCGTCATGATCAGTCCGCCGATCAGCCGTGTGGAGACGCCCCACGACGTGCTCCACACATGGTCGAGCCCGCCCGCGGCGGTCTGGAACTTCACATCGAACGCTTTGGCGAAGTTCTGGCCGAGGAAGTGCGACGTGCCGGCCTGCAGCGCCTTGTTGTCCTGCATCAGCGCTTCCACGGCATACGTGCGCACCGCGCCGGCGAACTTCTCGCCGTCCGTCTTCACCCCCGTCAGCACCGGCATCGCCATCCACTCTTCCTGGAACGTGCGGTACACGCCGAGCATGCGGCGCGCCTCGGCCTCCGCCTCCGCTTCCGTGGCGTGCGCCGTGTGACCCTCCTGCCACAGGAACTCGGTGGTGCGGAGGAACAGCCGCGTGCGCAGCTCCCAGCGCACGATGTTGCACCACTGGTTCATCAGGATCGGCAGATCGCGATAGCTCTGAATCCACTTGGCGAGCATCGCATAGATGATCGTCTCGGACGTCGGCCGCACCACCAGCGGCTCCTCCAGGGCCGACGCCGGATCCACCACTACGGCGCCCGCGCCGGCCTTCCCCGTGGCCTTGAGACGCGTGTGGGTCACCAGGGCCACTTCCTTGGCGAAGCCTTCCACGTGCTCCGCCTCCTTCGCCAGAAAGCTTTGCGGAATGAACAGCGGGAAGTAGGCGTTGCGGTGGCCCGTCGCCTTGAACATGTCGTCCAGGGCGCGCTGCATCAGCTCCCAAATGCCGTAGCCGTTGGGGCGGATCACCATGCAGCCGCGGACGGGCGAATAGTCCGCCAGCTCGGCCTGCATGATGACGTCGTTGTACCAGGCGCTGAAGTCCTGCGCGCGCGGCGTGATTTTCTGTGCTTGCGCCATGTCCTCTCAGATCCGGTCCAGCGTGTCCCGCGTGCGCTCGTTGCGCACGTTGCCCGTGTTCAGCGTGGTCGCGGGCTCGAACAACATTACTTCGACGGGCTCGTCCGCCACCGGCCGGTGCTCGACGCCGCGCGGCACGATGATGAACTCCCCCTGCTCCACCCACACATTGCGGTCGCGGAATTCCATGCGGAATCGGCCGCGCACGACGTAAAACAGCTCGTCTTCCTGGTCATGGTGGTGCCAGACGAACGGCCCGTGGAACTTCACCACCTTCACGAGCTGGCCGTTCAGCTCGCCCACGATCTTGGGGCTCCAGTATTCGGAGAACTGCGCCAGCTTGTCGGCCAGACGGACCGTGTCGGGCGACTTCACCCCGCCATCCCGTCGAAATACCCGCCCACGATCGCGGC
>WNGO01004203.1_pt1 | contig 12149 bp, 12 predicted proteins | sample 5400511 | NCBI WGS metagenome assembly WNGO01 (sample SAMN13153380, study PRJNA577476) | soil metagenome | isolation source: 20 cm soil or saprolite under Garry oak tree replicate 2 | place: USA:California | collected 2016-06-15
AAGCGCCTTCTGCTTCGAAGCCTCGTCATCGCCCGCGATGAAGGCGTCGAGCCTCGTGCCGTCGATGATCGGGTCAGCCATCTTGGAGGCAAACGCGTAATTGAAGGCCTTCACCACGTGCGCCTTCGGCACCTGCTTCTGTATGCGCTCGGCCACCGAGGAGCCATCGAGCACCTGGCCTGGATCCTGCGGGTTGATGCGGTTGGTGACGTCGATGATCACCTTGCCATCGAGATCGGACACCAAGCCGCCAACCACCTCGTCAACCTTGTTCGCCGGCACCGCGAGGACGACCAGCTCGGCGTCCTTGACAGCTTCCCTGTTGGAGTTGGAGGCGTGCGCTTTCGTCGCCCTGGCCGCGTCCGCCGCATGCTGCGGGTCGTCGCGGAGAGGGTGACGTTGTGGCCCGCCTTGGTCGCCGAGCCCGCCAGCGCCTTGCCGACATTCCCCGAGCCGATGATTGCGATCTTCATTGCAACCCTCCCTGTTTGGTCCTAAGAATTTCCAACCGTCAGATGTGGGGGGTTTATTCGGCGCCGCGCTCCCGCGACGCGGACGAGGATGGAGGAGGCCGCGATGCTCACCACCACGGCGCCGATGAGGCCGGCGCTCACCTCCTTGGTGATGAATCCGGCGCCGACGGCCAGGGCTCCCAAAACGTAGCTGAACTCGCCGACCTGCCCCAGACCGATCGAGAGCTGGAGAGTCCTGGCGCCGAGATGACTGAAGCGCGACAGGAGCCAGACCACGAGGACCTTGCCGAGCAGGACCATCGCGAGAAAGGCCAGCAGCCACGGCAGCGAGCGGACGACATCGGTGGGGTCGATCACCGTGCCGAGCGCGACGAAGAACATGACCGCAAACAGGTCGCGGAAGGGAAGAAGCCGCTGGCGGGCCTCGGCCGCGATTGGGCTTTCGGTGATCGCGAGACCCGCGACGAACGCGGCGAGGGCGAGAGGGACCCCGAAGAAGCGCGACCCGACGCCGGCGACCAGAAGGCCGCTGGCCACTGAGACCAGAAGGAAAAGGTCGTGCTCGGTCTGCAGGCGCCGGAGCAGCCAGGGCAAGACGAAAGCCGCGATCGCCGACAGGACGCCGAAGGCGATCACCCCCGCGATCGCCGACAGGCCGGAGCGTCCCCCTACCCCAAGCACGACGACGAGAATGAGCGCCGAGCTGACGCCGACCAGGTCCTGGATGAGGCTCCATCCGAGGAGGACCTCGTCGGTCCTCGTATCGGTTGTCCTCCGGCGGCTGCGCGTGATGTTCACGACCACCACGCTCGATGACATCGCGATGGAGAGGCCGATCATGGCCGCACCGGCAGGGGCGATGCCGAGCGCGAGACAGGCAAGGGCGCTCGCCACCCAGGTGACGAGGACCTGCACGGGCGTGAGCAGGAGGAGGCGCCGGCCCTCGCGCGCCAGCCGCAGCGGGTTGATCTCGATGCCGACCTCGAACAGGAGCAGCACGACGCCGACGTCGGCCAGGACCGAGAGCTGGTCCCGGTTGGCTACATAGCCAGGTGTGAACGGCGAGACGAGCACGCCGACCAGCAGGTAGCCGATGACCGCCGGCAGCCCGATCGCCCGCGCCCCTCGTCCGGCGAGTGCGGCGAGGAAGAGGAGCAGACCGAGATCCAGGATGGCGGGTGCCGTACGGTCCACTGCCGGGAGAATAAGGCGGAACGGATGGGCGAATTGAACTGGCGACCGGCGCGGCGGCCAGAGCGGACGCCGCTCGACGGCGACTCGGTGCGGCTGGAGCCTCTGGACCCGGCGCGGCATGGGGAGGATCTCTTTGCCGCAGCCAAGGATGCTGACGAGACCTGGCTGTATCTGCCGTACGGCCCGTTCGAAAGCAAGGCCGGCTTCGTCGAATGGCTCGGCCGGCGAGCGCCCGTGGACGATCCGCTGACGTTCACGATCATCGATCGCGAAGCCGGGGCCGCACGCGGCCTGGCGAGCTTGATGAGAATCGTGCCGGAGCATGGGGTCATCGAGATCGGCCACATCTGGCTTTCGCCGGCACTGGCCCGGACAAGACAGGCCACCGAGGCGATCTACGTCATGTCGCGGTACGCGTTCGACCTGGGCAATCGACGGTACGAGTGGAAGTGCAACGCCGAGAACGTGGCCTCACGGCGCGCCGCCGAGCGGTACGGCTTCACCTTCGAGGGAATCTTTCGCCAGCACATGGTTGTCAAGGGCCTGAACCGCGATACCGCGTGGTACTCGATGACGGACGGCGAGTGGCCCTCCCGGCGCGCGGCGTTCGAGGCGTGGCTCTCTGCGGACAACTTCGACTCATCCGGCCGTCAGCGGCGCTCGCTGGCCGCCCTTCGGGAGGGAATACAAGCTTCGGCCGGCTGATAACACCGATTGATGGCTGTGACGAAAGACGCGGTCGATGCCGCACTGCAGCGGGGGCACACGATCGACATCACGACCAAGGGGCGGAAGAGCGGGAAGCCCCGGACGATCGAGATCGTGTTCCACAACATCGCCGGGCGCATCTACATCAGCGGCACGCCCTATCCGGGAAAGCGCAAGTGGCTTTTGAACCTCGAGGCGGACCCCCACTTCACCTTTCACCTCAAGGGCCGGACGCGGGCCGACCTGGCCGCCACCGCCCGCGCAATCGACGATGAGGTCGAGCGGCGCGAGATCCTTCCTCACATCGCCCGTGCATGGAACCGAAACGACCTCGACCGGATGGTCCGCTACAGCCCGCTGATCGAGGTCACATTCGACCCAGAGCGCTAGGCCTTGGCGCGCGGCGTTTCGTCTAGCGACCTGACGCGGAGGCCAACCAGGGTGATCCCGACGAACAGGACAAGCAGGGCGAGATAGAACGGGACCTGATCCAACGAGGCCGGCAGGATCGCTGCTAGCGCAATGAATGCGATCAGGGCAGCTGCCCCAACCGCCGGACCGAGCCAGACATAGGCGTGCCACCGCGAATCGCCGCGGGAGCTCACGGCCAGGAAGAACATGGCCAGCAACAGCGGAAGGAAGATCGTTACGAAACCGATTCCGTGTATGGCTCCGTGCCATGTCGCTGGTGCGTTCGGTGGCCCGGTATCGGTCGGAAAGACGCTGAGTAGAAATCCGAATCCAGCCACGCCCAACAGCACAGGCGCGACGCGGGCCAAGCGTCCTGGGCGCACCGAGCGGTAGAGGGCGACCGCAAGGCCGATCATCAGGAATCCGAATAGAGCGAAATTGGCCATTTGCGCCCAGCCAAACTTGCCGAGGGCGAGGCTGCTCGGGTAGTTGACGCCGTGGGAGGCGCCAGGTGTCCAGCCGAACCCTGTCAGCGTGTCGAACTCCAACGCAGTCAGGACGATCACAATCGCCGACCACAGCCACGGGGCGACCATTCCCCCGGTGGCCAGCTTTCGGGTCGCAGGCAGGCCGCGCATCACGGAATTCTGTCATGCGGTGGACCCATAAAAAAGCGCCGCCTGGACATCCAGACGGCGCCTTGCTGGGGGAGGTATGTCAGCTACAGCCGGTCGTTGCTCCGCAGTTGAGGCACTTGTAGCAAGAGCCCGACCGGACGGTGATCGCGCCGCAGTCGGCGCACGCGGGCGCGTCGCCCGTGTTGACAAACGCAAGCTTCTGGACACTGCTCGGCGCGGCGATGACCTTGAACTCTGTCGTGGCCGCCTTCGGATTTTCTGACGGTGCGCCCTGCGCGCGCCCGGCGGCCGGCGTCTCTTCGCGTCGAATCACGCCCGCCTCGTCCTGGTCCTCGACTGGCAGGAAGTGGCTCGCCATCCAGCGGAAGATGTAGTCCACGATCGATTTCGCGATCGGGATCTCTTTGTTCTTCGTGAATCCGGACGGCTCGAAGCGCATGTGGCTGAACTTGTCGACCATGAACTTCAGCGGCACGCCGAACTGCAGCGCGTATGAGGTCTGTGTGGCGAACGCGTCCATCAGGCCCGAGATGGTCGAGCCCTCCTTGGCCATCGTCACGAACAGCTCGCCGGGCATGCCGTCCTCGTAGAGGCCGACGGTCAGGTAGCCCTCGTGCCCGCCGATGTCGAACTTGTGGGTGACCGCCTTGCGCTCGTCTGGCAGCTTTCGCCTCACCGCGCGGTACTCGACGTCCGCTGACGTAGGCGCAACCTTCTTCTCTTTGTCGAGCGAGGTCGAGAGCGGTTGCGAGCGCTTGCAGCCGTCGCGATAGATCGCGATGCACTTGAGGCCGAGCTTCCATGACTCCATGTAGGTCTGCTCGATTTCCTCGACCGTCGCTTCGGTCGGCAGGTTCACCGTCTTCGACATCGAACCCGAGATGAAAGGCTGCACGGCGGCCATCATCCGGACGTGGCCCATCGGGGCGATCGAACGTGCGCCCTTGACCGGCTTGAACGCGCAGTCGAACACCTTCAGGTGCTCGTCCTGCAGATGAGGAGCGCCCTCGATCGTGTCGTTCTCGTCGATGTATTCGACGATCTCTTTGACCTTGACCTCGTCGTAGCCGAGCTTGCGCAGTGCCGCCGGCACGGTCGTGTTCACGATCTTCAGGAGGCCGCCGCCGACCAGCTTCTTGTACTTGACCAGCGCGAGATCGGGCTCGATGCCCGTCGTGTCGCAGTCCATCATCAGGCCGATCGTTCCCGTGGGCGCGAGCACCGTCGCCTGCGCGTTGCGGTATCCGTGGGCGCGACCGAGCTTGACTGCTTCGTCCCAGGTGTCTTTAGCGCCCTGGATGACGTCAGCCGACTCCGGGGACGTGGTGATCTGGTGTGCCGCGGCGCGATGCTTTTCCATCACGCGAAGCATCGGCTCGCGGTTTTTGGCGTACTCGCTGAAAGGACCTTTGACCTGGGCCATCCTGGCCGATTGGGCGAATGCGCGCCCGGTCATGATCGCGGTGATCGCGCCCGCGAAGCGCCGCCCTTCGTCCGAGTCGTAGGCCAGGCCCATCGACATCAGCAAGGCGCCGATGTTGGCGTAGCCGAGCCCCAGCGGCCGGAGCGCCTCCGAGTTCTTGCCGATCGCCGGGGTGGGGTAGGAGGCGTTCGAGACGAGGATCTCCTGGCCGGTGAAGCAGACGTCGACGGCGCGCTGCAAGCGCTCCACGTCGAACGTCCCCTGCGCGGCCTGGAACTTCATCAGGTTCAAGGACAGGAGGTTGCATGCCGTGTCGTCAAGGAAGACGAACTCCGAGCACGGGTTGGTGGCGTTGATCCGGCCCGTGTTGGGCACCACGTTCCAGTCCTGGATCGTGGTGTCGAACTGCAGGCCTGGGTCGCCGCATATCCACGCCGCATCCGCGACCTCGCGCCACAGGTCACGCGCCTTGTAGGTGTCGACGGTTCGGCCGCCGACGACGGCCTTCGTCTTCCACTCTTTGTCGTCGATGACCGCGCGCATGAAGTCATCGGTCACGCGGACCGAGTGATTGGCGTTCTGGAACTGGACTGAGTCATAGGCGCCGCCAGGTACGTTGAAGCCCGCGTTGTAGCCGGCCTCGATCAGCGCCCACGCCTTCTTCTCTTCCTCCGCCTTGGAGTGGATGAAGTCGACGACGTCGGGGTGGTCGGCGTTGAGGATGACCATCTTGGCCGCGCGACGGGTCGTCCCGCCCGACTTGATGGAGCCGGCGAAGGAGTCGTAGCCCTTCATGAACGAGACCGGGCCGGAGGCCGTTCCGCCGCCCGAAAGCTGCTCTTTGGAAGAGCGCAGGACCGACAGGTTGGTTCCCGTGCCGCTGCCGAACTTGAAGAGCATGCCCTCGGTCTTGGCCAGGTCGAGGATCGACTCCATCGAGTCCTGGACCGAGTTGATGAAGCAGGCGGAGGCCTGCTGGGAGCGACTGGGGATGCCGATGTTGAACCAAACGGGGCTGTTGAAGGACGCGTGCTGGGTCACCAGCAGGAAGCGCAGCTCCTCAGCCCAGTTGGCGGCGTCTTCCTCTGTGGCGAAGTAGCCACCCTGGCGGCCCCAATCCGCGATGGTGTCGACCACCCGGTCGATGATCTGGCGGACGCTGGTCTCGCGCTCCGGGCTGCCCGGGCTGCCTCGGAAGTACTTCTGGGCCACCACGTTGATCGCCAGCTGCGACCAGGAGCGGGGGACCTCGACGTCCTTCTGCTCGAAGATGACCTGGCCCTTCTCACCTGTGATCGCGGCCGTGCGCCGCTCCCACTCGACCAGGTCATACGCGTGGCTGCCTGGAGGTGTGAAGAAACGGTTGAAGCGCAGCCCTTTGGCTTTGCCATGCCCGTTGCCATTGGAGTGCTTGGTGGCGCGGGACCCCGTGAGGTCGGCGAGATTCTTGGCCATCTGACTAGAACGCCTCCTTAAATCATCCCCGGAGTGGGTGTTTTTGAACCGCTTTGCTGGGACGTCTGCTGGATCGTTGGACTTATTCGTTTGGGGATGCAAGAGGCCCCAGAGCATGCCCGCCACTTATGCCCCAGGGCCTCGATGTAACTCCGTTGAGCATACGACCGGCTTTTGGGCTTGTCAAGCCTCAAACACAAGATATTTGGCCTGAACATGCCTTTACCCCCTACATGTTGGTGGAATACCTGTGGATATCCCTGGTGACGAGTTGGGCACAGGCTGGGCAAGAACTGGGGGAAAGCGCCCAAATCGGCTCCCTATTGGACCGAGTCGACCAGGGCCAGACGGAGCGTTTCTGTGGAAAGCTGGTCTCCCGCACCGGGGGAATCTGTGGAAACGGTTTCCCCGGACGATTCGGTGATTTGCACAGCCTGTGTGGAGGCTCGAATCTTGGCCGTCGCCTGCCTTCCCTCGGTGTAGGCGTTCTGGAGCACGGTCAGGGAACGCTGAACCTTGTTCTCCAGGATTCCCTCGAGGACGTCGACCTGGCGTTCGATGTCGATCAGGGCGGACTGCAGCTTCTCCATGTCGACGCTGCGGGCAAACTGCAGGTGGAGCTGGTAGAGCGTGAGGAGGTAGGGCAACGCCATGGCGTAGCCGACGACCATCACGTGCCGGCTGTGCGCGTTGACGATGGCTCCGCGGCAGACGTCGTAGGCGGCATCGGGGATCACAGCCAGCGCAAATGGGGCGGTCGTCGCCGGGTCGATGTACTGGCTGACCTCGCGCACGCGCCGTTCGACCTCGCGTTCGACCTGGCCCATGAGCTGCGCGCGGCGATTGGCATCGAGCCCTGGCGCCGCCAGCTGCTCGAGGGCCACGCTGGAGACCCACTTGGAGTCCATCGGCAGGAGCTTGCCGCCGGGCAGGCGCAGCGCCAGCTCGACCACCTTGCCGCCGACCCAGACGTTGCGCTGCAGCATCTCGGGCGGGAGGTGGCGCAATGCTTCCTCGAGGATGTGCTCGCCCGCGGCGCCGCGGCTCGAGCTGCCGGCGATCACGCTTTCCAGGCGCTTGAGGCTCGCCCGTGCCTCCTCCTCGACCGGCTGCCGGGCCGAGATCGCGGAGCGCAGACCCTCGACCACCGACTGGGTCTGCGTCAGGCGCTCGCGAAGCTCGGCCGCCTGCGATTCCTGCGACTGGCCGCCCGTCTGGAGGCGAGCCTTGAGCTCGGCGACGTCCCTGGCGTGCCCGTCGGTGCTACGCGAAAGATTCCAAACGAGGAGCCCGACCACCCCGATTCCGACCATGAGGCATACCAGGAGCAGCGCGAACAACAGTTCGAGCACCGACATATTGCGAATTGTAGCCCCGAATCAGGGTATAAACAACCCCGTTAACATGACCTCGATGGCCGAAGTCCACCCGTTTCCGGAAGCCGAGCAGGCGCCGGACCGCATCCCTCTCGAAGAGGTCTACATGCGCATGGCCGAGGAGCTGGCCAAGCGCTCGACCTGTGCCCGGCTGCAGGTGGGCACGGTGATCACGACACCGGACCTGACCCAGGTCCTCGGTATCGGCTACAACGGCAATGCCCGCGGCCTGCCCAACCGCTGCGACTCGACCACCCCAGGATCCTGCGGCTGCCTGCACAGCGAGCAGAACGCCCTGATCAAGGCCGGCGCGCAGCTGCCCGGGAAGGTGATGTTCGTCAGCGCCTCACCGTGCGTGATGTGCGCCAAGATGGCGATCAACGCCAACGTGAGCCGTGTCTATTACCGCGAGGCGTACCGCGACCCGGCCGGGCTCGACACCCTGCGCCAGGGCGGGGTGGAGGTCATCCACTACAACCGTTGGCGCGACCTCTGGCGCTAGCCCTTCTTCCCTAGTCGCGCACCACTTCCCAGCCGGTGTCCGTGCGCACGAGGCGCGGCTCGACGATCGGAACTTCGCGCAAACTGCGTGCGCGCGCAAAGAGCTTCGCCGCATCGGGTTCGTCTGCGACGGATTCAATTACAGCTCGGGTCGCGTACACCAGGGTCACGTCCGCCGTTTCGAGCGCCCGACGCGGTGCGATCCACCGCCAGTCCGTGACCTCGCCTGCTTGCGGGCGGATGGTCTGCAGAGCCGGTATGCGGGCCAGGTAGAACCGCGCGTCAAACCGCCGGCGCAGCTGGGCCGGCGTGACCCAGCGAGCGAACATCACGAGCTCGTCGAACGAAGGCTCGAGGTGGAGCTTGCTCATCGCTCCGCCGAACGATTCCCCCCGTTCGATGGCTGACCGAAGGGATGCGCAATCCGCGTCGTTCGCAAGGTCGCGACCCCTTCGTGCCAGGAGGATTCCGGTCTCCTCGAACAGCTCCCGTATGGCGGCCGCGGCGATCTCGTCGCCCCACGCCCGGTCATCCTTATGCACGGTCCCGCCGGGAAAGACATACGCGCCGGGCGCGAAGTCTGCCCCTCCGGGCCGGTGCACCAGGAGAATCTCCCACGGCTCGCCGTTGCGAATCAGGACCACTGTCGCCGATGGCTGCGGCGTCACCGGCTTGCCTTCCAGGTTGAGATGTCCTGCGATCTCGGGCGGCAGCGCCATGTATCGACTGTAACTAGGATGCGCGAGTGGACTTGGGGATCGAGGGCAAGGTCGCGCTTGTCACCGCCTCCACGAAAGGCATCGGGCTGGCGATCGCCCAGGCCCTCGCACATGAAGGCGCTCGCGTCGCCGTGGTGGCTAGAACGGAAGCCGATGTCAAGGCGATCGCCGCATCGATCAAGGGCTTCGGCGTGCCGGGTGACGTGACCACCGAAGAAGGCTGCAGGGCCGCGGTCGAGCAGACGCAGCAGCACCTTGGCCCGATCGAGATCCTCGTCAACAACTACGGCGCACGCGCGGGGACGTCATGGAAGGACACCGGACCGCGAGAGCTCGAGGCCGCCTTCCAGGGCAACGTGCTGGTGAGCGCCCGCATGTCCCAGCTGTTCTTGCCCGCGATGCGGGAACGGGGGTGGGGCCGCAGCGTCGTCATCGCGGATCGCTCCGGGTTCGATCATGTGGGAAGGCGGAGGCTGGCACCGCCGCCGCCAGGCCGATCCTGAAGGCATCGCCGACTTCATCCGTCAGGAGATGCCGCTAGGGCGATTCGGAACCCCCGATGAGGTCGCGAGCGTCGTGGCGTATGTGTGCTCGCGCCAGGCGAGCCTCGTCACCGGCGCATGTATTGCAGTTGATGGCGGCCAGGGTCACTCGAACATCTAACCGGGTGCGGTTCAGCGCCCTGGTGGCCCTGGTGCTTGTCCTGACAGCATGCTCGCAGCAGGCCAAGCCTCAGGCGGCGCACACGACAGGCCCGCAGACGCTCGCCGGATCCATCGGCGCGGCCGCCTACGACATCCAGGTGCCCGCGGAATGGAACGGCACTCTGTTCCTCTACAGCCACGGGTACGTCGCGCCGGGTGGCACCAACAGAGCTCAGGCGGCGCCGACCGGCGACGCGAGGACCTGGCTGCTCGGCCGGCATTACGCGATAGCGGGTTCCGCGTACAGCTCGACCGGTTGGGCGCTCGAGGACGCGTTCAAGGACCAGATCGCCCTACTCGACTTCTTCGCGGCACGGGTAGGCAAGCCTCAACGCGTCATCGCATGGGGCACCTCGCTTGGCGGCATCGTCACCGCCGGGCTGGTGCAGCTGCATCCGGACCGCTTCGCTGCCGCGCTGCCGCTGTGCGGCGTGCTGTCAGGCGGGATCGCGACCTGGAACACCGAGCTCGACTCCGCGTACGCCTTCAAGACGATGCTCGCGCCTGCGTCCGCGCTGCAGGTGATCCACATCACCGACGCGGAAGCGAACAGGGCGTTGGCCGGCCAGCTTTTCAACACTGCCGCGGCGACAGCCCAGGGCCGCGCGCGGCTGGCTCTTGTCGCGGCGTTGATCGACCTGCCCGGCTGGTTTGACCCGCGGCAACCCGAGCCGGCGCTCGCTGACTACAAGAGTCGCGCCGCCGCGCAGAGATCGTGGGAGTCGTTGGTCGACTTCAACTTTGCCTTCGCCTATCGCAAAGAGCTCGAGCAGCGGGCAGGTGGCAATCCGTCGTGGAACCTTGGCGTTGACTACGGAGTGATGCTCGCGAACTCGCCGGACCGTGCTGAGGTGCAGGCGCTTTACGCAGCATCTGGCCTGAACCTCGCGAAGGACCTTGTGACACTCAACGCGGGGGCGAACATCAAGCCGGATGCGAAGGCGGCGCACTATCTGGAACGGTTCATCAGCTTCGATGGGAGCCTGACCGTCCCCGTGCTCACGGTCCACACGACCGGCGATGGACTGGTGATTCCACCGAACGAGGGAGCTTATGCGCAGGTCGTCGGGTCGGCGAACACCGGCGAGATGCTGCGCCAGGTGTTCGTGCATCGGGCCGGACACTGCGCCTTCACGACGGCCGAGACGATCGCGGCCCTGCAGGTCTTGCTCAAACGGCTTGACACGGGCCGCTGGGACGACGGCGGACTCAAGCCTGCGGCGTTGAACGAATCCGCGCTGTCGCAAGGTGCAGCGGCGAACCAGCTGATCGGATTCAGCTTCGATCCATCGTTCGTGACCTACAGCCCGGCTCAGTACCCCCGTCCGCACTCCAAGGGAGGCGCGATCCCCGCCTAGAATCTCGACGTGCCGATCTTCAAGGGCGTTCTCACCGCCACGCCTCGCGGAGGAGGCGGCACCCTGGTTCCAGTCCCCAGGCAGGTCGCGGCCAAACTGGGGTTGAAGGGAATGCCCAAGGTCCAGGCCGTGATCGCCGGCCAGCCCTACCGCGGATCACTGATGCCGATGGGCGACGGGACCTACTGCCTCGGTGTCTTGAAGTCGATCCAGGAAGCGGCCGGGGTCAAGCAGGGCGACACGGTGACGGTGGAGCTGGAGCTGGACACGGCGCGCCGGGTCGTCGAATTGCCCGCCGACCTGGCTAAGGCGATCGCGCGCGACAAGGAAGCGTCGGCGGCGTGGGACAAGCTCTCGTTCACCAACAAGAAAGAGATGGCGCGCGGCCTGGAAGAGGCGAAGAAGCCCGAGACCCGCGAACGGCGGTTGGCGGCGGCAATCGCCAAACTGCGGGGCTAGGGGCCGTTGATCGGGTTGGCCCCGAGCTGGCCTGCGATCAGCAGCGACGTCGGATAGATCCCCAGCGCCAGCGATGCAACCCCGCTCAGCACGACCGTAGCGCTGCTGCTGATCGAAGCCGGAACTCGATCGACCCGCGACGACGGCGACCAGATCGGGATCAGCACGCGCACGTAGTAGAAGACCGAGACAACGCTCATCAGGACGGCGAGCACGACGAGCCATGTGTAGCCGGCGCTCACGCCGGCGGTGAACAGGAACAGCTTGCCGAAGAAACCCACCGAAGGCGGGAAGCCCGCCAGGGACAGCATGAAGATGGTCATTGCCACGGCAAGCACCGGGTTGCGCCGGCCCAGGCCCTCGAGGTCGGCGAACGTGTCTCGATCGCCGTCTGGGCTCGCAAGAAGCGTGATCACGGCGAACGCGCCGAAGTTCATGAACATGTAGACGAAGAGGTAGTAGAGGACCGCAGCAAGGCCGTTCTGACCGCCTGCGATCACGCCGATGAGGATGTAGCCGGCCTGCGCCACGCCGGAGTACGCGAGCAGCCGCTTGAGACTTGTCTGCGTGATCGCCATCAGGTTGCCGACCACCATGCTGGTCGCCGCCACGAAGGCAAGCAGCGTCTGCCACTCCGGCGCGAGGTGGGGCAGACCGCCGGCGAAGACGCGCACGATCATCGCGAACGCCGCCGCTTTCGTGCCGACCGACATGAACGCGGTGACCGGGA
>WNGO01002319.1_pt1 | contig 12148 bp, 9 predicted proteins | sample 5400511 | NCBI WGS metagenome assembly WNGO01 (sample SAMN13153380, study PRJNA577476) | soil metagenome | isolation source: 20 cm soil or saprolite under Garry oak tree replicate 2 | place: USA:California | collected 2016-06-15
TCCCCCGTCATGCTGAAGAACGCCTTTCCGAAGGCCGTGGCGCTCGCCACGCCGCCGCTCGCTGTCGGGTCGAACCCCGTCGGCGTAATCGAGAACTCGTCGTACCCCCGGAGGGGGATCCCGTACTGCGTGCCGCCCATCGTGAACAGCTGGTTGAAGAACGGCGCGTTGCCGAACACGAATCCGGAGCGCGAGGCGAGTGCCAGCACGAGCTTTATCGGCGACCGGCCGAGCTTGCCGAACTGCCCGATCGGCGCATACCAGCGTCCCTCGAGGTCGACCCGTTGGTAGTCCCCGGTCCCGCCGAGCACGCCGCCGCTCTGCGAAATCCCCAGCTGGTGCATGGTGCCGCCCGTCGGGAAGGGCATGTCGATACGGGTGTCGCGCGTCACGGAGGAGCCTACCGTGGAGCGCAGGCAGTCGTTGCAGCTGTAGACCGCGGCCAGGGGGGCGTTCCCGGTGAAGCTCTGCACGTCCACCGCGTACGACAGGAACAGTCGCGTGTAGCGGTCCCCGAACGCGGGGATGCCGAACTGCATGCTCGCGCCCCGGGTTTTGAGCGTGCCGAGGCTGGCGATCTGGTAGCGCACGCGATAATCGTGCACGTCCAGAGTGCCCGAGATGCGGGACTCGCGCAGCGCCGGGTCGGTGTAGGACACGACGAACTCGTTGATGTTCTGGCCGAACTGCCACTGGAAACGGCCCCGCTTGCCCTTGCCGAAGAGGTTGGGCTCTTCGAGGCCGACGAACCCGCCGACGCCCGTGCCCTGCCCCAGGGAGGCCCCGAAGTTGATGTTGCCGCTGTGCTTCTCGGTCACCCGGAAGACGATGTCCACGTCCCCCTGATCGTTGGCCGGACGGGTTTCCGGGAGCGGGAGCGGCTGTTCGAAGAACCCGAGGTTGGAGATGTTCTGGTACGAGCGAATCAACGCGTCCTGGCGGTACACGTCGCCCGGCAGGACCACGATCGCATCACGAATCACCCGCTCGCGGGTCACTTCGTTGCCGACGATCTCCACTTTGTTGACGATGGCCGGCTGCGCCTCGTTCAGGACCCAGCGCAGGTCCACGACGCGCGCGTCCGCCCCACCGGGCCGCCGCGTGACGCCGGCGCGCACGTTCATGTAGAGGTAGCCGTTGTTGTAGTACAGGGTCTGGAGGTCGCGCGTCGCCTCGTCCCACCGATCTTTGTTGAAGTACACGCTGGAGCGGCCCTGCTGGGAGAATGGGTAGAGCGCCTCGAGCTCATCCGTCGAGAACCGCCGATTGCCCACGATCTCGAACGTGCCGACGCGATAGGGCTCGCCCTCACTCACCTGGATCGCCAGCGTCGCCTTCCCGGTGCTGTCATTGACCAGCAGTGTGTCCTTGAGCACTTGGAAGTCGACGTAGCCATGCTCGCCGTAGAACTTCGGCAGGCGTACCAGCAGGTCCTCGCGCAGGCGGTCGTCGTCGTATGCGCCGGATCGAAACCACCAGAAACCCTCTGGCCTCGTCTTCATATGCTTGACGAGGTCGCCGTCGTTGAAGTGGGTATTGCCCCGCACGTCGATTTGCGAAACAGCGACGCGCCGTCCCTCGTCCACGTCGAACACGACGCGCAGGTGGCTCGAGTCGGCGTCGTACACCCGCAGCGTGTGCACCCGGGCGAGGTAGTAGCCGCGCGCCCGGTACAACGAGTCGATTCGCCCCTCGGCGTGGACGACCGCTGCGGGGTTGACGGCCCGGCCTTCCGCCAGCTGCACCTTGTCCCGAACGCTCCGCTCCGAGAGCCGTGTCACGCCGCGGATCGCCCATTTGCTGAGGATGGGCTGCTCCCGCAGCTGCAGCACCACGAGCAGGCGGCCGCCCGCCGTCTCCTCGAGCACCTGCACGTCGGCGTACGCCCCGGTCGCATAGAGCGTGCGGATAGCGCGTTGAATGTCCCGGTAGGTGAGGGTGCGCCCCCCGCCGGCGGTGAGGCCGCTGGCCTGGAGCGCCTGCGCGGGGTCCAGGCGGCGCAACCCGCGGACCACGATGGAGTCGGGACGCGCACCCGGTTGGCCCTGCGCGCTGATGGCTCGCGGGGCCAGGAGAACGGCGCCGACAGCGATGGCGAAGGAAAGCCGGCGGTTCACGCCTTCGAGCCGGAGAGCGCGCGGAACGCGAGGCGTTCCTTGTCCGGGGCTACGTCCACTTCGATCTCCTCGCCCCGCGCGAACTCCCCGACCAGGATCTTCTCCGACAGCGGGTCTTCCACGTACTTCTGGATCGCGCGCTTGAGCGGTCTGGCGCCGTAGTGCTCGTCGTACCCGTGGTTCACGAGGAAGTCGGTGCCCGCCTGCGTGAGCCGCAGCGTGAGCTCCTCTTCCCCCAGCCGCTTCTGGACATCCTTGAGGAGAATCGCGACGATCTGGGCGATGTGCTCCCGCGTGAGCGGGTGGAACACGATGACGTCGTCCAGCCGGTTGAGGAACTCCGGATTGAACGTCTTATTGATCTCTTCCTTGACCTTTTCCGACAGTTTCTCGAACGTCGCGCGGCTGTCGGGCTGGGCGAAGCCCAGCGCCTTGTTCTTCACCATATCGCGCGCCCCGACGTTCGAGGTCATGATGACCACGGTGTTCTTGAAATCGATCACCCGGCCGTAGTTGTCGGTGAGGTGCCCCTCGTCCAGCACCTGGAGCAGGATGTTGAACACGTCCGGATGGGCCTTCTCGATCTCGTCGAGCAGCACTACCGAGTACGGCTTGCGCCGCACGGCCTTCGTCAGCGTCCCGGAGTCCTCGTAGCCCACGTAGCCGGGAGGCGCGCCGATCAGCCGGCTCACGGAGAATTTCTCCATGTATTCCGACATGTCGACCCGGATCAGCGCGTTCGTATCGGCGAACAGGAACCGCGCCAGCGCCCGCGCCAGCTCCGTCTTCCCGACCCCCGTGGGGCCCGAGAAGATGAACGAGCCGATGGGCCGCTTGGGATCCTTGAGGCCCGCGCGGCTGCGGCGGATGGCGCGCGAGATCACCGTGATCGCCTCGTCCTGTCCCACCACGGTCTGGTGCAGCTCGTCCTCCATACGGAGCAGCCGCGCGGTTTCCGCCTCCTGGAGCCGGGTGACCGGAATCCCCGTCCAGCGCGACACGATGAAGGCGACGCCTTCCTCGTTGATGGTCGGCCGGTGCGTCTGGCGCTCCTTCTCCCACTGCTCCTGCGTGCGGCGGATGTCGGCCTGGAGCTCGCGCTCCTGGTCGCGCAGACCGGCGGCGCGCTCGAAGTTCTGGTCCCGGACCGCGGCTTCCTTCTCGCCGTTGATCTGCTCCAGCCGATCCTTCAGCGCGGCGACTTCGGGTGGCGGCACCTGCGTGGCAAGCCGGGCCCGTGCCCCCGCCTCGTCGATCACGTCGATCGCCTTGTCGGGGAGGAACCGATCCGTGATGTAGCGCTCCGACAGCTTGGCCGCGGACTCGAGCGACTGATCGGGGATGACCACGCGGTGGTGCTCTTCGTAGCGCTTGCGCAGGCCCTTCAGGATCGCGATCGTCTCGTCCACGGTGGGCGGATCCACGATGACCGTCTGGAACCGGCGCTCGAGCGCCCCGTCCTTCTCGATGTACTTGCGGTACTCGTTCAGGGTCGAGGCCCCGACGCACTGCAGCTCGCCGCGCGCGAGCGCCGGCTTCAGCATGTTCGAGGCGTCTACCGCCCCCTCCGCCGCGCCCGCGCCCACCAGCGTGTGCAGCTCGTCGATGAACAGGATGATGTTGCGGTTCTGCGCGATCTCGTTGATGATCGCTTTGAGGCGCTCCTCGAACTGCCCCCGGTACTTGGTGCCGGCGATCACCGCCGCCATGTCGAGCGAGAGGACGCGATGGTCCTTGAGCGCGTCCGGGCACTGGCCGCTGGCGATGAGCTGGGCGAGTCCCTCGACGATCGCCGTCTTCCCCACGCCGGGCTCGCCGATGAGCACGGGGTTGTTCTTCTTGCGGCGCGACAGAATCTCCATGACGCGCTCGATCTCCTTCTGCCGCCCGATCGTCGGATCGAGCTGGCCTTCCCCTGCGAGCTGCGTCAGGTCGCGGCAGAAGTGATCGAGCGCCGGCGTCTTGGACTTCTTCTCGCTCTTCGGTTGGGCGGGCTGCGTGCCGGACCCGCCGGTCGCCGGCGTCGACGGCATCTCGCTCCCCAGCAGCCGCAGCGTCTCCGCCCGCGCCTGCTCGAGGTTGACGCCCGCGTCGGTCAACACTTGCGCGGCGATCCCCTTCTCCTCGCGCAGCAATCCGAGCAGCAAATGCTCGGTCCCGACGTAGGAATGGTTCAACTCCCGCGCTTCGCTCATCGCGAGCTCGAGGACCTTCTTGGCGCGGGACGTGTACGGGAGGTCGGGCCCGGCGGCGGCCGCCGCCTTTCCCTTCTTGACCGTCTCTTCGATCTTCTGCTGGATCTCTTCCAGATCGACGTTCAGGTTGGTGAGCACCGCCGCGGCGACGCCCTCACCCTCGCGGATCAAGCCCAGGAGAATGTGCTCAGTGCCGACGTACTCGTGGTGCAGGCGCGCCGCCTCCTCCCGCGCCATCTGGAGTACCTTGCGCACCCGATCCGTGAAGTTGTAGCCGTTCATGCCTCGGCCTCGAGGATCCGCCGCACGTACGTCGCGCGCACCGTCGGCAACTCCGGGTCTCCCGTCGTGCGACTTTCCAGCACCGCCAAGTGCGCGGGCTGCGTGAAGATCAACAGCTTGTTCAAAGTATATACACTCAGCCCGGGGATCAGATTCAGGCCCGCCCCGAGCCTGACGCCGCTTAACAGATTCATCGTCTCTTCGAACGACAGCCTGCGAGCGTGTCTGAGCAGCCCGTAGGCGCGCCACGTCTTGTCCGCAACCTCAGTGGGCGCGCTCTCGAGCAGCTTCTCGCGCGCCTGCTCTTCGTATTCGATCACCTGCCGCACGATCTTGCCCAGGTGGTCGAGCAGCTCCTCCTCCGATTTCCCCAGGGTCGTCTGATTCGATAACTGAAAGAAGTTCCCGACGACCTCGCTGCCCTCCCCGTACAACCCCCGAAAGGTGAGGCCCACCTGCGATAGCCCCTGCAAGACTTTGCCGATTTCCTTCGTCAAGACGAGCCCCGGCAAGTGGATAAGCACGCTCGCCCGCAGCCCTGTCCCGGCGTTGGTCGGGCACGACGTAAGATAGCCAAACTCCGGGTGAAACGCGAAGGGCAAGAGCCGGCCCAACTCCGCATCCGCCGCTTCCAGATCGACATACGCTTCCTCGAGGGCGAACCCGGAGCGCATGCCGTGCAGCCGGATGTGGTCCTCCTCGTTGACCATCACCCCTACCGGCCCCCGCACCAGCAGTGCCGCGCCCGGCCGGGGACGGGCTTCACGATCCAAACCGGCCAGTTCTTTCGAGACGAGGTGCCGTTCGTGCAGCAACTGCCGATCCGGCCGCTCCATCTGGTCCAGCCGGAACGTGACCGCGCCCGTCAGCCGCTCGCTCGCCGCCACCCCCTCCTCCACCCGCGTCAACACGCCGCTCCGATCCGCGTCCTGGGCTCGCTGGCTGAAGGCGTAACCCTGGAGGTTCCGGGCCAGCCGGATCCGGGTGGAGAGCACCACACTCCCCTTGGGTCCGGACGCGTCGAGCCAGCTCATCCCGCCGTCGGGCAGGAGCGACAGGTCGATCATTCCAGCACCCGGATGCGGTCGCGCAGGTCGGCCGCCAGCTCGAAGTTCTCGTTCTCGACCGCCCGACGCAGCTGTTCCTTGAGATCGAGCAGCCGCCGCCGCGGGTCGGTGTCCACGGCGCCCGGGGCCACATACCGCTCGCCCACGTGCTGGCTGGAGCCGTGCAGGCGCCGGAGCAGGTCTCGCAGATGCGAGTCGAAGGCTTCGTAGCACTGGGCGCAGCCCAGTCGACCGCTCTCGCGGAAGTCCTTGAGCGTGGCGCCGCAGGTCGCGCAGCGCAGGCCGTCGGCCGCGGTCGGCAGCAGGCTCGTGGCGCCCTTCCCCATCGCCGTGATGAAACCGCCCAGCGGCGACTTGAGGACGGAGACACCGGTCTCCACGCCCTTCGCCTGGGCGCACTGCTCGCACAGGTGGAGCGTGACCTTGGAATCATGCTCGACCTGGGTCAGGTTGATGACCGCCTCCCGTTCCTTACAGCTGTCGCACAGCATCAGGGTATCACGTCCACGGACTCCACGGCGGTGATGCGTCCGTCCTCGAGCCACAGGATGCGGTCCGCGCGGCTCGCAAGCGGTCGGCTGTGCGTCGCCACGACGACCGCCGTCTCGAACTCCCGCGCCAGCCGGAAGAAGATCTCGTGCAGCCGCTCGCTGTTCGCGTGATCGAGATTCCCGGACGGCTCGTCGGCGAGGACGAGGCTCGGATCGTGCACGAGGGCCCGCGCGACGGCGCAGCGCTGCTGCTCGCCCCCCGACAACTCCGCCGGCCGGTGCGCCATGCGCCCCGCGAGCCCCACCTGCGCGAGCAACTCCTCCGCGCGGGCACGCGCCCGCCGCGGCGGCACGCCCCCGATCAAGAGCGGCATCATGACGTTCTCGAGCGCCGAGAACTCCCGCAACAGGTGATGAAACTGAAACACGAACCCCAGCTTGCGATTCCGGATCTCAGCCAGGCCCGCGGGATCGCGATCGGCGTAGCGCGAGCCTTCGAGCCACACGTCGCCCGCCGTGGCGCGGTCCAGAGCGCCGAGCAGGTGCAGCAGCGTGCTCTTCCCCGCACCCGAGGCGCCCACGATCGCCACCACCTCGCCGCGATGCACGGCCACGTCGACGCCGGACAGCACCTCGAGCGGCTGGCCGTCGCCGCCGGCGAAGACCTTGCGAATCCCGCGGGCTTCGAGCAGCGCGCTCATTCGTACCGAATCGCCGTCACCGGGTCGAGCCGGGCAGCCTGAATCGCGGGGTACAGCGGCGCGAGCGTCGCCACGAACAGACTCGCGGCGATGACCAGCAGCGCGTCGAGCGGCTGCGTCCGCACGGGGAGGTGATCGATGAAGTAGATCGACGGGTCGATGTGGATCCACTGCCCGCGGTTCACCATCCCGCCCAGCACGAACCCCAGCGTCGCGCCGAGCGACGTCCCCACGACGCCGATCAGGATGCCCTGCGCCAGGAAGACGCGGCGGATCGACGCGCGCCCCAAGCCCATCGCGAGCAGGATACCGATCTCCCGCGTCTTGTCGCGCACCACCATGGTCAGCGTGCCGACCACGTTGAACGCGGCCACCACACAGATAAGGAACACCACGAGCGCCATGGCGAGTTTCTCGAGTTTGAGCGCCGAGAAGAGCGAGGCGTTCTGCGACTGCCAGTCGAGCACCCGATACGGGTAGCCGAGCTGGAGCTCGAGCTGCTGCCCGAAGGCAGCGGCGTTCCACGGGTCCCCGAGTCGCACTTCGACGCCGGTCACCGCCGTGTCGAGGCCCGCGAAGCGCTGCGCGATGCTCCGTCTGAGGGCCACGTAATTGTTGTCGTACTCGTACATCCCCGTATCGAAGATGCCGGTGACCTCGTAGCGGTGGAACTGCGGCACGAACGCGCCGAGGCTGGGGTTGAAGCGGGCCCCGGCGGGCGACACCAGCGTCACCACGTCGCCCGGGAAGGCGGAAAGCTTGCCGGCGAGGCGCGTGCCCAAGGCGATCCCGCCCTCCACGTCCGAGCGGCGGGTGCGGAACCGGAGATCGCCCTTCACGAAGTGATGCGCGAAGCTCGTCACGGCACGGCCGCCGGTGTCGGCCTCGACGCCCAGGACGACCACGCCCTCGGCGTAGTCGTGTCCCGCGGAGATGAGCCCCTGGGTCATCACGAACGGCGCCGCCGCCTCGACGCCCGGCGTGCGGCGTACCTGCTGGAGCACTCGATGCCAGTCATCCAGCCGCAGGCCCTCGCCGTAGGTGAGCACGCGCAGATGCGGGTTGGCCACCAGGATCTTGTCGCGCAGATCGGACTGGAGCCCGTTCATCACGCCCAGCACCACAACCAGCGCCATGACCCCGACGGTCACGCCGCCCACGGCGATGAGCGTGATCAGCGACACGAGCCGGGACGAGCGGTGCCCGCGGAGGTAGCGGAGGGCGATCTGGCGCTCGAGCCGTGACGGCCACAGGTCCCGGGCGAAGCGCGCGACGACGAGGACCACGACCGCGGCCGCGCCGAGCCACACCGCAGGCGTGGGGGCCGCCATCATTCGGGCCGCAGCATCGGAAACAGGATCACCTCGCGGATGTTCGCCTGGTCCGCGAGGACCATCACGAGCCGATCGACCCCCAATCCAACGCCCCCGGTGGGGGGCATGCCGTACTCCAGGGCACGGAGGAAGTCCTCGTCCAGCCGCTGCGCCTCCGCGTCGCCCGCGGCCCGCAGCTGCGCCTGCTGCTCGAAGCGGCGGCGCTGCTCCTCGGGATCGTTCAGCTCGCTGAACGCGTTGGCGATCTCGCGGCCGTGGATGAACAGCTCCCACCGCTCGACCTTGGTGGGATCGCCGCGCTTCAGCTTCGCGAGCGGCGAGAGCGTCACCGGGTAATCGCTCACGAAGGTGGGCTGGATCAGCGTGGGTTCGACGTAGGTCTTGAAGACCTCGTCCCCGAGCTTGGCGCCGCTGAGCTGGTCCGCATCCGCCACGTTGCGGCGGCGTAGCGCGTGGCGCAGATCGTCATCCGTCGCCGTGGCCAGGTCCACGCCGGCGGTCTCGCGCACGAGCGCCGCGTAGTCCTTCCGGGCGAAGGGGCGCTGGAACGACAGCGTCGCCCCGTGGCGCTCGAGCGTGGTCGCCCCGAACAGCTCCTCCACGAGGCTCGCGAGCAGGTCCTCGGTCAGGTCGCGCATCACCTCGTAATCGGCGTAGGCCTGGTACCACTCCGCCATCGTGAACTCGGGGTTGTGGAAGCGCGACAGCCCCTCGTTCCGGAAGTCGTGCCCGATCTCGTACACCTTCTCGAGCCCGCCGACGATGCAGCGCTTCAGGTACAGCTCGTCGGCGATCCGCAGATACACGGTGGTGTCGAGCGCCTCGTAGTGCGTCGTGAACGGGCGGGCGGTCGCCCCCCCATACAGCGGCTGCAACACGGGCGTCTCCACCTCCAGATAGCTGCGGGCATCGAGAAACTTGCGGATGTAACTCACGACGCGCGCCCGCAGCTTGAACAGCTCGCGGACTTCCGGGTGCACCGCCAGATCGGCGTAGCGCTGCCTGGCCCGGAGCTCCGGATCCGACAACTCGCCGTGACGGACTCCGCTCGCGTCCTCCTTGCCGAGTGGCAAGGGGCGAAGCGATTTCGCCAGCACCGTGAGCCGCTGAACCTGCACCGTGGTCTCGCCCGTCTGGGTGCGGAACAACGGGCCCTCGACGCCCACCACGTCGCCCAGATCAAGCACCTTGAGGATCCCGTAGGCGTCGTCCCCCAATACGTCCCGCTTGAAGTACAGCTGGATCTTGCCGCTCGCATCCTCCAGGTGACCGAACGTCACCTTCCCCATCGGGCGGAGCAGCACGAGCCGCCCCGCCAGGTGATGCACCGTCTGGTCGCTTTCGCGGAACCCCTCGAGCACGCTCCGGGCGGCGCCTGTCCGCTCGAACCGGTACGCAAACGGCTCCACGCCGCGCTTGCGCAGCTCCTTGAGCTTCTCGCGCCGGGCCTCTTCGACGAAGCTCGTCACGCCGCCTTGCTCCCGAATCGCTTGAGGAACGCCTCGATGAACGGATCGAGATCGCCGTCCATCACTTTGTGCACGTCGGTCACCTTCAGGTCGGTGCGGTGATCGTTCACCATCGTGTAGGGCTGGAACACGTAGGAGCGGATCTGGTTGCCGAAGGCGATATCCATCTTCTGCTTGTCCACCTCCGCCTTCTTCGCTTCCCGGGCCTCGAGCGCGCGCTCGTAGAGCCGCGCCTTCAACATTTTGAGCGCGGTCGCCTTGTTCTTGTGCTGGCTCCGCTCCTGCTGGCAGGAAACCACGATCCCGGTCGGCAGGTGCGTGATCCGCACCGCGGAGGACGTCTTGTTGACGTGCTGGCCGCCCTTGCCGGACGCGCGGTACGTGTCGATGCGCAGGTCATCCGGGTCGATCTCGATCTCGATGTCTTCGTCCACGACCGGATAGACGAACACCGAGGCGAACGACGTATGCCGCCGGGACTGCCCGTCGAACGGCGAAATGCGCACCAGCCGGTGGACACCCTTTTCCGCCTTGAGCAGGCCGAACGCATACCGCCCGCTGATCTGGATCTCGGCGGACTTGACCCCCGCCTCTTCGCCTTCGAGCAGATCGAGGATCTCGACCTTGAACCCGTGCCGCTCGGCCCAGCGCACGTACATCCGCATCAGCATCTCGGCCCAGTCCTGCGACTCGGTGCCGCCCGCCCCGGGATGGATGGTGAGCAGCGCGTCGCGCGCGTCATCGGGGCCGCGCAGCATGTTCTGCAGCTCCAGGGCCTCGAGCTGCGCACCGATCTGGTCGGCCTCCGCGGCGAGCTCCGGCTCCAGGGCGTCGTCCTCGTCGACCTCGGCCATGTCGTTCAAGGCCTGCGCGTCGTCGAGTCGCTTGCGCAACCCCTGGTACGGCTCGAGCCAGCGCTTCAACTCCTTGACCTCCTGGACCACCTGGCGGGCCTTTTCCGCGTCGCCCCACATGCTCCCTTCCGCCATGGCATGCTCGAGCTCCGCCAGCCGCTTGACCTTCCCGGCTACGTCAAAGGAAGCTCCGCAGCTCGTTCAGGCGCCGGTCGAAGTCGCGAAACCGCTCGGATAGGGGCATAAGGTAAGATAGTTAGAAGGCCTTGCCGCCTCCGGCGAGGATCTCGTTCAGCGCCTCCGTCCAAAACGGCGTGCTCTTGGCGAGATCGGCGCCGACCTGCTCGACGTACTCCTGCCAGCTCTTTTCAATCTCGTCCTTGAACAGCAACGGCAGCGTGCCATCGCGGATGCCTTGCTGCCGCTTCTCGGGGTGGTACACGACCAGGTCCGAGACCAGGGCGCGCGCAAGCCGACGCGCCTTCTGCTTCGGGTCCTGCACCATGAACGGGTTGACGGGTCGCAGCGGTCCGCTCATGCGCTTCCCGGGCCCGCCCGCGGGCGCCGGCGCCGCGGGCGAAGGGGCCGGGGATCGCGGCGGGGCGACCGGAGCAGTCGGCGTCAATGGCCTGTGGGGCGCAGCGGCTGGTGGGGTCGCGGGCCGGGTAACGGGCCTTGGCGCCACCGGACGCGGCGGCGCGAGCGGGGGCCGCGCAGCGGGAGGCGGCGCGGCTGCGGGACGCGTCTGGGGCGTGGCCACGGGGGGTGGCCCTGACGGCCGCGGCATCGGCCGCGCGGGTGGCGCGACGGGCGGAGGCGCGGCCGGCGGCGGCGGTTGCGGCCGCGGGGCGGGAACTGGAGCCGGGGCGGCCCCGGCCGGCGCGGGGGTGAAGACGGGGGCCGCTTGGGCCGCCGTCACGGCGAAAACATTGTTGCACACGGTGCAGCGCGCCCGCACCCCCCCCGCCGGGACCTTGGCAGGGTCCACGCGATACACCGTCTCGCAGGAGGGGCAGGTGATGTTCACACGCGGGGCCGCCCTTCTGAATCGTCGTCCGGGTCCGCGTCGTGCCGCCGGTCGACCACGAACACGGATCCCACCTGAGTCTTCGCGTAGCTCTTCATCTCGGTCGCGAGCTCGCTCACCTGGGCCGGATGGGCGAACCGCCGGTGCTGGTTCGTCACGATGCCGATGGAGAGCGTCATGAGCGGGACCCGGTGCAGCTGCCCGCGCCGATCCTTGCCAAAGTAGTACCCCGCCCGGCGGTCCTGCTCGTTGTACTGATAGGGAATGAGCGTATCGAACACGTCGAGCACCTCACCGCAGACCGTGGCAATGGATTCGAAAGGATTACCAGAATGAAGTCGTCACCGCCGATGTGACCCACGAATCCCAGGGCGCCCACCATACCCTTGACCACATCGTGCAGGATGCGCGACACGATGTAGATGACCCGATCGCCGTCGTAGTAACTGTAGCGATCGTTGTACTCCTTGAAGTGATCGAGGTCGGCGTAACACACGGCGAACAGGCCGCCGTCGTCCATGCGCCCGCGGATCGCCCGCTCGATCTCGGTGGTGCCCGGAAGGCGCGTGGAGGGGTTGACCGCGACATCGCGCGCCGTGCGGGTCATCATC
>WNGO01002320.1_pt1 | contig 12147 bp, 14 predicted proteins | sample 5400511 | NCBI WGS metagenome assembly WNGO01 (sample SAMN13153380, study PRJNA577476) | soil metagenome | isolation source: 20 cm soil or saprolite under Garry oak tree replicate 2 | place: USA:California | collected 2016-06-15
CGCTGTTTTATCAGGCATGTACCTTTATGCATGGAATTATGGGTGACGCTTCCTGTAGAGGGATATGATTGAGAAACAGTATGACTCGGTGGCGCTAATTTCCAGAAGCGGTATTGACGAGGCGTCTTACATCTCGTCTGCGGGAGTCGGAAACCAGAAAAGTTCTTGGGGTTACATCGTGGATATGAAAACCCAGCCTCCCGCGAGTTTTGTAATTGCACCGGGCCAATCCGTAAGAACTCTCATTCGATTTAAGGTCAATACGGGGCAATATCAGTTTATGTTTGCGTACGGTGGCGGCGTAAGTGCCGAAAAATCTCTGGCCAGTAATGCGATCTCCTTCGACATGAGCGGTGACAGCCGCGCAAAACTAGTCAACTAAATATTAAACAAGACGTTGTACATAGAAGTACGTCATTCGGCATACGGGTCGCGTCCATGACAAGAGAGCCCTAACCCCCGATAAGTCGTTACCGGACATGCCTTTTAGCGTAAGGAGTCACTGAGCTGGCGGTTGAACTCAGGCCCTTCCGTCCGGGCTCAGCGTGATTTTTTGCACGTGTTTCGCGATCTCCGCTCGGACAATTCTCGGCTCGTCGTTCAGCAGGCGGCGAAGGCCCACAAGACGGGCATGGATGTCTTGGAACAGTTGGAGGGCTTTCGAACATCCTTGGAACAAAACCCTTAGTTTATGGGGCGATTTTCAGCAACTTCCAGGCGTAAAGGCAATCGAATCATCAGGAGTTATGGAGCGGGCGATGGGGATCGAACCCACGTCCGAAGCTTCTTATAGGATGCTTGTTCTGTGGGCTGTCAGCATGAAGGCTAAGGAATTCACCCTCGAGGGATCTTGCGATGGTCACGGCTGGATTCGATCCACCTCCAAATGAATGTCGAGATGTGTGCTACAATGAAGGCTAGTGTGTGCTACAGAATAGCAAAGCTAGGAGAACACTATGAAACGTGTTGCTCAATCTGCAACTTCGAGAATAGGAAAAAGCACGAGCATTAGCGGACCGCGTAAGCTCCGTGAGGTGATGGTCATCGCCGAAGAGCAAGGCCTGTTGCGCGGGGAAAGGAACCAAGTGGTCCGGGGTAGAATGCCTAAGGCCCTGGTGGCGCAGGCAAAGAAGCGCACCGGAGTTGTTTCTGATACCGATCTCATCGAGCTGGCGTTGGCTAACATTGCGGTCGCTGACGACTACGCTGAGTGGCTGCTTGCTCGCCGTGGCACCATCCACCACGAGGCTGACCTTGAATTCTGAATTTCACAGCACCCGTAGACGTCTTAAGCCCGAAAAGCACCGAACACCGCTCAAACCGCGCCCCGAATCGGAACTCGACTTCATCGAGTCCGCCGGCAGTCGGACCACCAAGCTGCTGTACGACACCACGGTTTATATCGACATTCTCCAGAACCGTTTTCCACGAAGGGGAGACGCCATGCTCCGGGCGGCCGAGGCGTGGCATTCGCCTGTAACAGAAGCGGAACTAGCGGCAACCTGCGGTCTACTTGACCCCGCACATGCGCAGACACGCGGGATCATGGAACAGGTTGTTGCGGTGATCGAACGGCGGCCAAGCCATCGCACACTCGCAACTGATTCTGAAATATGGCGTGAAGCGGGAATGCTGTCCGGTACACTCGCCCGGCTGCAGGGATACAGGAGCGACCAGCGACGCCGGGTGTTGAACGATGCCTTGCTATTCGCCACAGCTAGAAAGCATGGCTGCTCCGTGCTCACCCGCAATGTTCTTGATTTTGATTTGCTGCAACAACTCAATCCTTCCGGGAAAGTTCTGTTTTACAGATAAGCGCTTGTGTGTAAGGCTTCCCACTAATCCACGCCGCCCTTCGCCAGGTTCGCCCTCACCTTGATCCACCTTCACGGTATGCTATACTTGTATAGCGAGGCACTTATGCTGGCTATTCGACTGCCGCAGTCCATTGAAAAACGACTTGAGAAGCTGGCCCGGCGCACCGGGCGCACCAAAACCTACTATGTCCGTGAAGCTATCCTCGAACACTTGGAGGATCTCGAGGACATGTATCTGGCTGAAGGCGCGCTGGAACGCATCCGTAGCGGTGAAGACCAGACCATCCCGCTGAAGGACGTCGTGAAACGTCATGGCCTACGGCGTTGAGTTGTCAACCGAGGTTGACCGGCAACTCGACAAACTCGACGAGCAGCACACCAAGCGCATCCTGAAGTTCCTTCATGCGCGGGTTGCCAAGCTGGACGACCCACGCAGCATTGGAGAGGCGCTGCACGGCTCACGGCTTGGGGAGTTTTGGAAATATCGCGGGGGCGACTACCGGCTCATCTGCAAGATCGAACACGATCGTCTGGTAGTTCTGGTCCTTCGCATCGGAGATCGCAAAGAAATCTATCGCTAGCGCTTTACCTGAAATTGCCATGCTGATCCGGCTGCTGAAGAAAGCCCCTGCGGCAACGGGATGGTGGACTGTGAAACTCGGGAGGCCCTGATCGAGCAGCAGCCTCATCGGGCGCGGGGAATGGGCAAGACCTTGTCGTCAACCAAAGCCGCCGCGAAGGCCAGCGCTTGCCGAATATCTTCGTCCTCTAGCTCTGGGTATTCGCGCTTCAGTTCGGCGCGGTCAGGATAGAGGATAGACGGCGAGTGCTTCAAGCACTCGGCGGACGGCAAGACGGAGGTCCCTTATGCAGGGCTCGCCGTTCATCCTGGCAGCATTAGTCGTGATTCGATCGAGTTTCTCCATCTGTTTTCGCCTTCTCTAGACCGGCGCCAGCGAGTGTTTGAAAGCTCTCCGCGCGATGTGCTTGTCTCTCTCTGAGAATACCCCAGCTGGGCCTCGAGAGCATCGATTTTGACAATAGAGGGAACTGTGCGCTTTTGTTTTCCATCATTTTCCAATTAAGACCCTGCCCCAAAATGCTAAGTGCCGCCGTTCCAGCGCGTTAGAGTTAACTACTCGAACCTTGCCAAGGTTCAGGTGTCGGTTCGATTCCGATAGGCCGCTCCATAATTCTAAAGAACTTACGCTGCTCGACTTCCGAAAAGATCGCCATCCCCCCGACAAAAACACCAGAACCCCGGCCCACGACGAAGCGCTATCGGTTCTTGACGCCTTTCGCGGCTTCATCATGTTCACGCTCGCCGCGGAGGGATTTGGGTTCTCCGCGCTGACAGGGGATCCCACGAGGGGCCGCGTTGCGCGCTGGTTCGACCATGTGCCCTGGGAAGGCGCCGCCATGCCGTTCGCGCTTGCCCGACGCACGGAGCTGGACGCAACGTCGCGGGAAAATTTTCGCCACGCGCTGACTAAAATATCATCTCCTCGATAGTAAGGTACTAGTACAATTGTACTACTGAGTATTCTGGCCTGTGGAGCCAGGTGACACGGGGGAATCCGTTTTCCCATTTAGGGTATGGGCTAGGCTTCTAGTACTGGTCTGTTGCGTCTAGTACTGGCGGCGGAGCAAAAAACCAATTGTCCAAGTGAGCCATTCCCCCCAAGGCCTTGAATCTGGAGGGCCCACCCATGTTACATTAAGCTTCCCTAATAGCCTGCAGGGTTGGGACTTAGAGGCGATCGGGCGCTGCATTGGATCATTCAAGTAAAAGGGCACCGAGCCTCATTCCTCAGATTCCGAGGCCGGCCCCGGGGAGCGCTGCCCGCTGCGGGCTTTGGTACCCTCATTGCACCAAAACAGGGCAGGGGTCCTGTATGAGCAAGCCAAGAAGCCATCAAGTTGCAGTCACCGCTGCGACCTCCCTGTGAGAGTGATGCAGTGAGGCTCCGCGTCTACCACTTCACATTCGGCGTAGAGTAGACCTGCTCATCGCCAGATTGCTCCGCCGAGGCTACCGCAGAACGCTATGCGGAGATAGCACGGGTGTGGCTAGGTTCTGGCCCATCGGGCGAGCGACGTGTTCGACGTCTCGGATGGCCGCATCGACGAGACCCGCGATGGTCGGTATGAAGTTAGCAGAAAGGAATGAGAGTGACGATTCGCGTACAACGGGCAGGAGTATCGCGGTTCATTTTACTTACTCAGGGCCGACCAAGGAAACTTCAAGGCTCGGGGGCGGCTCGATTCGCCATCAGTTCGGCTTAAAGTTGCGAACCTAGCTTCCACGAGAGGAGAGGCAGCCAAGGACAAGGGGCTTCGTTTGATGAGCCGGTGCACGTTCGACGGGTACGAGAGGAGTTATGGTTCTGATCCGGGGGATTTGAGGATGATGCAGACGCGTATCTTCCCAACTTTGGCGGTTGCAGCGGTCGCCGCAACTCTTAGCCACTCTCCATGGGCCCAACAAACCCAGGAGAGAACTAAGCTTTCCGATTTTGGACTCATCGACGGCGCGCTTGAAGGCGCCGACGAATCTCTTTCAGCCGAATCCCCCAAGATTCTTGCACTCCTAACCTCCGCAGTCACCGGGGATATCTTTCTGCGAGGGGAAGGGCTAAAGACCGAACAAAGAGACTGGAACGTTTCGGACGGCCGCATTGAGAAGGCTGCGGGCAATCGCTTGATGACGCAGTCGAAGGAAATGCGCGCAACTCTTAAGCGGAACACTCCACAGCAGGTGATTGTAAATTTTGCTTACCTTGGCCCTTCCCGGGAAGTTTCCCGTTTGGGAAGTGGCGAAATCCGTCACCAGTTTGGTATCAAGCTGAAAGCCCAGGACATCTGCAACTTAGTCTACGTGATGTGGAACTTCGACACACAAAGGATTGCCGTATCCGTGAAAACCAATCCCGGCCAACGCACTCACGAGGAGTGTCTGGACCGCGGCTATATCAATAACATCAAGGCGGAACTCAAGACCGATCCCCCAGCCCTGCGCGTTGACGAGCCGCACATACTGGCAGCCGATCTTGACGGCCAGGAACTGAAGGTCACCGTTGACGGAAGAGAGGTTTGGCGGGGAACGCTGCCGGCTATGGTCTTACAGCTTCACGGCCCTGTCGGGTTGCGTAGTGACAATGTTCAGGTTGTATTTGATTACTCTGTGGATCCATCATGAATTCACTGACGCTGCTGCCCTACCTTTTTATCCTGCTCTGGATCGTTCAGCTGTCCTTGGCCGCGATCATCTACCTATCGTCCAAGGACGTAAGTTTAAAGAAAGATTACACGCTCAAACCAACGGTGACGGTGCTCATCTCTTGTTACAACGAAGGGAAAGCCATCTACGACACCATTGAGAGTATTTGCCGGACCGACTATCCCGTTGACAAATATCACGTCGTCGTAATGGATGACTGCTCAAAGGACGGCGGAGAGAGTCTGAGGTGGATTGCTAAGGCGGTGGCGGATTTCCCGAATGTCGAGTCCCGGCCCAACAACGTTAATCGAGGGAAGGGAAGGACAATTCTCTCCGCAGTACAGACAGCCACGTCGGAAATCATCGTCACTGTCGATTCCGACGTAATCATGGCAAAGGATGCTATGTGCGAACTGATGGCCTGCTTCACGAACCCTAAAATGGCTTTGGTTGGCGGCTCCGTAGGTATCTCTAATCCTGATGACAACGCCCTGACCATCTTCCAGGTCTATATCTACTATGTTTTCTTCCGGCTGTTGAAAATTCCCGAAGCCTACTTCAAGTCCGTGGCTTGTGTAAGCGGTTGTATGTCCGCTATTCGCCGAAGCCTGTTCCTGGAGCTCATTGCGGATATTGAAGCGCGGAATTGGCTGGGGGTGCCTGTACGCTACGGAGAAGACCGCTTTATTACCCACCAGACGCTTTTGCGCGGGTATGACACGTACATCAACCTAAAAGCGAAGTGCTGGACCCCCGCGCCCAACACCTTCAACGGCTATTGGGGTCAGCAGCTTCGGTGGAAGCGCAGTAGCTTCGCGGACTTCGTCAAAACGATTTTCAATCTGCGCGCCAATGTGCGCATGAACAAGCCAATGGCTCTCTACACTTACTTTTTGAGTCCACTGAGTCTTCTCATGGGAATCGCTGTACTACTTTCTATGGATAACCCGGCCCTAGCCTTGGTGAAAATGACCAGTGGTCTAGTCGCAATTGCAGTGTTAACAATCTGGACGGTGAACCTTTTTCACCCGGAACAAACCGTGAAGATAAATCCCATGCGCGTGGCGCTTTACGGTACCTGGGGGATTATACGAACTTTATTCATGGTCCCGGCAGCCCTGCTTACGTTGGATTCGGACGGGTGGGGCGGAGCTAGAGACACAACGCTAATTCAAGGAGAACAAAGGTGAAAACCCTGAGCGCGAGAGTCTTCCGGGGAGCGCATCAATTGGCCGTTCCTATGTATCGCGCGGCCGCGGTACTCACCTTGTACGCTATCCTGGCGTTCGTCGCGTCGTACGGTTTTGTTCAAATCTTCTTTGCTCTCAACACTTCTTGGGTGGCTCCGTTTATCGTCGCTCCCACCAATGACAAGATTTTGGACCTTACGGCGAAGCTAGTTACCAGCCAACAGAACTTGACCGCGCTGGTGCTGGACCGGGACCGCCTTCGTGACAGCCTGGGTGATTTGAAGAAGTCAAAAGCCAGTTTGGACCTGCTTGACCAGAAATTTCAAACGGCGTTGTACCTGCAAAGTTCGGCAAACGTCGTGGACGCCTCGGAGCTGAAGAACTTGAACATGCAGAAGACCGAGGATATGGCCGCCACCCTGCGCATTCTTGATGAAGTTAAGGAAATTGAAGCCAAGATTGACAAGGACCTAGGGGCCGGCCTTATCACCAAGGGGGACGCGGCCATAGCCAAGACGGAGTTGCGGGAAACCCGGAACACCTATACGGACGGGAGGATTGCGGAGGTCTTACTTCGCGACAACGTGCGCCAGAAGACGCCGGATTATGGGTCGACGGTTGACGCTCTCTCGAAAGAGGCAGAACTGAAAAGCGATATTGTGCAACTCTCTATTCAGATTACCTCCGGCGAGGAGCAACTCCGTTCGGATGAAGCCCAAATCGCCCAACTGCGAGCTGCTATTGCCACAGCACAGAACAGCCCGTATTTCCTGGCAACCAAACATGACGTGAGGTTTGCATTCATCCCTTATGAGAATCAGGCCAAAGTCCACGAGGGAGCGGAAGTCTATAGCTGCTACCTGAGTATGATCCTCTGCCGCAACGTGGGAACCGTGCAGCAAATCTTTACGGATGAGGAAAAGACCAACAATCCATTTCCATTCTTCAAGTCCGAGTTGCGTGGCTCCCTCATCCAACTCAGCTTGACGGAAGAGGAAGCGGCCAAGGACAAGGTGCTGTTTGTAAGGCGCAAGCCGTTGTGGATCTGACCGAGAAAACCATGAAAGCCTTCCTTCTAGTGGCCATCCTTCTGGCCCCCGTCAGCGCCTTTGCGCAAAGTGAAGCGGAAATTGCCTACTGCAAATACGTCGCGGAACAGGCAGCCGGGCAACGGGATCTTCTCCGCACGCCATCGGCTTTGCTGGGACCGATACAGCCCAGCACCGGCACGCCACCGCAATTGGTCTTCGGAGTCTCCGACAGCCTGTCAGACGTTATGAAATCTGGTTTGGTGATGAAGGCGGCGAAAACCAATTGTGACCTGTACAAGGCCACAACGGAGGCACAACAACATCTTATCTACGCGCTCCCGCGCATAGAGAAGGACATCCTGCGTAATCGATTGGACCTCATCCAGGCCGCCTCGGATAAGCTGGATGCGCTCATCGCGGACAACATGAAGCTGGTTGAGGCGCAAAATCTGACGCGTCCGGCACTGTACGCCTTAGAAGGAGCAAAAGTGCGCCTTGATACCAGCCGCACTGCTGCGCTGACGGGGATAGCTTCGCCTTATGTCCCTCCGCTGAGCGATACATCCATCAAAGTTTTGATTACGGATAAGCTGGCTGCGGAGGCCGCGAATCTACAAGCCACTGACAAGCTGGAAAAGCAGAGCGGTTGGGACATTAAGCTTAACGGCGGGGCCCACCGTCAGATATCCTCCGTGGCACGCGGCGTGTCGTCCTTTGGAGCCTACGGAGAATTTAATCTAAGCTACAACTTGGGGCGCCGCGCCATCACCAGGCACATTGATCAGTCCGAAGCTGCTTACGTCAATTGGAAACAGACACAATTTGATGACGTTGTTAATCAAGCAGCAATCCTGAAGCACCAAATCACCGACACCCTGGAGATTGAGAGGACAGAACTGGTCATTTTGCATAAGCACGATAAGGAGATTGAAGCTAATCTGCGTTCACTGGAGAGTGTGGACACGAGCAATGCCATCGCATTTCGGAATCAGTTGATCGCTGATCAGATGGTCCTCCGCGTGGAAATCGGGGACGTTGAATTCCGCATGAGTAAGCTCCAGGAGTTTTTGGATGCGAACTTTTAGCATCTTGTTGTCGTGCATGTTCCTGATTGGGTGCGCCGGGGGAAACGTGGAAACCCCGGTATCTCCCGCAGCGGAAGGAGTGGTGTCGATCAATTTTGATGATGGCTTTGAATCTGCCTTCGTCAATGGCATGCCCATCATCGACGCAGCGGGACTCAAGACAACACAGTTCATAATCACCCAAAAGCTGGGCCTGGAATCCTACATATCGAGCGGTCAAATGTTTGCCATGCAGGCGAATGGTCATGAAATTGCCGCTCACACTCGCACACATCCGCATCTGTCCACTCTTACGGATGCGCAACAGCACGACAAGATTGCATCGACACGAAGTGCCTTCGAGGGCAGAGCCACCTCAAGAAACTTTTGGGCGAATCGTCCGCAAAAAAGTGGGTCACCCCCGCCTCACCTGAGTTTGGCCGCGTCCTTCCGGGCCTGCTCCTCGCGCGTTATTTTGTCGTAGGTTCTTGCTCTTGGGCTAGCGCAGTAATGAGGACAGAGTTCGGAAGAATTCCGCAGGGGTCGTGATCCGCAGTCCAGTACGCTTTGCGACCGCCTGGGTGAAATGCTTGGTGTTGTGCGTTAACAACCAGTCCGGCTTGCTGGCCATAGCAGAAAGAAGTATGGGGACGTCCGCGGCGTGCCGGATCAGGTGACGGCTTGACCTTACAAGCGCCTCGGCCGGGTAGGGGACCATCTCAGGATTGGTCAGTTTGGCGAGCCGACGATAGTGTTCAATTAGCTCGTCGGCTTCCAAAGAGGGCAAACGCTCCGCGTGGATCAATAGATTCTCTTCTACCTCATCGCGAACAACCTCCGCCAGGGCCAGTCTGCAAAGTCGCGCCGCACACAGCGACAAGGCGGCCTTGTCGAGGCCCCACCGAGAAACAATGCCTCCGGTGAGGACGTTCGAGTCCAAGAACAATCGAATTCGTCGTTGACTGGTCACTTCTCGCGTTGGCCGCGAGAATGTCGGCGTGAGCTCTTCGTGGAAGAATCAGACTTCTTGTAATGGCGCGCAAAGACACGCTTTCGTGCTTCAGGCAACGTTGCCAGGATTGTTTCAGGCGTAAGCCCAGCACCCGTGAGAGCCGAAGTTACCTGTTCGCAGAGATGCTCAAACCGCTGCTGCTCTGGCAGAAGAACGAGGCCATCTCCCAAACGCAATACGGCAAAGGGTGCACCCGTTCCCAACCCCAGGTCCTTGCGGAACTGCTTTGGCACGGTGAGTTGTCCTTTCTCACCGATCTTCGTAGTTGTCAGATATTCGAGAGTTGCCTGTCGGCTCGCCATGAATTACTCCTAGTAGGAATATCCTACCACAGCCTGCATCGCCCGGCAACTTAAGTCTCGTGATCCGCACCACGCATATCCAGACGGTACGACTACGATTCGTAAACACAAAGAAGTGATCTGAAAGCGGATCCTGCTGCAGCACCCTTTGCACCCGCGCATACAGCCCGTTGAAGTTCTGGCGCATATCGACCGGCTCCAGAGCCACAAAGATGCGCGTCGCTATCGATAGACTCTGCATAACGGGCGCACCGTCTTTTGCAACGACGCGATCCATGAAGGCGTGGCCGCTACACCGAGCCGCACCACCACCCCGTCGGGTAACTGGACTTCAGCGACCCACGGGCCGGCGGCCGCTACCGAAGGCAGAACAAGTTCTTGAAAGCCAGAAGTTTCACTGCCGAGCGAACTCCCAGGGCCTTCTTTCTGAATCCAGTTCCGCAGCGTTCCCAGCTTCAGGCCGTGCTGCTCGGCGAACTGCGCCGGGCGTAATCCGCTGGAGCGATACTGGGTAATCCACTCCGCGCGTTCGTTTCGGTTGCAAAAGCGATGCTTCTCGATGCCAGCGAGTTCCATGCCGGTAGCTTTGCACCGGCATTCACCTTCCGCAAGGTGTACCGCGCTTACCGCTTACGATTGTTCAGCTTCTTACGGAAGGCAAAACGAGCAAGGAAGTCGCCACTCTGCTGAATTTGAGCATCAAAACAATCGAAACGCATCGCGCCAACATCATGAAAAGACTCCATTGTCACTGCTTTAGTGATCTGGTCTTCTACGCGATCCGTAACAATATCATTCATCTCTGAACGCAAAACGTGCTACCGAATTCGTGCCCGTGATCCCGCTTGCAATTTCAGCGGCAAACCGCACCCTTGAGCAGGCGGGAATCTGGCCCGGATATCGCAACAATATCGTGCGAGTGCCCAGCCGGTGTCATTCCGCCAGAAGTGGCCGAGCGCATCGGTTTGGGCTTTGAATTGGTCCTGGGTTCGCCAAAATCCTGTTTTCCTTTGAAATTAACAGCACGGGTTCTTGTCGTCCACAGTCAGTTTGCGATGGCAACAAGGCTATGTTGCCAGCAATGGGACTCCTTCTAACCCGATTCTTCGTTGCTTTCGCCGGAGCTCGTTGATCGAAAACCTCGTTTTCCGGGTAACAGCTCGTCGCGCTCAAGGGCAACACCCCCAGACCTCGGGCTAACCCTTCTAGATAAGGTTCTTGTGTATCTGTTCACAAATTTTGGTCGGGCTGGAAACACCTTCAGGTGCGCTGCACGTTTTGCGGGCGTGAGAGCCTGTGCGTACACGTCTAGCGTCAATCTGCTGTTCGCGTGGCGCATCAGTTCCTGAGTGGTCTTAACGTCCTCACCGCTGCCCTTTAGCAGCGTTGCGAACGTTCTACGGCTATTCCGGTCCCGGAATAGCCGGCATAGTCGGGAGGTCGGCATAGCTACGGAAGGAATGCCACCCTATTCGCTTCGCAATGGCAAGCCGCTTTGCAGCTGGCGGCACAAAACACTTCGAATCCGACAGCCACTTGGTCGCTTAGTCGGCTTGTCAGAAAGAGGGCTGCGGTCCAGAATCGAACCGGATTTTGGGAAAGGAAGAACCCTCAGCGCCGCTTTATGCCGACCTTTTGCCGGCTCAGGAATTATGCTGCAGCTCAAGGTTCACGTCTTCGATATGGGAGTCCAAACCTGCATAGGGGTCGCGGTGCGGTTGGCCCAGGCGTAATACGGAATGAAAGTTAGAGAGAGAGGCTTGGATTTTCGAGCCTCGTTCGAATAGCGGAAGTAGAGGAGGCCGTGCTCCGCAGCCTCTCCGTAATCCGCGCCTGCATGGCGCAGCACGATGATTCCACCAAGCAGGTCCTTCTGAAATTCTTCCAGGAATTGCGCCCCCGATTTCGGGCCCAGGCTCAACGCCACACCTTTCAAAGCCACGCCTTCCGGCTGATCGATTTGTTCCAAACAGTACACGAGTGGTCCGCGCTGAACCGCCACGCGGCCGTTGTTCTCGGCGATTTGCGCGTTGGCCTCGAGAAGTTGGGGTGTCATATTAAATTGCACGCGAATCACGTCGCCGGCGGACCAGGGGCGGCGAATTGGAAGATACTGGCCGGAAGTGGCGCCTGTGACAGCCTTTCCATTGACGCCGACTTGCGCGCTGTCAGTCCATCCAGGGATGCGCAGGAAGAACGTGAACTCGGCGGGTTCGGCGGGCGTGAGGACAATTTCCACGCTGCCATCCCATGGATAATTTGTTCTCTGGCGGACTTTCAAGCCGACACCGCTCTGGAGATGCCAGTCGAGTTCAGAATTGTCGAAGAGGTGGAGATAAATGCCGTCGTCACTGGTGCTGTAAAAATATCCCGGCAGCGAGGCCAAGGTGCGTTCCAGATTCGGCGGACAGCAGGTCGTGTCGTACCAATCGTTGCGAATTTTGTCGCCATGGGAAGGATCAAACGCCAGCGGATTGCGATAGCAGTAGAGTGTGCCGTCCAGGGACATGC
>WNGO01002323.1_pt1 | contig 12144 bp, 13 predicted proteins | sample 5400511 | NCBI WGS metagenome assembly WNGO01 (sample SAMN13153380, study PRJNA577476) | soil metagenome | isolation source: 20 cm soil or saprolite under Garry oak tree replicate 2 | place: USA:California | collected 2016-06-15
TCCGCGTACTCACTTTTGAATACGCATCAGGTCAGCGTCCTTTCTTCTGCCGCGCCCGCCGCTCTCCCCCCGGCGCCGCTTTCCCCGCACTCTCCAGCTCTTTCGCTTCCGAGGGCGGCTCAATTGTAGCCGAAGATTCTGGTGCCGCCACGCTACTCAAATAGTCAATGGTCTTTCGCATCAAAAGCTGGTGCCGAAAGTAGGCTCGGACCGGGTCGGCGGTGCGCAAGTCCGCGTGGCGATGGCCGGCATGATCCTCCTCGGCCAGCGCGTTGCCGACCGCCTCATCCACCTCGGTGTCGGAGACCGTCAGTCCTTCGCGCTCGGCGACCGTCTCCAGGGCCAGCTCGAGCCGGACCTTCTGCACCGCCTGGGGGCGCTGCTCCGCCTTGAGCACGTCGAGGGAGGTGTTGGTGTACTGGAGGTAGCGATCCATCTTCACGCCCTGCTCCTGCAGGCGTGTCTCCAGCTCCCGGATACGGCGTGACACCTCGCGTTCGATGAGCGCCTCCGGCACCTCCGCCTCCATCCGCTCGTCCAGCGCCTTGAGCACATCGTTCTCGAAACGCTGCTCGTCCGATTGGTGGGCAGCCTCCTGCAGCTCATCGTGAACCTCCTGCCGGAGCTCCTCGAATGTTTGCCCACGTCCGACCTGCTTCGCCAGCTCGTCATCCAGCGGCGGCAGGCGCCGTTCCTTGATCGATTTGACGGTGATGCGAAACACGACGTTCTGGCTGGCCAGATCTTTTTTGGGATAGTCCGCCGGAAGCGTCAGCGCGATGTCGCGGGTCTCGCCAACCGCCTGCCCGATCAAACCTTCGGCCAGCCCGGTGATCAAGCGCTCCTTGTCGACCTCGAGCTGGGCGTCGGTCTCGCTTTCGCCGATCAAGACGGCGCCGGATTTGAGGATATGGGTATCGACCGTGAGGAAATCGCCCGCCTGCACCGGCCGCTCGGCGGCATGCAGTTCGGCGAAGCGCAAGCGCAAGCGCTCGAGAGCCTCGTCGACCTCCTTGTCGCTGATCTCGGTGCGCGGATGGGGAACGCTGATGTCCTTGTAGTCCTTCAGGATGATGTCGGGCTTGATCGACACGGTGGCCGTAAAGCGCATCGGCTGGCCGCGCTCGAATTGCTGCACCTCGACGCGCGGCACATCGATCGGATCGAGGGCGGCTTCGTCGAGCGCCGAGTTGTAGGCGGTTGGCAGGATTAAGTCAAGGGCCTCCTGGCGGAGCGCCGCCCAACCGATCTCCCGTTCGACCATCGGTCGGGGCGCTTTGCCCGGCCGGAAGCCGGCGATGCGCACGCGGGGCGCCAGCCGGCTGTACGCCTGGTCGATCGACTTTAAGACTTGCTCGGCGTCGACTTCGACCGACAGCACGACCTGCGACCCAGGTTTGCGCTCGGTATCCACCTTGACCGCCGCCACGGGTTTTACGCTACCAGTTCGCCGCAAATTCGCAAACGTCCGATTGGCCAGCCTCAGCTGCTGGCGACAGGAAGCCGCACCCTAAGCCGTCGTAACGGTAGGCCCTAAAGATGTTTCAGCCCAACCCCCCAGAGGCCCCGTCGCACGTTATCCGACCGTCTTTCCACGCGTACCTTCAATACGCTCGTGCCGCCGCGCTGCCGTTCGTGGGAATCGGCGCCTTGGGCATCATTCGGCTCATCGGCCGACCGCACCAGGTCGGACTCATCGGTGTTTTCCTGGTTATCGTCGTACCGATCTACCTCGTTGTGCTTTTCCACATGGAGTTCGCGCGTATCGGTTGGAGCGACGAGGACGTATGGAAGATGGGACTGCTGGGCAGGCGAACCGCCCGGCGGAGCGACATTGCCGGAATCGCATTCCGAGCCGTGACACCCGCATTGGCCGTCACAGCCATGGACCAGATGGTGGTTTACGATCGGGCTCGCCGTATCCTGCTCAAGGTCTACTGTGCGTACTGGTCGATGTCGGACCTCCGCGAGCTTGAAGCCGCGGTCTCCCCCGTGGACCATGACCGATTTCCGATCCCAGTCTCGCAGCGTCAGTTCAACCGGGAATTCCCGACCGGCGGGAGCTGGTTCGGTCGGCATCCCAACCTGATGGGCGTTGTCGGTGCCCTCGCAATCACTGTGTTGATCTGCGTCGGAATCGCCCTGGTCGAGGGATAAGCCGGTACCCGCCGCCAGGGTGCGGTTGGATTGTGCGGGCGAAGGGACTCGAACCCCCATGGCTTGCGCCACACGGTCCTAAGCCGTGCGCCTGTACCAATTCGGCTACGCCCGCAGCGTCCTGCTGAATATACCCACGTAACATGCCTAGCGTGACCAGCCTGACGATTGCGCCGTCGGTTCGCGATGCCATCGCTTCCGGCGCGGCGGTGGTCGCCCTGGAATCCGCGGTGATCACACATGGCCTGCCCAAGGCTGCGGCCGTGGACGCGGTACGGCAACAGTGGACTGCGTGCGAGACGGCGAACGCGACGCCGGCCGTCGTGGCGGTCTTTGACGGTGAGCTCCGAGTTGGCCTGAGCCTCGACGAGTGCGCTGCCCTCGCGGGCCGTACCGATGCCGTCAAGGTCTCGCCCTGGAACCTGGCCGGCGCTATGGTGAGCCCCGGGTTTGGCGGGACCACAGTCGCAGTGACCATCGTTGCGGCATCGAAGGCGGGCATTCGCGTCATCAGCACCGGCGGCATCGGCGGCGTTCACCCCGGAGACGGCGAGGACGTTTCCTCGGACCTGACCGAGCTCGGCCGCCAGCCGGTGTGCGTCGTGTGCGCCGGTCCGAAGTCGACGCTCGACGCCGGCGCGACGCTCGAGCGACTGGAAACGCTCGGCGTGCCGGTGATCGGCTGGCGCTCCTCACTGCTGGCGGGTTTCCTCGCCGCATCGGCCGGCCTGCGGCTCTCTGTTCGCGTCGAGACCGTCGACCAGCTGGCGTCGATTCTCGTCCGGCATTGGGAGCTTGGCGGCGCGGGCGTCGTGATCAGCCAGCCACTCCTGGGCGACCTCGCCATCCCTCGCGCGGAGCTGGCCGGAGACGACGCGACCACAGCCAGAGGACCGGACCGAACCCCGGCTGAGCTGAGCCGGTTGCAGGCCCGCTTGGGCGATCGGGTCATTCGCGCCAACGTTGCCCTGCTCGAGCGCAACGCCGCGCTGGCCGCCCTGGTGGCGCTCGCGCTCAACAACCGTGGCTGAGCTGTCCCCGACCGAGGAGCAGCTCCGACGGCTGAAGAACACGGTGATGGGCGCCGGCTATCGCCTGTCGCAGCTGGCCCAATCCGGTGAGCTCAATGCCGGGGCGACCACGGAACTCGCTGCCATCACCCGCGACCTGAACGAGGCCGCCGGGCGGTTAGATCGGCTGCTCGCCAGCCTCCGGCGAGACCGGTAGCGGGTCGGGCCGAACAGCGCTGAAGACCCCGCCCGCGGCCGCGATGGCGACGATCAGGCAGGCCGCCGCCGCCGTGAACAAGGCGATGACGATGAACGGCGCGGTGTTGTGGCCGGCGGTCAGATAGAGGGCCGCCGCCAGCGTCCAGAAGCCGGTCAGGGCGACCGCAAGCCGGGCCCAAAGAGGGGCGGCTTTCAGGTAGCGCTCGTGGGTGCCGAGCTGCAAGGGCAACCGCTCCGCCCACTCGGGACGGAACGTCCAGGCCGCCGCCAGCGCCGCCCAACCGGCGGCGTTGAGGAGGGCGAAGAGGCTGAGGCCGCCGCGCAGGAGGTCCACGCCGAGAGCAACGTGGGGACTCCTTCCCACCGTTGGGCGTGGCAAGATTGCTACCGAGCCGCTACTCGAGCAGGCCCAGCAGGCGGTCCGCCGATTCCTCGGCGAGCGTGTCGTTGATGAAAACGCCAGCCCCGGACTCGGACCCCGCCAGGTACTTGAGCTTCCCGCGGTCGCGAAGGATCGGATAGAACTCGACGTGCAGGTGTGCCTGCGCGGACGCCTCCGCCGGCGACTGGTGCATCGACATCATGTAGGGCATGGGCACCTCGAAGAGGCGGTCGTAGGCGCGCGTGATGCGCTGCATCGCCGCCAGCAACGCCCGCCGCCCGGCGGCCGGCAGGTCGGGGAGCGCGGGCCGGTGCGCGCGCGTCGCCACGTGGACCTCGTAGGGCCATCGCGCGGACTCCGGGACGTAGGCGACGATACCGTCGTCGTTGATCAGCACGCGACGCCGTGCGCTGAGCTCGGCGCGGACCAACTCACACTGAAGGCATCCGGTGGCGTGGCGGCCCAACTCGGTCGCCGGGACCGGTGGGACGAAGGGATAGGCATAGATCTGTCCATGCGGGTGATGCAGGGTCACTCCCACCTGCTCACCTCGGTTCTCGAAGATGAACACGTACTTGATGCCGCGGCGAGCCGTGAGCTCCCGGTAACGATCGGTCCAGACCTGGGCCAGGCGGTCCAGCCGCTCCGAGGGCAAGCTTGCAAACGAGCCATCGTGCTCGTCCGTGTAGACGACCACCTCGCAGAGGCCGCCGGCCGGCGGCCAGGGAACCATGGCCGGAAATCGGTTCTCGAAGACAGCCGCTTCAAAGCGGGCGGCAGGAATCTCGCTCGAGTGGTCAGGTCGGGAGGGGCAGAGGGGACAGTCGGCGCGCTCCGGCAAGAACGTCCGCGCCTGCCGTGAGGCCGCCACCAGAACCCACTCGCGCCGCAGCGGATTCCAGCGCCGCTGGTAGACGCCGTTGGGCATCGCGGGAGCGCGATAGCCGTCCGGCGCAGGTTCGAAGTCGCCGTAGAGGTACACGTGCCGGCCGTCCGGTTGGACGATGTCGGTACGCACCGGGCGCGGCATCGCGTCGAATCATAAGCGCGGATTCGCCGCGTCGCGAAGGGAAAATGCGCCCAGGAGGATTTGAACCCCCGCACCCGGGTCCGTAGCCCGGTGCTCTATCCAGGCTGAGCTATGGGCGCATTGGAGAGGCCCTATTGTAGATCGAACGTCGCCAGCGTCGTGTAACGCGCCGGTCCACCACCAAGCTGGCTGCGCATCAGCCGGACGTGCTCGAGGGAAATCTCGCCAAAGGGCGTCGATCCCCACCGGCTGGCCCAATCCCGCAGCACCTTGCGATCAGTCGCCCTCGGCGGCCGGACGACGCGAGCGAGCGTGAGGTGGGGATGAAAGCGGTCTTCGACCGCGACGCCGGTCTTTCGAAGGGCATCGGCCAGATCCGCCTGCAGGCTGATCAATCGCGGCAGATCCCCGCCGGCGATGCCGGCCCACAACACGCGCGGACGCCGGATATCCGGAAAGGCGCCAACCCCCTCCGCGGCGAGATGAAAGCCCGGATGTTGTCCGACGACCGGAGGGAGCGCGGTCGTCAGTCGCTCGACATCCATGCGCGGAAGGTGGCCAAGAAAGTGGAGCGTCAGGTGGATCCGCTCGACGGCATTGACCCGTGCGACTTCGCGGAGGGGCTCGAGCGAGTCGAGCGGCCCGGTCAGCGCCGCGCGGACGGCAGCGGGAACCTCGATCGCGAGAAAGACGCGCCAGCGTTCGGCATCATCCGCCGGCACGGTTGCCGACCTTGAGCTCGATCCGCCCGGCGCGGCGCAGGGCCGCCTCGCGATCATCGATGAACTTTGTGAACCAGGCCGGCGTGCCCTGCGGGCTGTAGAGATCCACCGTTGGCGCCAGCACCAGGATGGTGGCGAGATGCACCTGGTCGTTGCGACGCTCGAGCACGGTGGCGATCGTGAAGCCGCGGTTGGTCGATACGATTCCGGTCACGCTTCCGGCGGGCAGTGACTCCACCGCGGCAGCGAGTGGAGCCTCAGGGATCTCGGCAGACCGCAGCCAGCCCGCATCACCGCCGCGTGTGGAGGTCCCGGTGTCATCACTCCAGCGCGCCGCCACGGCGGCAAACGCCTGACCGGTGTTGATGTCGTGCGCCGCCGAGTCGGCGCGGTCCTTCGCCATGGCGTGGAGCAGCGCGACCTCGGTCAGCAACGCGCGTTGATAGAAACGGAAGCTGTCGCTGGTGAACCCATTGCGCTGCAGGGCGGCGTTGAAGGCCGTCGCGCCGGACTGGGTTTTGAGCCTGACGATCCGCGCATCCACCGCGCCGTCGCTCACGGTGATGCGTCGCTTCTCGGCTTCCTGCCGGACGATCTCCTCGCGCACCAACTGCTCGATGGTGAAGGTCTGCAGCCGTTGCGCGGGCGCCGGGCTGGTTAGCGCCTCGGGGATGCCGGAAAACGGATCGCTGTGCCGGCTCACCTCCAGGCGCGCCTGGTAAACCTTCATCGAAATGCTGTGGCCGTCGACGACCGCGGCGGCCGGCTCAGAGAAGGGCAGCGACACGCCCGGCGCCGAACAGGCGCTCAACGCGCCGGCGATGACGAGGAGGAGGACGCCACGACGCAAAGCGAGCCTCATTACACCACGTTGCGCTCGGGTTCGCCGCCTGCACCGGCGGTAAACCGGTCCGGCGCAAAGACCCTCAGGTCGACCGGCGCCGCGCCCTCGACGATCCAGGCGGCGAGCCACTTCCCCACCACCGGCGCCATCATGAACCCGTGGCCGGAAAAGCCGCCCGCGATCCAGAGTCCCGGTTGCAAGGGCCCGATCAAGGGCTGGAAATCCGGGGTGTTTTCGTACAACCCGGCCCAGGCGGTTTTGACGCGCGCCTCGAGCAGTGGAGGCCAGCGTCGCTGGGCGACCGCCGTGATGCCGTCCAGCAATGACCAGTCCACGCGGGTGTCGTCGCCCGGCGGCACTGCCGGGTCGCTCATGCCAAAGAGCACGCCCTCGCCTTCGGGATGGAAATAGAAGGAGGTGTGAAAGTCGATTGTCATGGGACCGCTGCGGCGGATGCCGGAAAAGGGCTCGGTGACGAAGACCTGCCGACGCGAGGGGACGACTGGCACCTCCAGTCCGAGCATGGCACCCACCGGTGCGCACCACGGCCCAGCGCAGATGACCGTCTGTCGAGATTCGATCTCCCCCACCGCCGTGCGCACGCCGGTCACCGTACTTCCCGACATCAGGAACGCCTCGACCGGGGTTTCTTCCAGAATCACGGCGCCCTGCCGCCGGGCCGCGTTGGCGAATCCGTAGGTGACCTCGTTCGGCCCGGCGAGCCCGTCGCTGGGACAGAATGTGGCGGCGCTGAGATCGCCGGTCTCGAGCCCGGGCACCATGGCGCGCGCTTTTGCAGGTTCGAGCTCGACGACGTCGTCCAGGCCACAGCTGCGCTGCAACTGGAGCGCGTCGCGGAAGCGCGAACGCTCGTCCGCGGTTGTCAGAAGGAACAGATAGCCGACCGGCCGGAAATCCGCGGTCTGCCCGGTCTCCTCGACGAAGCGCGCCAGGAGGCGTTTCGCTTCCATCCCAATCCGGATGTTGATCTCGGTCGAGAACTGCGCCCGGATCCCACCTGCGCAAGCAGCGGTGGCGCCCTGTCCGATCCGTCCCCGGTCGATGACGGTCACGTGGCGGCCGGCTCGCGTCAGGTAAAACGCCAGGCTGCAGCCCATCACACCGGCGCCGACGATCACGACGTCAGGCCGTTGTTCCGAGCTTCACCATCCCGATGTACTCGAAGATGAACTTCAGCGCGGCAAGGCTGGTGACCTGCCCGACGTCGAGCGGCGGCGCGACCTCATCGACGTCGAGCCCAGCAAGTCGCACGCCGCGAAGCTGGTGCAGGAAATCGAGCAGCTCGCGTGAGGTGAGGCCACCCGCCGAGGGAACGCCCGTCCCGGGCGCGATCGACGGGTCGAGCGAGTCGATGTCGAGCGAAATATGAAGCGCGTCGCTGCCGATGCGCGAGCCGATTTCGTCCGCCAGCTGCGTACCCGTCCAGCGATGCGCGGTCGCGGCCGTGACCAGCGTGACGCCCATCTTGCGAATGAACTCCACCTCGTCCCAGTCGTAGTCCCGGCACCCGAGCAGCATCACCTTCCTGGGATCGATCTGACCCAGCTCGAGGCCTCGCCGCAGGGCGCAGCCATTCGACCAGCGACTGTGGCGAGAGGAGTCATTCAGGTCCGGATGCGCGTCGATGTATAGGATGCTCAACCGTCCGTTGAGCCGGCGTTGCTGCGCAATCAGCGTGGGACTGACCGTGGTGTGGTCGCCCCCCAGCACGATCGGCAGAGTGCCCGCGGGCGTCCTTTCGATTTCCGCGGCTACGTTGTCGACGTTGGCACCCATGTCACCGTCGACCAGCGCCAGGTCGCCATCGTCCTGGACGGTGACCGTGTCGAACAATTCCGCATGTTCGCTGACCGGCGCAAAGATGGCGGAAAGCCTTCGCAGCGCCGCCGGCGCTTTCGCGGCACCGGGACGGTAGACCGAACCGCGGTCCATCGGCACACCCAGAATTCGAACATCGGGGCGGCTCCCAGCCGGCGGTGGTTTGAGCCCGCCCCAGGGCTGAAGGCCGTCGGTGTTGAACTCCTGCCCGCTCACGCCTTGAGAAACGCAGAAATGGCCTCGACCTGTGCGGCAATCAGCGTCGGGGTCCAGCCATGACCGGCGGATTCGATCACCCGGATCTCGGCCTGCGGCATCAAGTCCCGCAGCCCACGGATGGCGTCGACGTCAACGGTCCGATCATCGGCGGCGACCACGATCAGGGCCGGCTTGTGCCAGCCTCTGAGGAAGTCGCGATAGTCCCGAGTGATCCCGTCGCGCAACCACTGGCGGGCGGCGCGCCCGTCGGCACGCAGCTGGTTGTCGAAGTTTACCTGCGCATCGTAGGGATCGACCCCCGGGCCTTCAACCAGGAACCGCTTGTAGAGGTCCGATACCACGCGGTTCCGGCGCAACCGGTCGACGACCCAGAATACGGGGCCGGCGGTGAAGGCGGCCACCTGTCGCTTGAACGCCGCCCGCAGCGTCCGCGGCGAGTAGATCGGCGTGTGCAACACCAGGCGGTCGATCCGCTCCGGAAAACGCGAGGCGTACTCCAGGGCGACGGTCGCCCCCAGGCAGATGCCGCCGACGTCGTGGCCCCCGAGTCCCAGGCGGTTGGCGAAGGCATGCAGGAACTCGGCGTGGGAGGCCACCGTGAACGGCGGATCGCCGGCTGCCGTCTCGCCGCAGCCAGGCAGATCCGGGATCAGAACGCGCCGTTGGTCGCTGAACGCCGGGCCCCAGGAATGGAAGTTCTCGAGTGAGCCGATGAACCCGTGACAGAGAAGCAGCGGCTGGCCCGATCCCTGGTCGAGGTACCGGACCCTCCGCTGCCCGACGTCGATGAACTGGATGTCCTTCGCGCTGACCGCGGTGCCTATTCCCCTGTGTCGATCTGCGCGCGCTGCAGCCGGCCGCTGTAATCGACGTAGATCGTCTTCCACTCCGTGAATTCGTCGAGAGCGACGGTGCCGGCCTCGCGGTGACCGTTGCCGGTGTTCTTTACGCCGCCGAAGGGCAACTGGATCTCGGCGCCGATCGTCGGCGCGTTGACGTAGACGATGCCGGACTGCATCTCGTCCATGGCGTGGAAGGCCTTGCGCAGGTCGTTGGTGTAGATCGACATCGACAGCCCGTACTGGGTAGAGTTCGCGACCTCGAGCGCCTCTTCGAGGTTGTCCACCGGCAGCACCAGCGTCGAGGGACCGAAGATCTCCTCCTGCGCCATACGCATGTCCTTGCGGCCGTCGGCAAAAATCGTCGGCCGGTAGAACCAGCCCTCGCTGCCGGCGAAGTCCCCACCATGCACCAACCGGGCGTGTTCATTCTTGCCGATCTCGGTGTATTCGTGGACCTTCTTCAGCGCCGCCTCGTTGATTACCGGGCCCATGTCGACGTCCGGCTGCAGCCCGTCGCCGACCTTCATCTTCGCGGCCCGCTCCTGCAGCAGATCGACGAAATCGCCGGCGACCTTCTTGTCAACGATCAGCCGCGACGCGGCCGTGCAGCGCTGGCCCGATGTCCCGAAGGCAGCCCAGAGCGCGCCGTCAACGGCTAACGGCAGGTCGGCGTCATCGAGAACGACGATCGCGTTCTTGCCGCCGAGTTCGAGCCCGAGCCGCTTCAGGTTGCGGCCGGCGATTTCCGCGATGTGCCGGCCGGCGTCGGTGGAACCCGTAAACGAGATGCCCTGGACGCGCGGATCTTTGACGAGCACGTCGCCGACCTCCTTCCCGCTACCGGTGACGAGGTTCAAAACGCCGCCGGGCAGCCCCGCCTCTTCGAGGATCTCGACCAGCGTGGTGGCGACGATGGGCGTGTCGGATGCTGGCTTGAACACCACGGCGTTGCCCGCCATCACCGCCGGAAAGATCTTCCACGAGGGGATCGCCATCGGAAAGTTCCACGGCGTGATGCAGGCGACCACGCCGAGTGGAACCCGCACCGTCATCGCCCACTTGTTCCGAAGCTCCGATGGCACCGTCTCGCCATGCGGATGACGGCCGAGGCCGGCGGCGTATTTGCCCATGTCGATCGCTTCCTGGACATCACCGCGTGCCTCTTTGAGGACTTTGCCCATCTCCTGCGTCATCAGCCGGGCCAGCTCTTCTTTGCGCGCCTCGATGATCAGGGCGGCCTTGAGGACGATCTCGCCTCGCGCGGGCGCGGGCGTCCGTCGCCAACCGGGAAATGCCTTTTGCGCCGCCTCCAGGGCGGCATTGACGTCGTCCGCGTTGGAGGCCTGCATCACGCCCAGCACCTGGTCCTTGTGGGCGGGGTTGGTGGAGGTGAAGGTCCGCCCGCTTTTCGACTCCACCCAATGCCCACCGATGTAGTTCTTATAGGTCTTCGCCTCCGTCTTCTGGCCCCGCTCGCTCGTCATCGTCTGGCTCATCCTGCCACCTCCTGAAACGCACCATTCAAGATCTCCCATCCTTCGTCGAGCTCCGCTTGCGAAATATTGAGTGGCGGCACCAGCCGCAGCACGTTGTCATGCGGGCCGCAGCTCAACACCACCATGCCCGAATCGAGGCATACCTTTCGGACCTTCTTTTGCAGGTCCTTGTCGGGAGCCCCCTCCGGCGTGACCAATTCGATACCGATCATCAAGCCAAGGCCTCGGACCTCACCAATTGCCGGCGTGCGCCGCTGCAGCTCGCGGAGCCGGCTGACGAGCTGGACACCCTTGTCTGTCGCGTTCGCCAGCACGTGCTCCCGCGTGAAGACGTCGAGGGTCGCGATGGCGGCGGCACACGACACCGGATTTCCACCGAAGGTCGAGCCGTGGGCGGCCGGCTCCCACTGATCCATCAGCTTCGAGGTGGCGACCACCGCGCTCAGCGGCAGACCGGAGGCGATCGACTTGGCCAGCGTCATGATGTCGGGAACGACGCCGGTGTGCTCGGAGGCGAACATCTTGCCGGTGCGTCCGTAGCCAGATTGCACCTCGTCGGCGATAAGCAGGATGCCGTGCCGGTCGCAGAGGGCGCGCAGCCGCGGCAAGAACGCCGGCGGCGGGACGACGTATCCCCCTTCACCGAGCACCGGCTCGACGATGAAGGCGGCGACGTTCTTTGGTGGCACGCGCGTGTCCAGCATTTCGTCGATGAAGTTGAAGACGTAGTCGAGCGTCGCCGCTTCGTCCGTTCCGGTGGGGTTGCGATACGGATATGGATAGGGGACGTGATAAACGGCTGGCAGTAGCGGCTCATAGCGCTCCCGGTAGTAGCCCTTCGAGGCGGTCAGTGAGAGCGCCCCGTAGGTCCTTCCATGGAACGCCCCCTGGAAGGCGATCAGGCCCGGCCGCCCGGTGGTGTAGCGCGCCAGCTTGATGGCGCCTTCGACGGCTTCGGCGCCGCTGTTCGCGAAGAAGACCTTGTCGAGGTTGCCGGGCGCGAGCGCGGCAATGCGTTCCGCCAGCTCGATCGCCGGCTGGTGATGGGCGACGACCGAGATGTGCATCAGCTTGTCGAGCTGTTCATGGGCCGCCTTGACCACCTCGGGGTGGCCGTGGCCCAGGTTGGTGACGCCGATGCCAGACGCGAAATCGAGATAACGGCGGCCGTCAACGGTGAAGAGATACGAACCCTGGGCGTGATCGATGACGAGCGGGGTGTAACGATAGAGGACCTGGGAGAGGTGGGCGCGCTCGCGCGCCAGCCACTCCTCCTGGCTATCGCTGTCGGGAAATTCCTTGACGAGTTTCATTGAGCCTCCTTGTTCGAGCATCCGGATCGGGCGCATGGCCGTCGCCGGCTGCTGGCGGAGGCTGCCCGTCG
>WNGO01009071.1_pt1 | contig 12144 bp, 14 predicted proteins | sample 5400511 | NCBI WGS metagenome assembly WNGO01 (sample SAMN13153380, study PRJNA577476) | soil metagenome | isolation source: 20 cm soil or saprolite under Garry oak tree replicate 2 | place: USA:California | collected 2016-06-15
GCCGACCCGGCCGCGACCTTCCTCGCCGGCCGGGCGACCGGCGTCTCGGGCTCCGCCGTGACCGCGCTGATGGAAGGGACGCGGCCCATGCTGGTGGAGATCCAGGCGCTCGCCTCGAAGACCGGATTCGGCACGCCGCAGCGCGTCGCGACGGGCCTCGACCACCGCCGGCTCGCCGTCCTGCTCGCGGTGCTCGAGCGCCGCGGCGGCGTGCCGTTCGCCGCGCTGGACGTGTTCGTCAACGTGACCGGCGGCGTACGGCTGCTCGAGCCGTCCAGCGATCTGGCCGTCACCGCCGCGCTGCTCTCGAGCGTGCGGGACCGGCCGTTGCCGGCCGACGCGCTGTTTCTGGGCGAGGTCGGGCTGGGCGGAGAGGTCCGGCCGGTGGCGGGGGTGGAGCGGCGGCTTGCGGAGGCGGCCCGCCAGGGATTCCGGCGCGTCTTCCTGTCGGCGCGCTCGCGCGGCAACGTCGCCGATCTCGACGTGGTCGGGGTGGATGGGATCGGTGAGCTCGCCCGTCGCCTCGCCGCCTGACGTTGGAGTGGTGATCGTGGCCGCGGGCGCCGGAGTCCGCGCCGGACCGGGAGAACCCAAACAGTTCCGTCCCATCCACGGCGTCCCGATGCTGTTGCGGACGCTGCGACCGTTCACGTCGCACCCCGCCGTGAGCCAGGTCGTCGTCGCGGTCCCCGCCGGCTTCGCCGAGCGGCCGCCGGAGTGGCTGGGGAAACTCGTCGGGGATCGCCTGTGCCTCGTGCGCGGCGGCGCCGCGCGGGCCCAATCGGTGGGGGCGGGATTGCGGGCGCTGCCGGCGGGCGCGAGCGTCGTGCTGGTGCACGACGGCGCCCGGCCGTTCGTCAGCCGCGAGACGATCGACAACGTGATCGCGCGGGCGCGCGCGGGCGTGGGGGCCGTCGCCGCCGTGCCGTTGAACGACACCGTGAAAGAGGTCGTCGAGGGAAACCGTATCACGCGCACCGTCTCGCGACACCGTCTGTGGCGCGCGCAGACGCCGCAGGGGTTCCCGCGGGCGATGCTCGACGAGGCGTACGCGCGGCTGCGGAAGGACGACTCCGTTCCCACCGACGATGCCGAGCTGTGTGAGCGCGCCGGGTTCCCGGTCGAGGTGATCCCCGATACCGCGCACAATCTCAAGGTCACGACGGCGGACGACTTCCGGATCGCCGAGGCGTTGGCGCGTGAGCTGCGGTGAACCCGATTCCGTTCCGTACGGCCGCGCAGGTCGAGGCGGCCCTCGCGCCCACCGCGGCTCACCTGCGCGCGGGCGGGTTGATCGCCTACCCGACCGAAACGGTGTACGGCGTGGGCTCCCGGCCGCTCGAGGCCGACGTAGTCGCGCTGCAGCGTCTCAAGAGCCGGCGGCCGGACAAACCGTTTCTCCTGCTCGTGAGCCATCGCGACATGGCCGAAGCGCAGGGCCTGGCGTTCAGCGCCGCGGCGAGCGCGCTGGCCCGGGCGTTCTGGCCCGGGCCGCTGTCGCTCGTGCTCCCCGGCGGGGGCGGCCGGCTCCCCGACCTGCTGCGCGGGCCGGAGGGCGGGATCGCCGTGCGCTGGACGTCGCACCGCGGGGTGGCGCAGCTGGTGCAGGCGCTGGGCGAGCCGGTAACATCCACGTCGGCCAATCTGCCGGGCCAGCCGCCGGCGCCGGGGGCGGCGGCGATCATGCGCGATTTCGCGGCCGCCGTCGCGGCCGGCACGCTGCTGGTGCTGGACGGGGGAGTGCTGGGGAACTCGCCCCCCTCCACCGTGGTTGACTGCACGCAACCCGAGCCTCGGCTGGTGCGAGAGGGGGCCATCACGCTCGCCGAGCTGCGACGCGCCGCGGGCCGACTGGCGCCGTAATGGAGCACACGCACACGAAGCGGATCCTGCTCGTCTGTACCGGAAATATCTGCCGCAGCCCGCTGGCCGCGGCGCTGCTGCAGCGCGCCCTGGCGCAGCGCGGCATCGACGGCCTCGAGGTGGCATCCGCCGGGACGGGGGCCTGGGACGGCGCGCCCGTGTCGGAGGGCGCGTATCTCGTCGGCCTGGAGCGCGGGCTCGACCTCTCGGCGCACCGCGCCCGTCTGCTCACGCGCGAGCTGGTCGAGGAGGCGGATCTCATCCTCACCATGGCGCGCCATCACCGCGCCCGCGTCGACGAACTGGGCGGCGAGACCCACGTCTTCGTGCTGGGCGAGTATGCGGGGCGGGAGGGCGACGCCGCGGAGGTGAGCGACCCGTTCGGGGGTGACCTCGAGGTCTACCGCGACACCTGCGTCGAGCTCGAAGCGCTGATCGACACCGCGGTGGAGCGGATCGTGAAAGAGTTTGCGAGCGGTGGAAATCAGCGCTAGCACGCGACTGCTCGCGGTGATCGGCGACCCGGTCACCCACTCGCTGTCCCCCGCCATGCACAACGCCGCGCTGCGGGCCCTCGGCCTCGACGCCGTGTACGTCGCGCTGCCGACCCCGGCGGACGCGCTCACGCCGGTCCTCGCCGCTCTGGCGGCCGTCGGCGGGTCGGGGAACGTCACCGTTCCGCACAAGGAGGCGGCGGAACGATGCATGGCGCGCAAAACGGATCTGTGCGCCCGCGTGGGCGCGTGCAATACCTTCTGGACCGAGCGCGGCGAGCTGGTCGGCGACAACACCGACGTCCCCGGGGTGCTGGCGTGTCTCAGGCAGCTCGGCGTGGACGGCGCCCGCCGCTGGCTGCTGGTCGGCACCGGTGGCGCCGCGCGGGCGGTCGCCGTCGCGGCGGCCGAGCTCGAGGCGGAGGTGCACGTGCTGTCGCGCGACGCGGCGCGCGCCCAGCGCTTCGCCGACTGGGCCAGGAGCCGCGGCGCGCGGGTGCAACCGGCCCGCGGCGCGCTCGAGCCCGAGGTAGCCATCAACGCCACACCGCAGGGCTTGAAGGAGACCGATCCGTTGCCGCTCGACCCCGCGCGCACCGAGCGCCTGAGCGCCGCGCTCGACCTGGTGTACTGTCGCGGCGGCACCCGGTGGGTGCGCGCGCTGCGCGCCGCCGGGATCCCCGCGCACGACGGGCGGGAGATGCTGGTGCAGCAGGGGGTCGCGGCATTCGGCCGCTTCTTCCCCGATCACGCCGCCCCGGTGGAGGTCATGCGCGCCGCGGTGAACCGTGCGTTACGTGCGTGAGGCGATCGAGCAGCTGCTGCTCCCGGCGGAGTGCGCCCTCTGCCACGCCCTCCTGTCGTACGCCCGCGCCGGCCGGGTGGTGTGTGACGTCTGCCGCCATCGCTGGCGGGCCGTGCGGCCTCCCTGGTGCGGGCGCTGCGGCCAGCCCGAGCCGCACTTCGGCCCGTGCCGGCTGTGCGCCGACTGGCCCGGCGCGCTGCGCCGAGGCCGGGGCGCGCGACGCGGTGCACGCCCTCAAGTACGGCGCGCTGGCCCGTATCGCCGACGACTTGGCCGAGGCCGTGGCGGGGGTCGCGCTGCCGGGGCGCGACACGGCATGGCTCGTCCCAGTGCCGCTCGGCCGGCAGCGCCTGCGCGAGCGCGGCTACAACCAGAGCGAGCGGCTGGCCCGCGCCCTGGCGCGTCATTGGCGGCGGCCCGTGCTAGACCTGCTGGCGCGGGTGCGCGAGACGGCGACGCAGACGGCGTTGACACCGGAAGCCCGGCTGGCGAATGTGGCGGGGGCGTTCGAAATGCGGAACGCGGAAGGCGGAACGCGGAACAACGCAACCGACTTTCGTTCCGCGTTCCGCGTTCCGACTTCCGCGTTCGTATTGGTGGACGACGTCTTTACGACCGGCGCCACGCTCGCCGAAGCCGCCCGCGCGCTCGAGCGGGCGGGCGCCCGCACAGTCCTGGCCGTGACGTTCGGGCGCGCGGCCCTACCCGATTTCACCTGAGGAGCAGCGATGGCGGTTCGTGTGGGCATCAACGGATTCGGGCGCATCGGGCGCAATGTCCTGCGCGCCGCCGCTCTCATGAAGCAGTCGGCGCTCGAGTTCGTCGCGGTGAACGACATCACCGATACGAAGACGCTCGCGCACCTGCTCAAATACGACTCGGTGCACGGCCGGTTCGGCGGCACCGTGGAGGCGCGGGGCGACGCGATCGTCGTGAACGGCAAGCCGATCAAGGTGTCGGCCATCAAGGAGCCCGAGAAGCTGCCGTGGAAGGACCTGGGCGTCGAGCTGGTGCTGGAAAGCACGGGCCGCTTCACCGACCGCGACGCCGCCGCCAAGCACCTCACCGCCGGCGCCAAGAAGGTGGTGATCTCGGCGCCCGCCAAGGGCGAGGACATCACGCTCGTCATGGGCGTGAACCACGCGAAATACGACCCGGCGAAGCATCACGTCATTTCGAACGCTTCCTGCACAACGAACTGTCTCGTCCCCGTGGTGAAGGTCGTCATGGACCACTGGGGCTTTCGGCACGGCTTCATGGTGACGGTGCACAGCTATACCAACGACCAGCAGATCCTCGACCTGCCGCACCGGGATCTGCGGCGTGCCCGCGCGGCGGCGCTGAACATCATTCCCACCACCACCGGCGCCGCCAAGGCCACAGCCCTCGTGATCCCGGAGGTGAAGGGAAAGATGGACGGCATCTCGCTGCGCGTGCCGACACCCGACGTCTCCCTGGTGGACCTGACCGCGGAGGTGGAGAAAGCCACCACGGCCGAGCAGGTGAACGCGGCGTTCAAAGAAGCCGCGCGCTCCAGTCTCAAAGGCATCCTCGAGGTGAGCGACGAACCGCTCGTCTCGAGTGACTACATGGGGAGCCTCTACTCGAGCGTGGTCGACGCGATGTCCACCACCGTGATCGACGGGACGCTCGTCCACGTGTCGTCCTGGTACGACAACGAGATGGGCTACTCGGCGCGCTGCGTCGACCTGCTCGCCTACATCGCCGGCAAGTGACGAAGCGCCGCCTGCGGGACCTCCCACCCGAGGCCCTCGACGGCAGGCGCGCGCTGGTGCGCGTCGATTTCAACGTGCCGCTCAAGGACGGCCGGGTCGCGGACGAGACCCGCCTCAAGGCCGCGCTGCCCACCATCGAATACCTGCGCGACAAGGGCGCCCGGGTCGTGCTGCTGTCCCACCTCGGTCGCCCCAAGGGTCCCGACCCCAAGCTCTCGCTCAAGCTCATCACGCGGGACCTGGAGCGGCTGCTCGGGACCCCCGTCGAGTTCATCCCCGACCCGGAGGCGGGCGCCGCCGCGACGCGGCGGCTGCCGCGGGGCGGCGTCGCGCTGGTCGAGAACACGCGATTCTGGCCGGGCGAGGAAGCCAACGATCCCGGCCTCGCGGCGACGTTCGCGGCGCTGGGCGATCTGTACGTGAACGACGCGTTCGGCTCGGCGCATCGGGCGCACGCCTCCACGGAGGCCGTCGCGCACCTGCTCAAGCCCGCCGTCGCCGGGTTCCTGATGGAGCGGGAGCTGCGCTACCTGGGGGACGCGCTCGACCAGCCGCGGCGCCCGTTTCTCGCCGTGCTGGGCGGCGCCAAGATCTCGGGTAAGATCGACGTGATCGAGGCGTTGTTGCCGCGCGTGGACCAGATCTTGATCGGCGGCGCGATGGCGAGCACGTTCTTCCTCGCTATCGGGTTCGGGGTCGGCGGCTCGCTGGTGGAGCGCGACAAGGAGGACATCGCCAAGGGCATCCTGGCCAAGGCGGGCGCGAAGCTCATCCTGCCGCGCGGCGCGGTCGTCGCGCCGAGCCTCGAGCGCGCCGCCGAGCGGCGTGAGGTCCAGAGCGACCGCGTTCCGGCCGGGTTCGCGATCTTCGACATCGACGAGACCACCCGGCTCGACTTCCGCGCCCGCATCGTCGGAGCCCGAACGATCTTCTGGAACGGGCCCATGGGCGTGTTCGAGACGCCGCCGTTCGACGCCGGCACGCGGAGCGTCGCGGATGCCATGGTCGAGGCGGGGAAACGCGGCGCCGTCACCGTGGTGGGCGGCGGCGATTCGGCGGCCGCGGTGGCCGGCCTCGAGGACGCGTTCACCCACGTCTCCACCGGCGGCGGCGCGTCGCTCGAGTTCCTGGAGGGCAAGCCGCTGCCGGGCGTGGCGGCGCTCGAGGACGCGTGAGCCGGCCCCTCCGGTTCGCCGCCAATTGGAAGATGCACATCGGGCCCGACGAAGCGCGCGCCTACTTCAAGACGTTCCGGACGCGCTACCACCCGCGCGAGCAGTGCGAGGTATGGTTCTTCCCGCCCGCCGTGTCGCTGGAGGCGGCGGCGCAGGCCGCGCGCGAGCGCGCCGACCTGCTGGTCGGCGCCCAGGACATCCATTGGGAGCCCAAAGGGGCCTTCACGGGCGCGGTCTCCGGTCCGCTCGTCGCCCAGGCCGGCGCCAAGGCGACGCTGGTGGGCCACTCGGAGCGCCGCCATGTCTTCGGCGAGACCGACGAAGACACGCGCAAGAAGGTGGGCGCGGCTCTGGCGGCGGGGCTCGCCCCGGTGCTGTGCGTTGGCGAGACGCTCGCCGAGCGCGAGGCGGGGCACACGCTCGCGGTTGTCACGCGGCAGCTGGCAGGCGCGCTCGGCGCGATGGACGCGGGCAAGCTCGGCCACATCACGACGGCGTACGAGCCGGTGTGGGCGATCGGCACCGGCCGGAACGCCACGCCCCGCGACGCCGCAGCGGTGCACCGCGAGATTCGCGCCTGGCTCGCCGCCCGCGGCGTGGCGCAGACCCGCGTGCTGTACGGCGGCAGCGTGAACCTCAAGAACGTCGCCGAGCTGCTCGCCGAGCCGGAGCTCGATGGCGTGCTGGTGGGCGGCGCGTCGCTCGATCCCGCGGGCTGGGCCGAGCTTGTGCAGACCGGCGTGGCATAGGTATTATCTGCCGCGCATGTACGGCTTCCTGGTCGGCATTCTCATCCTCGACTCGCTGGTGCTGGCGACGGCGGTGCTGCTGCAGGCAGGGCAGGGCGGCGGGCTCGCGTCGCTCGGCGGCGGCGCCGGCACCGAGCAGTTCCTGGGCGGGCGCCAGGCCACGACGCTGCTCACTAAGCTCACCTGGTGGTCGGCGGGACTGTTTCTGTTCCTGTCGCTCGTGCTCGCCATCATGTCCGCGCAGACCAGCGCCCCGCGCTCGGTGATCGACACGGCCGCGCCGGCGCCGGCCCCTGTGCTGCCCACGCCGTTGCCGCTGCAATCCACGCCGCCGGCGGCGCCGCCGGCGCCGCCGTCCAATCCGTCCTCCGGCCGGAGACCTCCTGATCGCTGAGCCTTCTCCAGCCTACGTGCTGCTCGAGGATGGAGCCTGGTTCCCCGGAACCGCGCCGATCCCGTTCGAGCCGACGTACGCCGAAGTCGTCTTCACCACGAACCTGTCCGGCTATCAAGAAGTCTTCACCGACCCGTCCTATCTCGGGCAGATCGTGGTGATGACAGCTCCGATGATCGGCAACTACGGTATCAATCCCGAGGACGTCGAATCCGACCGGCCGCGCGTGGCCGGCGTGGTGGTGCGCGAGTTGTCGCTCAAGCCGTCCAACTGGCGATCGACGGGCGCGCTCGCCGACTGGCTGGCGGAAGCACGCGTGCCGATCGTGGCGGACGTCGACACACGACAGCTGACCCGGCACATCCGCTCCAAGGGCGCGATGCGCGGCGCCGTCGCGCCGGGCGAGCACCCGAGCGACGCCGTGCGCGCCGCGCTCGCCGCGAGCCCCTCGATGGACGGCCTCGACCTCGCCACGCAGGCGACGATCCCGCGACGCTATTGCGAGGGGCCGGCCGACGCCCGCCGCCATATCGTCGCGTACGACTACGGCATGAAGCGCAACATCGTGCGGCTGTTCGTGCAGCACGGCTGCCGCGTCACGGTCGTGCCGGCGGCGACCTCGGCCGCCGAAGTGCGCGAGCTCGAACCCGACGGCCTGTTTCTGTCGAACGGCCCCGGCGATCCGGCCGCCGTCAGCTACGCGATCGCGACGCTGCGCGAGCTGGCCGACGGCACGTTGCCGATCTTCGGGATCTGTCTCGGTCATCAGCTGCTCGGCCTCGCCCTGGGTGGCGAGACCGTGAAGCTGCCGTATGGGCATCGCGGCGGTAACCACCCAGTGCGCGATGTTGCGACAGGACAAGTACTTATAACGTCGCAGAACCACGGGTTCGCGGTGCGCGGCGACACCGGGGGCGTCCCCGGTGCGAAGTCGCTTGAAGTGACGCATCTCAACCTCAATGACGGTACGGTCGAAGGCGTGAAGCACCGCGAGTACGCCATTTTCGCGGTGCAGTACCACCCGGAGGCTTCACCCGGCCCGCACGACGCCCAAGGGCACTTCCAACAGTTCCTCCAAGCTCTTGACACACAATAGGTAAGCCCGTATGTTGGCCCCTCGTCTTGACTGCCCTTGGGCCCTGCAAGGGGGACGGATGACGAAGGCCGATCTGGTCGAGAAGGTCACCGCGCAGATCGCACGCACCGCAGGTCCCCTGATTTCCAAGAAGGACTGCGCGCGCGTCGTTGATTCATTTCTCGACGCCGTGAAAGCCGCGCTCGCCGAGCAGCATAACATTGAGATACGCGGGTTTGGGACCTTCAAGATCCGGCAGCGCAAGACGCGCATGGCGCGCAACCCGCGCACCGGCGACCCGGTGGAGGTCGCGGCGCGTCCCGTCCCGGTGTTCAAGCCCAGCAAGGAGTTGCGCGCGATGGTCGCGGAGGCGAGCGAGAAGGTGACGCCCTGACACGGGCGGTCATGCCCACTCGGCGGCCCGGACTAACCGTCTGGGCCGCTTTGTTTTGCACGGGGTACTGATCCCTCACAACCACTCGCGGAGCTCATCCCAGTGCGTCAGCTAGTCGCCCTGCTCGTCGCCGTCCCGCTGTCCGCGCAAACCGTCAGTTACGAAGTCTCCATCCCGTCGCCCGCCGCGAAGCTGTTCCACGTAAAGGCCGAGTTTCCCGCGCGCGGGCGCGACACGCTGTACCTGTCGCTGCCGGCGTGGAGTCCGGGCGCCTACGAGATCCAGAACTACGCGCGCTACGTGCGACACTTCGGCGCAAAGAACCCCGCGGGCCAGGGGCTATTCTGGGATCGCTTCGACAAGGACACGTGGCGCGTCACCACCGGCCGGAGCGATCGCGTGACGGTCGAGTTCGACTACCTGGCCGACAGCGTGGACTTGTCGCTGGCGCGTATCAATGGTGAGTTCGGACAGTTCCTCGGCACCAACCTGTTTCTGTACGAAGAAGGGCAGCTGCAGCGCCCCGCGCAGCTGCGCTTCAATCTGCCGGCGGGCTGGCAGGTGACGACCGCGCTGGCGGGATCGGGAGCGGGCCCGTACAGCGCCGCCGATTATCACGAGCTGGCGGATGCGGAAACGTTCGTCGGCAAGTACAGCCTCGACTCGGTGCAGGTGGACGGCAAGTGGATCCGCCTCGCCGTCTGGCCGCTCGACGCCTACACGCCCGCGGTCGCACGCAACATGCGCAGCGACGTCGAGCGGATCGCGAAGACGGAGAACGCACTCATGGGTGGGCCGCCGTACGAGAACTATACCGTGTTCTTCAACGTCATCCGGGAGCCCGTCAACTTCGGCGGCGGTCTGGAGCACAGCGCGGCGCAGTTCGACATCATGCCGCAGAACGCCTTCGCCGATGCCGCGGGAAACTTCGGCGACTTCATGGTGCCGCTCATGTCCCACGAGTATTTTCATTTGTGGAACGTCAAGCGGATCCGCCCCGCCGAGATGTGGCCGTACGACTATCACGGAGACCAATACACGCCGCTCTTGTGGTGGTCGGAGGGCGTGACCGACTACTACGCCGACTTGACCAACGTGCGGTCCGGACTGTGGACGCCCGAGACGTTCTTGAACAACGCGGTGTCGGACATGCAGCAGGTCGAATCGGCCCATTACCCCAAGGGCGCGCTCACCGGGATGCTGCTGGACGTCTCGATCCGTGACGCCACGGACAACAAGAGCAGTCTGGACGACGTGATGCGGGCGTTGTACACCCGGTTTTACCAGAAGCACAAGGGCTTTGGCACCGCGGATCTGCTCGGGCTGTTCCGGGAGTTCGGCATGCCCGACGTGGACGGCTTCTACCAGCGCTACGTCAACGGCCGGGAGCCGCTGCCGTACGAGAGCGTGTTTGCCAAGGCCGGGATCGCGGTGACCCGCAAGACGACCTCGGTCCCGTTCCTCGGCGTCAACGCGCAGCCGAACGAGCAGGGCAAGCTGGTCGTGCGGGACGTCGTCGCCGGGAGCGCCGCCGAGGCCGCGGGGCTCGCGCCCGGGGACGAACTATTGAAAGTGGGAGACGTGGAGGCGCGCTCCGACGGCGACTGGGCGTCGAAATTCCGGCAGCAGTACCGCGGCCAGGCGGGTGCGCCGCTCACGATCACCGCGCAACGCGGCGGTCAGACCGTGACGCTCACGACGCAGGTGCGCGAGCGCGGTACCACGGCGTTCACCCTGACGCCCGCGGCCGCCGCCACGGCGAAGCAGGCGAAGCTGTGGCGCGGCCTCACAACCGGTTCCACGGGTGGGTGAGGAGAGCTATCTTCTCAAGCGACATGGAGCGTCCCTCGCCATCCGGTACGATTCGCGTGCGTTTCTTCGCCCGCTATGCGGAGCTCGTGGGCCGGGCCGAAGCCGCGGTGGCGGTGCCGCTTCCCGCGACCGTCGGCGACGTGGTGCGCCGCGTGCGCGACGAGCTCCCGGGAGGTCGGGGTCTACCGGAGCGCCCCCTCGCGGCGGTGAACTTGCAGCACGTGAAACTGGATGCCAGCGTGCGGGATGGGGACGAGGTGGCGCTGCTGCCGCCGATCGCGGGAGGATGAAAGCATCGCGCGGCTAACCCCGGGGCGCCGCCCCGGGGTCAGCCGAACCCAACGACCATGGCGCATCTCACTCGCTCACCCATCGCTCTCGAAGCCCTCCTCGCCGAGGTCTCCTCCCCCGAGTGCGGCGGCACGTGCGCGTTTCTGGGGACTGTGCGCGACGGCCCGGAGGAGCACGGCGTCACCGCGATCGAGTACTCCGCCTACGAAGAGATGGTCGAGGGGGAGCTGGGTCGCATCGTCGCGGAGGTCGGGGAGCGCTGGACCGGAGCCAGGGTCGCGGTGCGACACCGGCTGGGGCGGATCCCGGCGGGCGAGGCGAGCATCGCGATCGTCACGGCGGCGCCGCACCGGGCCCAGGCGTTCGAGGCGTGTCGCTACGTTATTGAAGAGGTGAAGCGGCGCGTGCCCGTGTGGAAGAAGGAGCTGCGCGCTGACGGCAGCGCAGTGTGGGTCGATCCCTCCGGTCGTCCTACTACCAAACCCGCCCATGTCTGAGGTGCTCCGCGACACGTTCGGCCGCCCGCTCGCGAGCCTGCGGGTCTCGGTCACGGACCGGTGCAACATGCGGTGTCGCTACTGCATGCCCGAGGACGAGTACGTCTGGCTGCCGCGCGAGTCGATCCTCACGTTCGAAGAGACCGCGCGGCTGGTGGGCGTGTTCGCCGGGCTGGGGGTACACAAGGTCCGGCTCACCGGCGGAGAGCCCCTGTTGCGACAGGACCTGCCGAAGCTCGTCGAAATGATCGCGCGCGATACGCGGATCACCGACCTCGCCATGACCACGAACGGGCTGCTGCTCGCGAAGCACGCCGCCGCGCTGCGCGCCGCGGGGCTGCAACGGGTGACGGTGAGCCTCGACACGCTGCGCCCCGAGCGCATGCTCGCGTTCGCGAAGAGCGCGCGGCACGCCGACGTGCTCGAGGGGATAGTTGCGGCGCAGCGGGCGGGCTTCGCGCGCCTCAAGCTCAACGCCGTCGTGATCCGCGGATTCAACGACGACGAGCTGGCGGATCTGGTCGAGTTCGCCCGCGCTCACGCTGCCGAGGTGCGGTTCATCGAGTACATGGACGTAGGCGGCGCGACGCGCTGGTCCATGGACCAGGTCGTGTCCCAGCAGGAGATCCTGGACGTGCTTGGCAAGCGCTACGGCGCGATCGAGCCGGTTGCATCCGCCGGCCGCGCCCCCGCCGAGCGATTCCGGCTCGCCGACGGGACGAGCTTCGGCATCATCGCGTCGACCACCGCGCCATTCTGCCGCGCCTGCGACCGCAGCCGGCTCACGGCGGACGGCACCTGGTTCCTGTGCTTGTACGCGAACCGCGGGATCGATCTGCGCGAGCGGCTGCGCGCGGGG
>WNGO01007635.1_pt1 | contig 12143 bp, 8 predicted proteins | sample 5400511 | NCBI WGS metagenome assembly WNGO01 (sample SAMN13153380, study PRJNA577476) | soil metagenome | isolation source: 20 cm soil or saprolite under Garry oak tree replicate 2 | place: USA:California | collected 2016-06-15
TGGCAGGTCGACCTTGAGCCAGTACGCCGGATAGTGCCGCGCGATGTAGGCGTTGAGCTCCTGCTCCGGCCATTCGGTGAACTCCGCGCGAAATTCCGCTTGCGCCACCGCGATGCGTTGCGCGCGGTTGACTTCCGAGAAGCCGCCGGTCAGCACCGGTTCGGTCTCGTAATACAGCGTGCGCAACAGCTGCGCCTTCCAGCCGTTCCAGACCCCGGGACCGACGCCCCTGATGTCGGCGGTGGTCAGGATCGTCAAGAGCTTCATCTGCTCGACCGATTGCACCACGGCTGCGAAATTCTCGATGGTCTTGCGGTCCGACAGATCGCGCGATTGCGCCATCATCGACATGGTCAAATGCTGTTCGATCAGCCAGGCCACCAGTTCGGTATCGGCGGCGTTGAATCCGAGTCGCGGGCACAGCCGCCGCGCGACCTTTGCGCCGGCGATCGAATGGTCCTCAGGGCGGCCCTTGGCGATATCGTGCAAAAGCGTGGCGATATAGAGAACCGCACGGTGCTCGGGCTGAATTTTGCGCATCAGGTCGCTGGCGACGATGAATTCGTCATTGCCGCCGCGTTCGATCTCGTGCAGGTAACCGATGCAGCGCAACAGATGTTCGTCCACCGTGTAATGGTGGTACATATTGAACTGCATCATCGACACGATCTTGCCGAAGGCGCGAATGAACTGGCCGAGCACGCCGGTTTCGTTCATGCGCCGCAGCACGACTTCGGCGTCGTTCGAGGTCAGGATTTCCATGAACAGCCGGTTGGCTTCCGGGTTCTCGCGCAGCGACGTGTTGATGAGCTTCAGCGAACGCGTCACGGTGCGCATCGCATCGGGGTGAAAGGCCAGATTGTTTTTCTGCGCCAGCCGGAAGATCCGGATCAGGTTGACCGGATCCTGCTTGAATACATCCGGTGCGGCGAGATTGATGCGGTTGTTGTCGACAATGAAATCGTCGCTGTCGGGCACCCGCCGCCGGTTGTTGCTCGGCCGCAGCCGCGCCATCATCCGGCTGAGCACCGGCGCGGGCTTGGCTTGCTGGTCTTCCAGCTTGGCGCACAGGATCGCGGTGAGATCGCCGACGTCCTTGGCGACCAGGAAATAATGCTTCATGAAGCGCTCGACATCCTGCATGCCGGGATGCGAGGTGTAGCCGAGCCGAATCGCGATCTCGCGCTGCATGTCGAATGACAGCCGCTCCTCGGCGCGGCCCGAGAAGAAATGGATATTGCAACGGACCGACCACAGGAAATCGGCGCAGCGGCGGAAGGTGCGGTATTCCTGCGCGTCGAACACGCCGCGTTCGAGCAGCTCATCGGTCTCGCGCACGCGATAGACATATTTCGCGATCCAGAACAGCGTGTGCAGGTCGCGCAATCCGCCCTTGCCATCCTTGACATTGGGCTCGACCAGATAGCGCGATTGTCCGGCGCGGCGGTGCCGCTCTTCGCGCTCCGCAAGCTTGGCGGTGACGAATTCGGCCGCGGTGCCCTGCACCACTTCCCTGTCGAAGCGCGCCACCAGTTCGTCGTAGAGCGGCTGGTCACCGGTCAGGAATCGGGTCTCGAGGATCGCGGTGCGGATCGTCATGTCGCCGCGCGCCTGCCGGATCGATTCATCGACTGACCGCGTCGCGTGCCCGACCTTCAACCCCATGTCCCACAGGCAATAAAGGATAGCCTCGGCGACCTGCTCGCCCCAGGCGGTTTGCTTGTAGGGCAGGATGAACAACAGATCGATGTCGGATTCCGGCGCCATCAGTCCGCGGCCATAGCCGCCGGTGGCGACGACCGCCATGCGCTCGGCGCCCGAGGGTGTCGGCGAGTGATAGAGATGGCGGGTCGCCGCGGAGAACAGGATGCGGATGATTTCGTCCTGCACGAAGCACAGCCGTTCGGCGCAGTGCCGGCCGTGACGATCCTTCAGCAGCAACGCCTGCGCGATGGCGCGCGCCGTAACCAGTTCGGCCTTCAAAAGTTGCGCCGTGGCGGAGCGGAACAGATCCTCGCGTCCGGCATGCGTTGCGGCGAGCGCGTCGACCGCGGCGCTGACCCTTGCGGTGTCGAAACGTTCGTCGGCCTCGGATTGGGCCTGTGTGAGAACATTATCCATTGGCTACCCGGATATCGGACCGCGCTAACGCTGTCACGGGGCATTCTCGATGAGCGGCGGGCCATGTTGGATTTCGCGTTCTTCAGGCAAGGCTGTTCTCACGGCAGGACATGGAGGGCGGTATTTTTGCATCGGCCGCTCGGCTTAACCATTTGAGATGAAATGGCTTTCTTAAATCCAGCAGAATTGCCCCGCTATATGAAGTGGTGACATCCGCGCCATCTTTCACTACATCCGACACACAATTTATCTGGAGAGCGATATGGACGCCGCCGAACTCCGCGCCACCCAGGCCCCGATCAAGGAGCGCTACAAATCCGACCCTGCGGCCGCGGTCATCACGCTCAAGGCCAAAGGTTCGATCGAGAACGAAGGCATCGCCTGCAAGGTCGAGACCGGACGCGCCCTGGCGGTCGCCGGCCTGCATCCCGCCAGCGGCGGTTCCGGACTTGAATTGTGCTCCGGCGACATGCTGCTGGAAGCGCTGGTCGCGTGCGCCGGGGTGACGCTGAAGTCGGTAGCGACCGCGATCGAGGTGCCGCTGAAGACCGGGCTGGTCACCGCCGAGGGCGATCTCGATTTCCGTGGTACGCTCGGCGTCGACAAGGAGGCGCCGGTCGGGTTTGCCGAAATCCGCCTGCGTTTCGACGTCGACACATCTGCGCCGCAGGACAAACTCGATTTGCTGCTCAAACTCACCGAGCGCTATTGCGTGGTCTACCAGACTATCAAGAATGGTCCCAAGCTTTCGGTGACGATGCGAAGGGTGTGAACTGATAAGAGCCACGACCTCCGCGCCGCCACCCTGAGGTGCGAACTAAGTGAGCCTCGAAGGGTGACCTTGTGGCCCATCCTTCGAGGCCCGCGCGCTGCGCGGGCGCCTCAGGATGACGATAGTGTCCATGTCCCCCGATCTCGCCTTCATCCTGACGCTGGCGCTGCGCATGGCGGTGACGGCGGCGTTCGTGGTGTCGGCGTCCGTGATCACCGAGCGCGCAGGCCCGGTGATCGGCGCGTTGGTGGCGACGCTGCCGATTTCAGCCGGCCCTTCTTACGTGTTTCTCGCACGCGATCACGATGCGGCGTTCATCGCCGAGGCCGCGCTGGCGAGCCTGCCGATCAACGCCATAACGATCTTCCTCTGCTTGACCTATGTCGTGCTGGCGCAGCGCCGGAGCGCGGCCGTCAGCTTTGTGGGCGCAGTCATGGTGTGGAGCGCACTGGCCGCACTGTCGCGCATGGTGCACTGGTCGCTCGCCGGCGGGCTCATCGCCAATGCCGTTGCCTATGCGATCTGTCTGCCGCTGCTGCGGCGTTTCCGCCACGTCAAGATGCCGCCGATCACGCGCCGCTGGTACGATATCCCGCTGCGCGCGTCGCTGGTTGCGACGCTGGTCGCGACAGTGGTGACGTTGTCGGGCTGGGTCGGTCCCGGCGTCAGCGGCACGATCGCGCTGTTTCCCGTGGTGTTCACCAGCATGATGCTGATCCTGCATCCGCGCATCGGCGGGCCGGCGACCGCCGCCGTGCTCGCAAACAGCGGCTGGGGCTTGATCGGATTGGGCATCGCGATTGCGGTGCTGCACCTCGCAGCACCTCGGTTCGGCTCAGTGGTCGGCCTCAGCCTCGCGCTTTTCACCTGCGTGAGCTGGAATCTCGGGCTGTGGTGGAACGGGCGGCGGACGGCAATTTTGCCTTCAATGCATAGAGCGCTTCCAGCGCTTCGCGCGGCGACATCTCGTCGGGATGCAGCGCGGCCACGGCCTCGATCAGCTGTTCGGCCTCGCTTGGCGGCGCCGGCTCGGCGGCGGCGCGCGACGGCACCGCGAACAGCGGCAGGTCGTCGACCAGCGCGCGCGCAGTTTGGCCGCGGTCCTGCGCCTCGAGTTTTGCCAGTACCGATTTGGCGCGGGCGATCACCGGCGCCGGCAGGCCCGCGAGCCGCGCGACCTGGATGCCGTAGGAGCGGTCGGCCGAGCCCGGCAGCACCTCGTGCAGGAACACGACGTCGCCCTGCCACTCCTTGACCCGCACCGTGGCATTGAACAGCCGCGGCAGTTTTGCCGACAGCGCGGTGAGCTCATGGTAGTGCGTGGCAAACAGCGCGCGACAGCGATTGCTCTCATGCAGGTGCTCGATCGCCGCCCAGGCGATCGACAGCCCGTCGAAGGTCGCGGTGCCCCGGCCGATTTCGTCAAGGATCACCAGCGAGCGTTCGCTGGCCTGATTGAGAATGATAGCGGTCTCGACCATCTCCACCATGAAGGTGGAGCGGCCGCGCGCCAGATCGTCGGCGGCGCCGACGCGCGAGAACAGCCGGTCGACGATGCCGATGCGTGCCCGCGCCGCCGGCACGAAGCTGCCGATCTGCGCCAATATCGCGATCAGCGCGTTCTGGCGCAGGAAGGTCGATTTGCCCGCCATGTTCGGGCCGGTGATCAGCCAGATCTGGCCGGCCCCCACCCTACCCTCCCCCGCTTGCGGGGGAGGGTAGGGTGGGGGTACCGGCGAGAGGTCGCAGGCATTGGCGATGAACGGCTGGCCGTCGCGCTTCAGCGCCTGTTCGACCACCGGATGCCGGCCGCCCTCGATCGCAAAGGTCAGCGAGGTGTCGACCTCGGGCCGCACATAATTGTCGTCGACGGCGAGCTTTGCCAGGGCGGTTGCGACGTCAAGCATGGCAAAGGCATGCGCCGCGGCGCGCAGGTCCTCGCTCGCCGTCATGGCAAGCGCGCAGAGCCGCTCGAAGATTTCGAGCTCCAGCCCGAGCGCGCGGTCGCCGGCGTTGGCAATCTTGGCCTCGATCTCCCCGAGTTCGGCGGTGGTGAAGCGGATCTGCCCGGCCAGCGTCTGGCGATGAATAAAGATCGCGTTCAGCGGCGGGGCCATCAGCCTGTCGCCATGCTGGGCGGTGACTTCGACGAAATAGCCGAGCACATTGTTGTGGCGGATTTTCAGGCCCTTGACGCCGGTCTCGTCGGCGTAGCGCGCCTGCATCGCGGCCACCACGAGGCGCGAAGCATCGCGAAGGTTGCGGGCCTCGTCCAGCGCCGCCTCGTAGCCTTCGCGAACGAAACCGCCGTCACGTTTTATCAGCGGCAGTTGGTCGGCCAGCGCGCGCTCGAACTCGCGCGCCAGTTCGCGCGAGGGGCAGCGCATCGCGTCCATGACAGCGATGATTTCCGGCGGGGGATCGTCAAGCCTTTGAAGCCGCGCCAGGGCGGCGGCGGCGGCAAAGATGCCGTCGCGCAACCCGGCGATGTCACGCGGCCCGCCGCGCCCGACCGACAACCGCGCCAGCGCTCGCGACATGTCGGGCGCCGCGCGCAACGTGGTGCGGATGTCGTCGCGCGCCGCACTATCGGCGACGAAGGCCGCAATCGCATCGAGTCGCCGCGCAATTGCCCCGCTGTCGGTGAGCGGCGCCGCCAGTCTCTGCGCCAGCAGCCGCGATCCGGCGGGTGTCACGGTGCGATCGATGGCATCCAAGAGCGACCCGCGCCGCTCGCCCGAAAGCGTCCGCGTCAATTCGAGATTGGCGCGGGTGGCGGGATCGATCGCCATGGTGGTGCCGGCAGCCTCGCGCGACGGCGGCGACAGCGGCGGGCGCTTTCCGACCTGCGTGCGGTCGATATAGGTGACGGCAGCGGCGGCGGCGGTGGCCTCCAGCCGCGACATCGCGCTCAGCCCATCCATGGTGGCGACCGCAAAATAATCGCACAGCCGCCGCTCGGCGGTAGCGCTGTCGAAGACGTCGCGGGTCAGCGGCGTCACCGCCGGCAATTCGCGCAACAGGGGCCCCAGATCGGGATCGCCATAGAGCGCGTCGGTGACGATGACTTCATTCGGATTGATGCGCGAAAGCGTCGCGGCAAGTTCGCCGGTTCCGCATTCGGTGACGATGAATTCGGAGGTGGAAATGTCGATCCAGGCGAGCCCAATGCGATCGCCGCCGGAGGAGGCCCGGGCGCGTGCGATCGCCAGCAGGTAATTGTTGGTCCTGGCGTCGAGCAGCGTGTCTTCGGTCAGCGTCCCCGGCGTCACCAGCCGCACCACGTCGCGGCGCACCACGCTCTTGTTGCCGCGAGCCCGGGCCGCGGCGGGATCCTCCATCTGCTCGCACACCGCAACCCGGTGACCCAGCGCGATCAGGCGATGCAGATAGTCGTCGGAGCGTTCCACCGGCACGCCGCACATCGGGATATCCATGCCCTGATGCTTGCCGCGCTTGGTCAGCATGATGCCGAGCGCGCGGGAGGCGATCTCGGCATCCTCGAAGAACAGCTCGTAAAAGTCGCCCATCCGGTAAAACAGCAACAGCCCGGGATTGGCGGCCTTGATCTCAAGGTATTGTTCCATCATCGGCGTGACGCGCGCCGCCGCCTCGGCGGGCTGCGCGGCATCTGGCGGCGCGGGGATGGATTGCTGGATCGTCATAGGGTGCGCAAACTACAAAATTTTAGCCCTCGGTCCTATCGGTTTGCCGCGACAAACCGCGTTTTCCACGTCCTCCGCGACCGGCCATACGACCTGTGAGCATAACCGACCTCACGCGAATGCGCCGCTGGAACGCAGGCGACAATTGACCTGCCGCGGTGGCGCTCCTAAAACTCGCCACCAATGCGGGGCGTTCGGCGCGGAAACCACGGCATTGAGGGAGACAGTCAATGGGCGATGTATTTATCTGCGATGCCGTGAGAACCCCGATCGGCCGCTTCGGCGGCTCGCTGGCCAAAGTGCGCGCCGACGATCTGGCGGCCGCCCCGATCAAGGCGTTGATGGCGCGGCATCCGAAGCTCGACTGGTCGGAGGTCGATGAGGTCTATTTCGGCTGCGCCAATCAGGCCGGCGAGGACAACCGCAACGTGGCGCGGATGGCGCTGCTGCTGGCGGGCCTGCCGGAAACGGTTCCGGGCGCAACCCTCAATCGTCTCTGCGCCTCGGGGCTCGATGCCGTTGGCGCCGCGGGCCGCGCGATCCGCGCCGGCGAGATCGATTTTGCCATTGCCGGCGGCGTCGAATCGATGACACGGGCGCCGTTCGTGATAGGCAAGGCGCCGGAAGCGTTTTCGCGTTCCGCCGACATCTACGACACCACCATCGGCTGGCGCTTCATCAACCCGCTGATGAAGGCGCAATACGGCGTCGACGCCATGCCGGAGACCGGCGAGAACGTCGCCGAGGAATTCCAGGTGTCGCGCGCCGATCAGGACGCGTTCGCGATCCGCTCGCAGCAGCGCGCCGGCCAGGCGATCGCATCGGGCTATTTCGCCGAGGAGATCACGCCGATCTCCGTGCCCGGCGGCAAGGCCGGACCGATCAGCGTCGACAAGGACGAACATCCCCGCCCGGAAACCACGCTCGAAGGGCTTTCCAAATTGAAGCCGATCGTGCGCAATCCCGGCACGGTCACGGCCGGCAACGCCTCCGGCGTCAATGACGGTGCGGCGGCGATGATCCTCGCATCCGCAGCCGCGGTGAAACGGCACGGCCTGACGCCGCGGGCAAAGATTCTTGGGCTCGCCTCGGCCGCGGTGCCGCCGCGCATCATGGGCATCGGGCCGGTGCCGGCGACGCGCAAGCTGATGGAGCGGCTGGGACTGAAGATCAGCGATTTCGATTTGATCGAGCTCAATGAAGCCTTTGCCTCGCAGGGCATCGCCTGCCTGCGCCAGCTCGGCGTCAAGGAAGATGCCGATTTCGTCAACCCGCATGGCGGCGCCATCGCGCTCGGTCATCCCTTAGGGATGAGCGGCGCGCGGCTGGCACTGACCGCGGTGCACGGCATGGAAAAGCGCGGCGGAGTGCGCGCGCTGGCGACGATGTGCGTCGGCGTCGGGCAGGGCGTCGCGATGGCGATCGAGAAGCTGAACTGACGGCGGCCCTCATCCTGAGGAGCGGCCCGTTGGCCGCATCTCGAAAGACGAAGAGGAGGCCTCGTGGTTCGAGACGGCGCCGAAGAAGCGCCTCCTCACCATGAGGAGATAGACAGGAGCTTTCATGTCACTCGCCTATCCCGTCGATAGCAATGCCGCGCATCCCGCGCACCTGTCGCCGGGCTATCGCAGCTCGATCAAGCGGGCGCCCTCGAGGCCACTGATCCCGATGCGCCACACGCTGTCGGAATTGACCGGACCGGTCTACGGCCACGAGACGGTGCGCGAGAATGACAATGATCTCACCATTCAGCACAAGGGCGAGCCGCTCGGCGAGCGCATCATCGTGCACGGCCATGTGCTGGACGAAGACGGCCGTGGCGTGCCGAATACGCTGGTCGAAATCTGGCAGGCCAATGCCTGCGGCCGCTACATCCACGTCCGCGATCAGCATCCGGCGCCGCTCGATCCGAATTTTACCGGAGCGGGGCGCGCGCAATCCGATGCCGAGGGATACTACAGGTTCGTCACGGTAAAGCCCGGCGCCTATCCGTGGGGCAACCATCACAACGCCTGGCGCCCGGCCCATATTCATTTCTCGGTGTTCGGCCACGCCTTCATCTCCAGGCTGGTGACGCAGATGTATTTCCCCGGCGATCCGCTGTTCGAATTCGATCCGATCTTCAATTCGGTGCCGGACGAGAAGGCGCGGATGCGGATGGTTTCCTCGTTCGATCTGGAAAGTACCCAACCGGAATGGGCGTTGTGCTACCGCTTCAACATCGTGCTGCGCGGGCGCAATGCGACGCCGATGGAGACGAAATAGTGCAAGACCCCAAAGCAAGAGGGATCACGCCATCGCAGACCGTCGGTCCGTTCTTCGCCTACGGGCTGACCTCGAACGGCAAATACGACTGGAACGACGCCTTCACCAACAACCTCGTCACGTCGGATACCTCGGGCGACCGCATCAGGATCGAGGGCCGCGTGTTCGATGGCGACGGCCAGCCGGTGCCGGATTGCATGCTGGAGATCTGGCAGGCCGACGCGCAGGGCCGTTTCTCCGATCCCAAGGACAAGCGCGCACTGCCCAATTCGGCGTTCCGGGGTTTTGGGCGCTGCGGCACCGATGCGAACGGCGATTATTTCTTCGACACCATCCGGCCGGGCCCGGTGCCCGATCCCGACGGAAGGGAGCAGGCGCCGCATATCCTGCTTGCGGTGTTCGGACGCGGCATGCTGATGCATCTCTATACCCGGATCTATTTCGGCGGCGAGACCGCCAACGCCGCCGATCCCGTGCTGGCGCTGGTGCCGGCCGAGCGCCGCGCAACGCTGATCGCGGAACGCCAGCCGGGCAACGGCAACGCGGTCTATCGTTTCGACATCCGCCTGCAGGGCGACAACGAGACGGTGTTTTTCGACGTGTAAGGTATTTCTCTTCCACGTCATGGCCGGGATGAGCCTGGATGAGCCCGGCCATGACGTGGAGAGGAAGTGCGACGATCCAAGGCTTACTCGATCACCGCATGGTCCGGCGCCAGCGACTGCTGGCGCAGCGCGGCCTTGGTGGAGCCGATCATGATCGCCAGCGGAATCGCGCACAGGGTGAAGATCATCACCATCTGGTAATCGTGCGAGAAGGCGATGATCTGCGCCTGCAGGCTTACCATCACGTCCATCATGGCGCGGCCCTTGTCGGTCGTCATGTCGATCATGGCGCGCACATCGGGCATCTGCATCGCGTGATTGAACGGATTGACGTGCTCGGACAGGATCGCGTAGGTCCGCCGCGACCCTTCGGTCAGCTGCGCGATCACGACGGAAATGCCGATCGAGGAGGCGACGTTGCGCATCAGGGTCAGCATCGAGGTGCCGTCGGTGCGCAGATGGTTGGGCAGCGTCAGGAACGCCACCGTGGAGAGCGGCACGAACACCAGGCCGAACCCGAAGCCTTGCACGATGCTGATCGTCACGATCTCGGTAACGCCGGTCTGATCGGTCCAGCCGGTCATGTAGAACAGCGAAAGGCAGGTGATGCTCAGTCCGCTGATGATCAGCGTGCGCGCCTCGATGTAGCGCATCATCCGGCCGACCAGCATCATCGCGACAAAGGTGCCGCAGCCGCGGCTCGCCAGCAGCAGGCCGGCGGTGATGATCGGATAGCCGATCACATTCTGCAAATAAGGCGACGATAGCGCCATGGTCGAGAACAGCACCAGGCCCATCACCGCCATGAACACGCAGCCGCCGATAAAATTCTTGTCCTTGAAGATCGCAAACTGGATGAACGGCTTTGAGGTCGTGAACGAGTGGGCGAAGAAATAATAGAAGCCGACGATCGAGATGATGAATTCGGCGATGATTTCGTTGGATTCCGTCCAGCCGAGCTGTTCGCCGCGGTCGAGCGCGATCTGCAAGGCGCCGATCCCGACCGCGAGTGCTGCAAACCCGAACCAGTCGAAGCGAAGCTCGCGATTCTTTGCCGTCTCGTCCATGAAGATGAGCAGGCCGAGCACGGTGAAGATGCCGAACGGCAGGTTGACGAAGAACACCCAGTGCCAGGAATAGGTCTCGGTCAGCCAGGCGCCCAGCGACGGCCCCATGATCGGGCCCATCATCACGCCCATGCCCCAGATCGACATCGCCTTGGCGCGCTCATGCAGCGCATAGGAGTCCAGCATCACCGCCTGGCCCGAAACGGTTGGCGATCCACCCGACCGGCGCGGTCATGATCGCGGCGGCGACGATATAGGAGGTCAGCACCCAGTTGATCTGGTCCTGCGACGCCGACAGCGTGCCCTGCATATAGGGCAGCGCGACATTGGCGATGGTGGTGTCCAGCGCCTGCATGATGGTGGCGGTCATGGCGCAGATCGTCACCATGTTCCGGCGCAGGCCGGGAACGGCAACGGGCGCTGCAGCCGAGGTCGGCATCGCAACTAATCCTGGTTCGCTACTGCCGGCGAGAAGCCGAGCAGACCGACGAGCGAACGGCGATGGCCGGTGTCGATCGTGGTATAGGCGCTCATGCCGGCCTTCAGCTTCTGGACATATTTGTCGTTGCTGTCGAAATAGATTCGCACCGGCACCCGCTGCACCACCTTGACGAAATTGCCGGTGGCGTTCTGCGGCGGCAGGATCGCGAATTGCGCGCCGGTGCCGGGGCTGAGCGAGCCGACGGTGCCCTTGAAGACATGATTGGGGAAGGCATCGACGTCGATGGTGACGGGCTGCCCGACCGCGACATAGGTGAAATCCGATTCCTTCGGGTTGGCATCGACCCAAGGTGCCGACGTATCGATGACGCTGAACACCGGCGTGCCGGCGGCGACGAAGCGACCGAGCTGGATCTGATCGACCTGGGTGGCGGTGCCGGCCATCGGCGCACGCACCGTTGCCAGATCGAGACTGCGCTGGGCGTCCTCGAGCGCGGCCTTGGCCTGCATGTAGGCCGGGAACTGCTCGAGCGGCAATTCGGGATTGCCCAACAGTTGATTGAGCGCGGTCGAGTTCTGCTGCCGGATCAGCTGCAGCTGAGCCTGGGCGGTGACCAGCGCGGTGTTGGAGTTGTCGAGATCGAGCTGGGAGCCGGCGGAGCTCTTGACCAGCGCCGACTTGCGCTCGACGTCGCGCTGTTTGATCGCGATGCCGGCGTTCACGAGTTCGATCGTCTGCGTGTACAGCTTTACGTTGGCGATGAGATTGTCGTGCGTGGTCTTGGCGTCATCGAGCTTGGCGCGGGCCTGTTGTGCCGCGAGTTGGTAGGGCACCGGGTCGATCTGGAACATCACATCGCCCTTGGCGACGCGCTGGCCTTCCTTGACGGTGACGTTGATGATCTTGCCGGAGACGTCAGGCGTGATCAGAACCTTCTGCGCGCCGACATAGGCGTCGTCGGTGGTGACGTAGCGGCCGCCGTTCAGATAAAACGTCAGCCCGGCAACCAGCGCCAGCAACGGCAGTACCACCAACAAAAGCGCGCGGCGGTAACGCCGCATGCCGGCCATCAACCGGCGGCGTGGCTTCGCGGCGATTTTGGCGCGGGGTTTCGGCGCGTCGCCCTTCTGATCGGGCGGGAATTTGAGAACCGGATCAGCCAACGCGCTGCTCCTTCCTCGGCGGTTCACCGGCCGGATTTTGAAT
>WNGO01002325.1_pt1 | contig 12141 bp, 10 predicted proteins | sample 5400511 | NCBI WGS metagenome assembly WNGO01 (sample SAMN13153380, study PRJNA577476) | soil metagenome | isolation source: 20 cm soil or saprolite under Garry oak tree replicate 2 | place: USA:California | collected 2016-06-15
AGTCCGGTGTTGGGGTAAGTAGTTACATTTGCGCCCACTGTCGCGATTTGGGTGAAGGTTACGCCTGCGTTGGTCGAGCGCTCGATCTTGAACCCTGTTTCGTTGTTCGAGTTGTCAGTCCACGACAGGTTGATCTGGCTCGACGACGCTGCTGTAGCTGCAAGGTTTGTCGGCGCCGCAGGCGTTGGAGTTGGAGTGGGTGTCGCAGTTGGTGTCGGAGTAGGAGTTGCCGTTGGCGTTGGGCTCGGCGTAGGCGTCGGAGTTGGAGTTGGAGTAGCTATTGAGTTAAAGGCTGTGTATACATAATCATTGTGAACCCAGGCGTTATTCACGTAAGAATTAAGCGTCACATAAATGGTGCGCCCGTCCGTAGGGATGTTGTTCACGGTTAGCGAGCGCACGGTTATGTTTCCTGAATTGTAAATATCGTAACCAACAGGGGAGCTACCGACCAGCACCCAATAATTAGTAGTACTACCGGTGCTCCAAGTGAAGGTCACGGTTGAGGAAGTAAAGGTTGAGCCGGGCACTGGACTAAGCATCACTGCGGCTCCCGGCACGGGCGTCGGCGTCGGCGATGGCGAAGGTGAAGGCGTCGGTGTTGATATTGGTGTTGGCGTCGGCGTTGGGCTAGCACTACCAGTGAGCTGGACAATCTTCGCTACAGAAGGAACGCCGTTAGAATTCAGGATAAACAGCATGTAGTAGCCCTGCGGAGCAAGGTTGGGATTTGAAGGAGCCGTCACGTTGAGTCCACCGCTAGCTTGCGAGAACGCGGGCCGGCTTATCCGCTGACCCATGTTGAGGCCGTGTGAAACGGAACCCAGCGCGAGCAACGTCACCTTCGAGATGCTCGTCGCGTTGGGTGTGCCGACGAAGAACGACTGCCCGTAAGCAATGCTCGTGGGCGCCGACGTGATCGTCGGCCGCGAGCCGTTGAACAGATAAGGAGGCGAATATATTTCAGCTGATTCTCGTCCGAACTCCCCTCCTGCTGACAAAACGCGCCCGTCGGGTAGCAGCGCCGCAATGGAGTGATAGCCTCTGAAAACTGTCAGGCTCGCCATCGTTGACCACGTGCCGGTTGCGGGATCCCACATTTCCGACGCGTACGCGGGATCAGACGAGTTGCTGTTCGGATCCTCAGATCCTCTGCTGCCTCCAGTCACTAATACTTTCCCGTCGGGCAACAAAGTTGCGTTGTGGAGCTTGCGGCCGCCTGCCATCGATCCAGTATACTTCCAAGCCGGAGTTGAACTGGTCAGGTCAATTATCTCTGCGGTCGCTGTCGGAAGTGTAGTGCAGCTGGTGTCGTAGAATCCACAGGGGCTTCCGCCGGTCAGCAGCACTTTCCCGTCATCGTACATGACGGGTGACCCCCAATTGCGGTCGCCGTAGTTATTATTCGCCACAGAGCTCCAAGCACCAGTGCCCGATACGTCAAGATAACGGGTTGTCTGGCTGGGCCCAGCACAGAACACCTTGCCATTAGGCGCGAGAAACATAAATGGATAGAAGGGTAGAGCGAGGTGCGCTGTGCTTAGGTTGCGCCATGAAGCTGTCGCCGCCTGCCAGACCTGAGGCTCAACGTTCACTCCCTGCGTCGTATCGATCCACCCACTAACCACGAGCACGTCTCCATTCGGAAGCGTGGTGCTGGTCGGGTACCAGCGATTATTGTTCATATTAGGCAGCTGTGTCCAGGTATTGTTGAACGGGTTATAGGTGCGGGCATTCGGAATCCCCACGTAGTTAGTATTGTGCCCACCGGCTACGAAGAGCTGTCCATTGGACAGAAAGGAATTGCCTGAACAGAACATGTTTGTGCCCGATTGCGGAGCCGCAGTGTTAGTATTCGCCGATGGATCCCAGAGGGTGGGGTAATCTCCATAACTCAAGCTGGACCACCATATCACCTTGCCCGTGGGGAGGACATGAGCATGGAGCGCCATGTATGGCCAAGTCATCACCGATGAAAACTGCCCGACCGTGGCACTGCTCTGGGCGCGCAAAGACGAAGCTGCGAAGAAGAGTGATATAAGAAGCGAGAGCAGTGCTACAACGTGAGTACTCGTCCATTTAAAACCGGAGGAGCCGTGATTCCGGCGACAACAAAACGCATCTGACTTGCGGCCGAACATAGAGTACTAACTGGATCGTAGAAATCTTGATGTTCACGGGTGTGCGATTGCAATCTTTTTCTAAAGAAATTTCATAAAATTCGACCTTGTGATTTCAGAATCACCATAAAAATAAAAACAGTCGGCAAGAAGGCGGGATCGTGCGTGACCGGGGCGCCGATAGCACAGATATTATGAACAGAAGGAAACTAAGGAAACGAAGAGTGTCGGGTCCGTCGGAAAGAAAACTTTGTTCTCTTCGTTACCTTCTGTTCAGAATCTTTTGGGGCGGCAGACACGCCAAAGGACATTGAGCGGTTCAGATTATCCTAGCCGCAACTGCCGCCGCAGCTCGGCACCGGCGTGGTTGAAGCGTTTTGGAGAACCATCTGCAAGGCTTTACGGTCGTACCTGCCATTCGCGTTCAGCGGGCTTCTCTTCCTACTAGGCGAGTTTGATTCGCGCGTCGTTGTTATTCGTTAAAGCGGTTTACGCCTTGTTCCAAGCCACGTGTTTGCGAGGCAAGATAATTTATTAAATTACTTCAAAGCGTTTGTTGTAATCTCCGCGAGACGCTTTAACAACGCCTGAAAACCGATTGGCAACGAGCGCAGAATCACCCGCACACCGTACTTGGTCGCTGTCTTTACCGTCAGTTCGGATCTGGGTGGTTTCCGTGGAATCAACCATGGCAAAGAACTAACTGAAGTATAGCCGGCGCGAAGCAACCGGCTGCAATAGTCGCCATAGATCGGTTTTAAATCCGGCCGCTCCGAGAATGACATGGTTCGGGACTTTACGCGGGTCGTAATAACTTCGGGTCTTGCCGGACTGAAGCTGCTAAAATGATAAAACATCAGATCGTGTTTGCCGTTCACGATGTAGCGTCCATCCTGCCGGCTCAGCTGACGTTCAAAGTGGTTCCAGTAACACATGTTATAGCCGGGATCTTTTTCGACATAGACACCGGGAAAATACAACGGAGCCAGGGTGACCCAGAGTTGATCAACAAACTGGCCCGATCCAGGATCATAGTAGCACTGGTCCTGGAGACGCGTCTGCCACCATTTAACAAAAGCGAACGTGGTGTCACTCCGAGCAGTGGCAAGGAATCCTAGGTTGTAGATTCCCGTGCTCAACATTCCAGTCTCATAATATATATTAGTGGGCGTGTCATCGAACGTGCAGCTGTGCGGCGTAACAACGATGTTGTAACGGCGGAGCTTTTCCTCCAAGGCTTGAAAACTGCCGAACACCAAAATATCTGGATCTAAGTAGAGTACCTTCTCAACGGATGGATTTCGCTGGTAGATATGCTCCATGTAAAATGGCTTTACCGATGTATTGAGTTCGATCTTATCGAACCTCTGGACCATCTCCCAAAACGCCGGAATACCAATCTCCTCCACTGGAAGCACTTCATAAGGATGCCAGAACGATGGGTGAAGGCCTTTAGGCAAGCGGTCCACTAGCCCAATGACAAAATCATAATCGGGATTGTGTTCCTTCAGCGAGTCGCCCAGCGTCCTGGCGTGCGCGAGATAATTGGCGGAGCAGAGGGTAAAGACAACAGTCATCGAAGAGACATCGACAATGAGGGTTTACCAATGAACAGAATTATCTCAAAAAATCTGCCTCTCGAAAGAGTAAGCTGATCACATGAATCCGCCTTCCTCACGGTGGATGATTCAAACGAGTTTCGGTTTAGCTTGAATAATGACCTGGCAGCCGAAAACTCTGGGACGATATCGTACAAGTAGCCTTAAAATGCTTAGCTTGATGCGTCGGGGAATCCACTTCCATGGCTTGCGCTTGCCGTAGGCAGGCAGATCTACCATTATTGTTTGATCGATGAGGATGACGTCAAAGCCAAGTCGCTCAAAAAACGTCTTCGCGGATTCATGAGTAAACCATCGCAAATGAGTCGCGTCCATTATTCCGCAATCTTCGTATTCGAAACGCCCTCGTAGCAGGTCCAACCGAAGAGTCCAATGAGCTGCGTTGGGAACCGAAGCAACAACAAACCCTCCGGGTACCAACAGACGCGATGCACAAGCTATCATGTCGGCCGGATTTGCCAGGTGCTCCAATACGTCGGCAAACACGACTGCATCAAAGCGACCCAATTCCGCAGCTAAGTTCTCTGTAAGATATCCGTCAATAACCTTCAATCCTCGACGGCGAGCAAGGGCCGCCCTTTCTGAGTCCGGCTCAATTGCTGTAATGTCACATTCCGATAGCTCTTTTACTAACGCGCTGACAACTCCAGTCCCACACCCGATGTCTAGAACTCTTGCTCCCTTTTTTAGGAGTGCAGCAATCTTGGACGCAACATCGTCGGGCCCACTGGACGCATTATCATAGCGCGCGAAATTGATTTCCCCTTTTAAAAAACCTCTTGCACTCGCGTCAGGAGAGCACGTCGTCATGATATGCACGTCGTCGCCATTTCTTATGGCGAGATCAGGGGAATGGCTTCGCTGCGCAGACGGAACCGAAGCAACGCTATTTCGAATTGGATGAAACTCTGCGGGATTTCAATTCCTTGAGAATATCAACAAGGTCCAGCGCCACCCGGCGCATCGGAGTTAGGATACCGATCAAGATCAGTCCGGCGACGAGCCCAACCGGGGTGCAAATGACCAATTGCACCAACGGAGGAGAGCTCGCAAAGAGGAGGCGCATCGAGTAGATCGTGACCCAGACAATTGCCCACAGCGGCAGGTAACGAAAAACTCCAATCCACAAATCACCGGTAGTGACGGGCCCTTCCCGTCCGGCAAAATAGTAGAGAAGCGGCGTTGCAATCACGAGGCCAACGGCGGTGGAGACGATGGCAACGCCAACAGGCCCGAACGGCAGACCGACGACGAAAGAGGCAACGACGATGCTCGAACCCAGGGAGCTTGCAAATAACCAATCTTTGCCGCGCCCTTGGCTGGCGAACAACCAGGTTGACGCGTTGGTGAGGGGAAGAATGAATGCCGCGACGGTAAAGGCGGCAAAGATAATCGCCGCCTGTTCCCATTTAGGACCGAGGATAACGAGAGTCAGTGGACGAGCGAGTGCGAACAATAAGCCCCCGAAAAACGAACTGGCCAACGCCATGGCCTCGTATACCTGAAGGAACATGCGGCGGTAACGCTCCGGTTGAGTCTGCACCCTGGAGAGCACCGGCACGAAAACAGAACTGATGGGACCCAGAAGCTGTTCCATCGGTCGGTTGATTAGGGCAGCGGCCCTGGTATATAGGCCAAGCGCATTAGGTCCGTAGAATCGGCCGATCAACATTGCGTCGGCTCCCTTGGCGAGAGAATAAATGAAACCGCCGCTAGCCATATTGGCGCCGAAACTCACCAACGGGCGTATTCCACTGCGACGAGATGGGGCCTGCGGCCGCCAGGGAATGGCACACCACGTCATCAAAACTTGAGCGACGACAGTGATAAGATTGGAAAAAACCAGGGCCCAGTAACTGTAATTCAGGTAAGCCATCACGATACCCACGACAAGGCCGAGCAACATCGAACCGACCTGAATAACGGCGATCGCTTTGAAACGCATCTGCCTGTTCAAAAGGGCGGTGTGTTGCACCATCAATCCACTCAAGAGAAAAGTGCTGGCCAAAATTACGGTGATGGGGATAAGTCGCGGCTCGCGGTAGAACCACGCGACGAGCGGGGCAGCGGCTGCGAGTATCAGACCAATCGCACCGCTCATAACGACGTTTATCCAGAAAAGATTGGAGACCTGAGCGTGTGTGATCCCCTCCCGTTGAACTGTCGCCGTGGAAAGACCGGCGTCCTTGAAGACACGCAGGTAACCCATCACGGTAGTGACCATGGCGAAAAGTCCAAAATCCTTTGGCGTAAGTAGTCGCGCCAGGACCATGATGGATACAAGGCTCAACAGAAACTGGGCGCCTTGGGCCACGATTGTTATAAAAGCGCCAGAAATTGTGCGCCCTTTCAGATCACTCAAGAGATGATCTGTGCCAAGGTGTTTATCATTGGGATCAATTGCTATCTCAGGAGAAGCTTTAACTCCTGCTGCCGTTGACGCGCCACCCGCGGTCACAACTTCGCCTTTTGCTAGGCTGGAACTCTCAGTGATCATTTAATCTTTTGAACTATTTCTTATTCTTCAGAGCTTGACCGCGCTCGACGGATCACTTGACCTGTGTAAGCAGAAATTGGGCGCGCTTTAGCGGCCTCGTGCCCAAGAATCCCGACTCAGTCGTCCTTCTCTCGCAATCGCGAAACTGCTAGGACGCCGCATTTAGGCGCTCAGGTTCTGAGTGGTCCCCGGAAACTGTTTCGCCAACTTTTTAATGCGCGGAAACTTCGTTGCGGCAATAATCTCGGCAACATGCGGCGCATCTCCGAAGCCGGCAGCCCACGTTTCCTGAGAGCCAACAAAAGACGACATTTGCGAATGAATGAACTGTCGTAAAAATCTATCTCATGTTGTAGCAACTCCTGTTGTTTTTGACAGAAGGCCATCGCGTGTGCAAAGGCCGATTGCGAGATGAACGATTTGTTAATCGCCTGCTTCAAATCACTCATAAATGCTCCGTACATCCCGTATCGCGTTTGGAGTTCTCGCTGGCTCCGCGCTTCCTGTTGATCCATTTCCTCGATGGAAGTCGCCCTTCTTCGCGAAGCACTAAAGGTGTTCTTTCGGTGCAACCGGTATTTTACCAAGGGCACTCCAACGCGTAGGGACGGACCCAGACAGGCGGCCCGCAGGGCCAGCGCCTCATCCTCATGCACCAAGTCTTCAGGCAGCGGACCGAATGCTTCCATCAAACGAGGGCTCCATGCAGCCGCACACCCAAAAATCCAGGGTTTAGCGGGACCGAAAAAGTCACGGATTGATAGACGCATTTCGGTGACGGTTCCCTCTTTGCTCCAACTGAATTCCAAACCCGTGTCTTCCAGGTCCTGGCCCGCGTCGTCGATTACGATCATGGCTGACTGAACAAACATCGCCTCTTCCCTGGAGGTTTCCCACGCTTCATAGTTGACTTGTGCACGACTTGGCAAAGAGATGTCGTCCCCCCCACCGAGTAAGATCAATTTTCCGTGTGCCAGTTCAAAGACACGGTTAACATGTCCTCCAATTCCGCGATTAGTTTCATTGCGGTTCAAGGTTACACGATGAGGCCCTCGGTAGGCCGCCACCATTTTTTGCATCACGTCGAAAGTGCCGTCGGACGAACAATCGTCGGAAAGGATGATTTCCAACGGTGTATACGTCTGGGAAAACGCAGCCAGAACGGCATTCTCGATGAACTCCTCTTGGTTGTAGGCAATCACGCCCAAGGTCAGCAAGGGTTTCTCGGAAACGTCAGGCGTCATTGGTGCGGATGTTGATTAAGAGTACTTTTTGTAACAAGGGTTCCAGCGAGTTTGACCATCGCCCGCGATGACCTTCAGGCATGTTGCCGGACCCGCTCCTCCGATCCCCCGGATTCGCTTTTCATCTTTTCGGTGTGAACAAAAATGTGGTCGCTCAACCGATACTCAGCTTTTAGTGAAATCGGTTCAGTCATGAGTCGTTCAGATCCTCACTTGGCGATGTTCACGTTGTATGCCGTGAGAACAGTCCTTTTTGCCGAGAAATTTGTGATAGAATGTCAACAAAGTACGATCGAAGAACTCGAATCTGTTGTTCCATAGGATCTAAAAATCTTGGGCCTAGCGGTCGTAGCACAACAGATTAGGCGGCTTGGGCGGCTCAAAGGATACCGTTTCGTCAGGTGGATTTAAGTTCGGTCACAGGGAAGCGTGCAGCGGTCCCACCACTGTCGTCGAGTTCGCTTGAAATTTTCACGAGACGTTTCACAACGAAACTCACCTGATCGTTGGTCAAATGAGGACCCATCGGGAGACTGAGGACCGTCTCCGACGCTGTCTCGGCAACTGGAAGCCCATGCCGGGGAATCTTCTGATCCGCGTAAGCACCGGACCGATGTGGAGGAACTGGGTAATGGATCAATGTGCCGATCCCTGCCTCGGTGAGTTGCTCTTGGAGCGCGTCGCGCCGGGAGTGACGGATCACGAAAAGATGCCAGACAGGTTCGGCCCATACCGGAACGAAGGGTAGAACCAGTTGAGAGTTAAGGGTTGAGAGTTGAGAGTTGTAAAGGGCGGCAATCTTGCAGCGGCGGTCATTCCATTCATCGAGCTTCTTGAGTTTCACACGCAAGAAGGCAGCCTGTAATTCATCAAGACGAGAGTTGAACCCCTTGAAGTCATTGAAATATTTCTTCTTCGAACCGTAGTTGCGCAGCATGCGAACCCGCTCTGCCAGGTCGGGGTCGTTCGTTGTAACCGCGCCGGCGTCGCTGAATGCGCCCAGGTTTTTTCCTGGGTAAAAGCTGAATCCGGCAGAATCCCCGAGCGATCCTGTTCTTCGCCCCTTGTATCCGGCGCCCTGAGACTGCGCTGCGTCTTCAATCACTTTCAACCCGCGCCTGCCCGCGATTTCCACAATCGGATCCATATCCGCCGGTTGGCCATAAAGATGCACGGGCATGATTGCTTTTGTGCGTCGCGTGATGGCCGACTCGATCCTGTTAGGGTCTAAATTATAGGTCTTCGGATCGGGCTCGACTGGAACTGGAGTTGCACCTGCGTAGGAAACGGCCAGCCAGGTGGCGATGTAGGTGTTGCTGGGAACGATGACCTCATCACCTTGACGGATCCCGTAACCGCGAAGGATGAAATGCAGAGCATCCAGACCATTCCCGACACCTATGCAGTAATTAACGCCGCAATAAGCCGCAAACTCTGCCTCGAAGGCCTCCAACTCGTTTCCCATGACATACCATCCTGATTCCATTACGCGATGATAGGCCGCATCAAACTCCGACCGAAGCTCGTCGTATGCCGGCTTCAGCTCAAGAAATGGGACTTTCACTTCTTTGCTTCTAGCGCGGCTAGATACACGTTGTAATCGCGATAGTAGTCGCCTTCATCATAAAGATTCGACGCCAGGACCAGGCATACCGATCCCGATGAAAAATTGTCTAGTTCACGCCAGATCATCGGACAAACATAGAGTCCATAATAAGAGCGGTTCAGGTGGAAACGTCTCTTTTCCGAACCATCCTGCAAGACAACGTCAAAGCTCCCGGACATGGCGATGATAAACTCGTGAAGGTTCTTGTGCGCATGACCGCCGCGTTCCGAGCCGCCGGGTACATCGTATAAATAGTAAACACGCTGAACGGCGAAAGGAATATGTCGATTGCCCTCAATGAAGGTGAGGTTTCCACGCGGGTCGGCAATTTTTGGCAACTCAACGATCTTACAAATCTCGATCCCCATTAGTTATCTCTTCAATTTGTTCCGTTCTTAATTGGAATAGCTTTCCACATTCGCATCGCAAAATCCCATTTTTATCGATGGGCAACGGCCTTCCGCATCGACAGATCCAACCTTTGGGTCTGGCCGGGTTGCCGACGACCAAAGCGTAATCCGGCACGCTGCGGGTCACGATTGACCCCGCGCCGATCATTGACCACTGACCGATTATGATTCGAGGAAGAATGGTAGCGTTGGCGCCGATGGAGCAGCCTCGCTTTAAAATTGTCCTAGCATACTCAAGTAGATACTTTTTACTGCGAGGATAAGGATCATTCGTGAAAGCGACACAAGGTCCGACGTAAACGTCATCCTCAAGCACAACGCCATCCCACAAATAAACTCCGCATTTCACGGTTACACGATCGCCTATACTCACCCCGCCTTCGATGAAAGTGTGATCGCATATATTGCAGTCTCGGCCAACGGTGGCTCCCTTGACGATGTGCGCGAACGCCCAAACACGCGTTCCCGCGCCAATTGAAGCGCCGTCGTCAATCAACGCATTGGGATGTTGGAAAAAGTCACTCATCGAAGTCAGGGGTCAGAGGTCGCTCCTCCTGGGAGTCATCTCGCAGATGATGAAGAGTTAGGCACAGTTGGTAGCAACATATCAATCACTTCAGAAATCGTAACATCATTACCAAAGACAAGTCCCAAACTTTGACGGCCCGAGAGTTCCTCGATCACGACGGCAACATTCATAGCATGGAATCCAGCCGGCGATATCGCGAGCTTCGTTTCTCCGATCAGGCTGCCTGGATCCCATGTCAGCAAACCCGGTGATTAGAAATGTGTTATTTCTAATTTTACGATGTTGCATTATTCACCAGTTTAGCAACGTAATTTACAAAAGCTGCAACTGTTTTAAATGGGCTGTTTTCTTTGGCCAATGCTTTTTCATCTACAATCAAGATATTTGTGTTGAACTTGACATTAATGGTGTCTTCGACTTCAAGAATTAAATTTACTAGCGCCATTGAATCAAGTGTTCCATGAATTCCATACAAAGGAGTTTCAATGGTAATTTCAAGCTTCTTATTTTCTGGCAACTCTTCATTTATATTTTTTAGAGAATCAAAAATAATCTCTTGAATTAAGATTTTACTGTTCATTACTTTGTAATACCTGGCGCAAAGGGCTCACCAAGGATCGATCAATGACTGCGCCAGCTTATCAATCAACTTTGGAATTGCGCTTCTCGTGTTTTGCCAAGGTCGATCTCTGTCTCGTTTGCTTGATAATGAAGCAACACGCGCGCTGGATTCCCCGCGGCGACACAGCGGGCAGGCAAAGTTTTTTGCACAACAGATTTGTTGCCTACAAGCGTCTCCTCGCCAACGGATACACCCCTAAGGATCGTTACCTCCGGGCAAAGATGGACACGCTTTCCCAAGACAATCGCTCCACATCTTGCGGGTTTGTCCCACGCCCCAGGAGTGAAGTCGTGGACATCTGAGTCAAGCAAGAAGCAACCGGTGCCAATGGTGGTTTCTGGACCAAGCGTGATTTTAGCGAAGCACACGATTTGCACGGCGCGCATGATCACACACCCTTGTCCGATCCGTAACTCCGCCCCTCGATCGCGCATCTCAATACCGATGGGACCAAGCCACCGGCCGCCCCCGTCAAACGCAAACGACACCCCGTCCTCAATGATGATCTTGCCTCCGCCAGAGCCCCATAGCCGGACCGGATGATGGAATCGCACATCCCGCCCAAGGACAAGTTCGACCCCGTGAAACCAGCAGCTCAGAATAAATCTCATGCGCCTGGAATTATTTAAAGCGCGGTATTCCCAACTGCCTCTCAACCTACGCAGCAATTTTAACAACATATACGAGCTGATTTACTCTAACAGAATTGCAAAACCCAGAAAGGCGGCGAGGCGCGTATGCAGTGCCTGCCTCGCATTCCGCCAGGAAAGCGATGGTCTGACCCTTTCATTCGCTGGCCGAGTCAGCTCGGTATCTTCTGCTGGAGGTTTAAGCATGTCTAATCGCGGTGCTGAGCGTTGAAGGTTGCGCGGCTTTCTCCTCCTCTTAGGCTTTCCAAACCTTCCCGGGCGCGACCTTGACCGATGCCATCGCGTTGCGAGTGTCGACGATGCGCTGCGACCAGTCCGCCAGTTCCTGATAGTTCACACATGCATGATTCGTGGCGATCAATACGACGTCAAAGGTCCCGATGACTTCACGGTTCCATACTACTGACTTCTTGCCGGTCCAGTGCGAGTGTTCGCGAGTCTGTTTGATCGCAGGAATATAAGGATCGTAATACTCTACTTTCGCGCCGCGTAGGTTCAGTAAGTCCATCAAGACATAGCTCGGCGATTCCCGTTCATCATCGACGTTCGGCTTGTAGGCCAGTCCCAAAATCAGTATGCGACTGCCCTTCACTGCTTTGTTTCGAGCGTTCAACGCGTCGACGACTCGGTTCACAACATGTTCGGGCATCGCTGTGTTGATCTCGCCAGCTAGTTCAATGAAACGCGTGTGTTTGCCATACTCACGCGCTTTCCAGGTAAGGTAGAATGGATCGATGGGGATACAGTGACCGCCCAGGCCTGGCCCCGGATAAAACGGCATGAACCCAAACGGCTTTGTTTTCGCGGCTTCGATTACTTCCCAGATGTCGATCCCCATCGCGGC
>WNGO01004929.1_pt1 | contig 12138 bp, 11 predicted proteins | sample 5400511 | NCBI WGS metagenome assembly WNGO01 (sample SAMN13153380, study PRJNA577476) | soil metagenome | isolation source: 20 cm soil or saprolite under Garry oak tree replicate 2 | place: USA:California | collected 2016-06-15
ATTTCTCCCCGCCGAACCTCCAACCGAAGCCACGATTGTGGGCATTGTGGATTCCGTGAATATTCCGGAAACAGGCCCGTGATGATAGCCTTTCGCATCGCAACTTCCGATTCCTAACCATGCTAATTGGCCGCATCATCGGCGATGTTGTCGCGACCCAGAAGGCGCCCTCGCACGAAGGGCGCAAAATTCTCGTCGTGCAGCCGCTCAACCTCGATGGCACCGATCGCGGCGATCCCGTCCTTGCGCTTGACGCCGTGGATGCGGGCATCGGCGAACGCGTCCTCATCACAACCGAAGGCTTCTCCGCAATGACCGCCGTTGGCCGCCCCAATTCTCCCATCGACGCCGCCGTGATCGGCGTGATCGATGAAGTCGATCTGCACGGCAACGAGTAACCGGTGCGCCTGCGTTGACACCCTGCCTACACGCCGCCATAATCGCGAGCCAGGTGATGACCTAGATGATTGCGCAGCTTCGCGGCACGCTCGCCGATAAGCGTCCCAACCAGGTATTGGTAGACGTTGGAGGTGTCGGTTATCTCGTACACATTCCAGTTTCGACTTTCTACGCGCTGGGCGACCTGCATTCCAACGTCACGCTGCTGATTCATACGCAGGTTCGTGAGGACGCGATTTCGCTCTATGGCTTTCTCAGCTCCCGGGAGAAACATTTGTTCGAGCTGCTGATTTCCGCTTCGGGCGTGGGGCCTGTGCTCGCGCTAAAAATTCTTTCCGGCATGAGCGTGGACGACCTGATCCCAGCGGTTCGCGCGGGGGATCTGGTGCGACTGACGCGCATTCCCGGCGTCGGCCGCAAGACGGCCGAGCGCATGGTCGTCGAGCTGCGCGACAAGCTGGCCGCCATGGGGACTCCGGAAACGGCGCGGCAGCCTGCCGCGACGACAGGCGCCGCCGCGGATGTGGTCTCCGCGCTACTCAATCTCGGCTATGAGCAACACGCTGCGGAGCAGGCTGTCGAACGCGCCGGCACGAATGGCGCGCCGGGATCGTTTGAGGCATTGCTGCGCGCCACGTTGCAGCAGTTGAGCGCGCCGGCGCAGAAGGGCGCGCGCGCCGCACGATGATTGTTGCTGGAGCAATCGTGGCAGCCGTTGCAGGGGCTGATGAGGTGACCAAGTGAGTTCGGGTACGGGAAGCGAGCCGCGGATGGAGAAACCTTTGCCACGCATCGTGACCGGCGCGGCGCTCGATGAAGACGCTCGGATTGACGCGAGTGTCCGCCCGAAACGCCTCGCCGATTACATCGGCCAGTCGCGTGTGAAGGAAAACATCGAAATCGCCATCCAGGCGGCGCGCAGCCGCGGCGAAGCGCTCGACCACGTGTTGTTGTACGGCCCGCCCGGCTTGGGCAAGACGACGCTCGCGCAGATCATCGCCAGCGAGCTGGGCGTCGTGATCAAGACGAGTTCCGGCCCGCTGCTGGAACGCAAGGGCGACCTGACCGCGATCCTCACTTCGCTCGAGCAACGTGAAGTTTTCTTCCTCGATGAAATTCACCGCCTGGTTCCCGCGATCGAGGAAGTTCTGTACCCTGCGATGGAAGATTACCGGATTGATCTGGTGATCGGACAGGGCGCGGGGGCGCGGATTCATCCGTTCATCTTGAACCGCTTCACGCTGATCGGGGCCACGACCCGCGCGGGACTGGTGACTGCGCCGCTGCGTTCGCGCTTTGGCATCGTTCATCGGCTGGAGTTTTACACGCCGGAAGAACTTGTCATTATCGTGCGCCGTTCGGCATCGATCCTGGGGATCGCCGTGGACGACGATGGCGCCTTTGAGATTGCGCGACGCAGCCGCGGCACTCCGCGTGTCGCCAACCGGCTGCTGCGCCGCGCGCGCGATTTTGCCCAGGTACGGGCGCAAGGCCACATCACTCTCGCCGTCGCGAACGAGGCGCTGCAAATGCTCGGCGTCGATCAGCATGGCCTCGACGAAGTGGACCGCAACCTGATGCTCACCATCCTGCAGAAATATTCCGGCGGGCCGGTCGGGCTCAATACAATTGCGGCTTCCCTCAGCGAAGAAGAAGACGCCATCGAGGAAATCTACGAGCCTTACCTGATGCAACTCGGCCTGCTCGACCGCACACAGCGCGGCCGCGTCGCTACCGCTCTTGCTTATAAGCATTTCGGGATCGAACCGCCCCGCCAGCAACACGGCTTGTTTTAGAGGGAATCCGCGGAATGAAACCACAGATGAACACAGATCAACACAGATAAAAACTTAGGATAAGGAAGAAATTGTTGCTGGGAATATTAGCAAACGGCAGGACATTCGTAGCGCTTTTCCCTTGTTGTCTCGTGTTCTCTGTGCCCTCGGTGTTCTCCGTGTTTGATCCCCTTTATCAGTGTTTATCTGTGTTCATCTGTGGTTTCATTCTCCTATATGCTAGGTGGCAAGCTCATCTATCTCTCGCTCGGATCGAATCTTGGCGACCGCGCCGTGAATCTTGAGCGCGCGATCACTGCTTTGCCCGGCGCGGGCGTACAAGTGCTTCGCCGGTCTTCGCTCTATGAAACCGAGCCGGTGGATTTTCTCGCGCAGCCGTGGTTTTTGAACTGCGTCGTGGAGGCGGAAACTTTGCTGATGCCGAGGCAATTGCTGCATGCGCTGCAGGGAATTGAACGCGCGTTCGGAAGCAGGAAGCTCGTCGCGCGCGGCCCTCGCGTCATCGATCTCGATATTTTATTTTACGGCGCGAGCGTGATCCGCACGGAAGAAATGGAAATCCCGCATCCGCGCATGGCCCAACGCCGCTTCGTTCTGGTGCCACTCGCCGAGCTTGCCCCGGGGCTGCGTCATCCCGTCCTCGGCGCCACGATTGCCGAAATGATCGCCGCCGCGCAGGATAAGTCCACTGTCCGGCTTTGGCAGCCGCAACGAAGTGACGTTCATTCAAAATAGAAATTGAGGTGTGACAAATGGCGTGGAATTACCGGCTCTGAGGCTGTTTCTTCTTTTTTTGTTCCTGTTCTTCCTTTTCCGCCTTTTCGTATTCCGCGATTTCCTCCTCGGTCATGACGTACTCATCGCGCTTGGCGAACATCCCCGTATCGCGGCGTCCCTGGCGGGTGGCTATCTCGTGTCCGGCGCGAGTTTCCTTGCGCTTCCGTTCGGCCGCATCCGAGTCATGGCGCACACGGCGAATCGGCTTGGCCAGCGAATCTGTTTCCATCAAGAGGTCGCTTACCTTCTCGAGAAAATCATTGAATTGAAACGGCTTGAGCACGTAGGGCAACCGTTCCTTTTCGAGGATTGGCAGAGCTTTGGAACTCGCCAACTCGGGTACGAGGAAGAGAATGCGCGCCCGAACCATGCCCCCTTCGACCGCCGGCGCCAGCGCCAACTCCTTGAGGGTCGAATACACCGGGCCTGACAGACCCGTCATCGAGACATTGACGATCACGAGCGACCATTCTCCGCTCGACAACTCGGGAAGGGCGTCGCTGAGGACCGGCACGATTCGGACGTTCCAGCCTTCCGAGTCCAGCACCTGCCGCAGCGCCGACTGGCTCACCACGTCGTCGTCGATAATCAGAATCCCAACCCTTGCCACTTCAGGCCCCCTTACGACCACCGAGTATAGCCCGTGGCTGCATCTGGGAGTTCCAAACGTTAACCGTGCGGCTCGCGGACGCGAGGGCGCAACCTGGAGGCATGATATGGAGCGAATAAAAAGCGAAATAGTTCTTGACATAGCGAACAAAAAGCGAAATACTCCCCACGTGCTTCGCGAGGCGGGTTATGGCGACTGCAACCACGATTCCTACGGCCCCTCAGAACTCCTCCTACAGAGGGGTTCTTCGCGGCCGCAGGAAAGATTCCACTCCCACCCTTTTCCCCGACGTCCCGATCCAACGGGACACCGGGCCAGACGCCCTGCTACCACCAGGGTCCCGGCCCGAACGCGTCGGCATAGCCCGTCTCGCCTCCTCCTCCCCCCTCGCCGATGCCAAACGGGGCACGGAGTACTTCCTTTTGCCCGTACGCTCGATCTTGAACCATTGCGATTCCGACCGCGTGCCGTTTTCCTGGACGGTGAACCCCTATCGTGGCTGTGAATTCGGATGCCAGTACTGTTACGCGCGATACACACATGAATACATGGAATTGGATTCCGCTGATTTCGAACGGAAGATCTACGTCAAGCAGGACGCCGGACCGCTTGCCGGGCGCGACCTGGGAATGGAAAAGGTTCAAGGCGAGCACATTGCCATCGGTACGGCCACTGACCCGTACCAGCCGGCCGAAAGGGAATTCGGGACCACCCGCGCGATTCTCGAGCAAATGGCTACGCGCAAGGGGCTGAGCGTTTCCATTACGACGAAATCGAATCAGGTGGTGCGCGATCTGGACCTGCTGCTCCGCATCGCCGCGCATTCCACCGTCCACGTGAATCTAAGTATCACGACTCTGCGCCCACGCCTGGCGCGGATGCTGGAGCCGCGGGCCCCGCGGCCGGACTTGCGACTGGAGGCCGTGCGCGAGTTGCGCAATGCGGGCATTGCGGCGGGTGTTTTCGCAATGCCCGTGCTGCCCGGGCTCACCGATGCGGAAGCGGACCTCGACGCGCTGGCACGCGCCTCGCGCGATGCCGGCGCGCAATGGTTCGCCGCCAGGGTGCTGTATCTCATGCCCTCCGCGCAGAAGCAGTTCCTGCCGTTTCTATACGCGAAGTTCCCAAAACTCGCGCGGCGCTATCGCGAATGGTTTTCCCACTCGAATTACGCGCCTGAATCTTATCAACGTGAAATTTCCGGCCGCATCGCCGCGTTGCGCACGAAATACCACCTCGGCAAACTTCCCATTGAGCCGGCACGCCCCCGCGAAGACGCGCCTCAACTGAACTTGGGTCTCGATTTCACTCCTGCAGCACAGAGTCCACAACGATTGACCGATGCTCGCTCGCTGCAATCCCCTCTCCGCGTTCTCACCAATGATGGCAGGTAGCCTGGGTTTTCAGAGTATGTGTGGGAACTCATGCGTGAAGCGCTTTTGTAGCGTCGGCCTTCGGGACGACACGGTTGAGTCGAGCAAATGCCCGCCTGAAGGCGGGCGCTACATGAAACAAAACCGGGCTGCCGCGCAAGTTCTTCAGGCCCGGGGAATTACGTTCCTGATCGAAAGCTGCTACTGGCACAGATGAGGATGATCTTCCTACGGCATGATGATGCGAGGTTCTTCCTTCGTCAGGCCCATGTCGCGGGGAAATTGCGCGCGCAGAAATTCAATGAACGCGCGAGTACGCGGGCGTCCGTTGGACCGCAACCGCCCGAACCGCAGGAAAAGCACCAGTAGGTGGAAAATTTCAGAATCCTTCAGTGGGGAAGATTGCGAATTTTCCGTTTCCCGCTTCTTTTCGTCAACAATAAATTTGGCGACGGCCGCATAGAGTCCCCCCGCAATGGCGCCGGCGGGCGGCTTCTCGTAGTAGATTCCGGAGAGGAGCGTGCGGTACGTTTCCGCCATCGCCTGCATGGCCGCGAAGACATCCGCATCCGCGAGCGAGCGTTGGTCCACGGCATAGATGAGCACCGTGTGCCCGAGGCCCGACAACGTCGCCCCTCGCATCTGAATCAACTCTGGCGGCAGCACCATGTCCGGAAACGGCATTTCGCTTTCGGGGAGCGGCTTCGGATGAGACGCCTCCCAACGGTGCGCTGCGAGCAGGTGAGCGCAATCGGTCGGGCAATCAATGGTCACCTCGCGATCGGTCCCGCAATCGACCGCGCAGATTTTTTCGCCCTTGGCCGGACAATACCGTTCCGCGCGGCGCCTGTTGCAGATCGGGCAGATCGCTTTTTCAGCCAAAAGTGTTTTCTCCGGGAAAGTCGCTTAAAGCAGGCGGCCTGTCCGTGAACTTCATGACGGTCAGAATATCACGGTGCCCGGCCTCGCTTCCGGCGCCATGCTCCCTAGACGCAAGTGCGCCCGCCCGGGCGCCACGGCATTGGCATCACGTGGATTTCCGGAGCGGGCGCTAAGAGTTACTTCAGCGAGTCGGGATCGGAGAGGTTCTTCGGTGACTTTTTGTTGAGCAAGGCGACCAGTTTTTGCGCCGAAGAAGGCACCGGCACGGCTCCCTTGCGGACGATTTCCGTCGCAGTCACTTTTTTGCCGTACAATTTTTCGTTCGCATTGTTATCCGGCCGCAGCGTGGAGCCTTCGAGCGAGATGCCGGCGAACAGTCCGCGTGAACGCGAGTAGGACAGAATCTCCGCTCGCATCGTGGCATCGGTGTTGGCTGAGGCGTCCCGGCCTTTTGGTCCTGCTGCTGCGGCCATGTCCGCGCCCAGTTTCACCTTACTGCTCAGAATGGCCTTGGCGCCGCGTGGATTCATGATGAGCAGAACGAAATCGGTCGCCTGACCGCCCAATTGCAGCCCAAAGCTTCCGCCCTCCAGGGCCGCCATCGAAGGTGAGCCCCATGGCCCGGTGAAGTGTTCACCGCTGCGGCAAACCATCGCTCCGCGGCCATAGCTTCCCCCGATGCCAATCGCAAATTTAATTACCGAGGGGAAAATGACAACACATTCCGCCTTGTCCAGCAGGTCCGGCGGGATATTGTCAGGGATATTTAGGATCTCTTCCAGGACGGTGCCCGCGTTTTCCAGCCGGTCTGTTTCCTTAACGTTCTTACTTTGAGCGGCCAACGCGGGAAGTGCAGAAAGCGCAAGAGCCATCATCATGGAAATTATTTTTCGCACGATTAAATTCCTCCTCGAAGTAGAACATGCAGTGTCCAGGGCTGGAGACTTCCCCATCATAGGACTTCACGTGTCGTGGCGCAACGCGGGGCTGATTACTTCCACGGCGCGTGCGTGAGACAAATTTGGAAGTGCGAGCCGGGAATTCATATTCGTTTCGGGTTCCGGAGAGCTGCTGGACTATAATTAATGTTTCTTTGCAGAATCTCCACGGGAGAGGCTGAATGGGATCGTCCCGAAAATTGCATGCACGTTTATTTAGATGCGGCGTTTTCTGCATGGTTGTCTTCGCATGCGGCGGAAACACGGCTGCGCAATCGCGACCCTCGAAATCACCGAACTCGCTTCGCCCGGCAGCCCAGCGGAAGCCTCCGGAGCGCGCGGACGTTGCGCGATTCAGTCAACGCGTCGACACAGCGCTTTCTGCTTCGGGTCCTGACAAGGGATTCTGGGGCGTGTTGATCACCGACGCCTTAACGGGAGAAATCTTGTACGCGCGGAATGCCGGCAACTATTTCACGCCTGCTTCGGACGCAAAATTGTTTACCACGGCCCTCGCCCTTGCAACGCTCGGACCGGAGTACCGCGTACGAACGACAATATCGACGACGGGGACGCTCGATGCGAATGGCGTGCTAAACGGCGACCTGGTGTTGACCGGCCGCGGTGACGCGAACCTCTCGAATCGGAAGTTTCCGTACGAGAAAAAAATCGAACGCGACGGGTCGCCCGAAAAAGCGCTCGCAGCACTGGCCGATGCCGTCGCGGCAGGCGGTGTGAAAGAAATTGAAGGCGGCGTAGTTGCAGACGACAGCCTTTTCCAGTTGGAGCGATTTCCAAGCGGATGGGCGATCGATGATATGTTGTGGTCCTACGGCGCTGCGGTTTCAGCAATCGCCTTCAATGACAATACCTTTACCGTTGAACTGCGGGCCGGCGAACATGAAGGCGATGCCGCAACGTTCACCGTCGAGCCCGCAAGTGATTTCTATACCATAGAGAACTCAGTCCGGACCAGCGCGCGCGGCAGCGAGGAGAAGCCAGCCGTCGTGCGCGAGCCCGGTTCCCGTCTGATTCGCCTGAGCGGCTCGCTGCCGGTGGGCGCGCAGCCGCGGCATTTGACGATTGCGATTGAGGAGCCCGCCGAATATGCCGCCGCGTTGCTCGCGCGGCTGCTCGAAGCGCTCGGCGTCCAAATTCATGGCGCCACCCGAGCGCGCCATTCTGGAGATCCGGCGCTTACGGGCGCGAATCGTTCAACGGAGACCATCCTTGCCGGGCGCACGTCCGAACCCCTCGCCGAAGAGATTCGCCATGTGAACAAGAACAGCTTGAATCTGCACGCGGAGTTGCTGTTACTCCTTGCCGCACATGAAAAATCCGGCGGTACAACCCGCGAAGATGCGGTGAAATTTGCCGCCGATTTTTACAAGGCCGCGGGCATCGCCGACGGCGACGTCGTATTGACCGACGGATCGGGACTTTCCCGGCGCGATTTAGTCACACCGCGCGCGATCGTGCAATTGTTGAACTATGCTGCCACGCAGCCCTGGGGCGAGATCTACCGTTCGTCGCTGCCCGTTGCTGGAGAAGACGGCACACTCTCCGAGCGCATGAAGAACACCGCGGCGGAGGGCCGCATTTTCGCGAAGACGGGAACCGTCGAGCATGTCGTTGCCCTCTCGGGTTACGCGACGACCACGCGCGGCGCGCAATTGATCTTCTCGATCCTCGGCAACAACAACAGTCTCCACGCGCAAACCGCGGACGCCGTTCTAGATGCGATTGCTGTAGCAATGATCGAGGAATTGGGGCCGGCGCCTGCGAAGAAACGGAAGAAGTGAGGGAAATAAGGAAAGTGCAGGAAGTAAGGGAGGTACAGGAAGTTGAGGAAATGAGCGCCATCCTCGTTACGGTCATTGTGGGTCGCGGTTTCAACCGCGACATCTGCGACCTTGTATTTTTGGGTTCTAGCCCCTGAAGTTCCGGTCGATTGATGACTGGCAAAATGAAAACGATTACCGTTTTTGGAAGCTCGCGCCCCGAAGAGGGCCACGCCGAATATACGGAGGCAGTGGAGTTAGGCCGCGCGCTTGCGGCGGAGGGATTTGCCGTCTGCACCGGTGGGTACGGTGGCGTGATGGAAGGCGTGTCGCGCGGCGCGCGGGAAGCAGGCGGGCGCGTTCTGGCCGTGACGTCCAATTTTTTCCGGCGGCGTGCCAATCGCTGGGTGGATGAGGAAACGCCCGTGGCGACGTGGCAGGAGCGGCTGTTCGAACTGGTGCGCCTCGGCGACGGCTATGTCGCGTGCAAGGGCGGGACGGGCACACTGGTGGAACTCGCCGTGGTCTGGGAAATGCTCAATAAAAAGGCGATGGAGCACCGGCCATTCGTCATTCTGGGTGATTTCTGGCAGCCGATTCTGGATCGCGTGCGCGAAGTCGAGCTTGGACACGCATCCAGGTGGGGCGAATCGAACGATCCGCTCGTTCACCAGGCGCCGACTCCCGCCCACGCCGCGCAATTTCTCGCTGCACGATTGGCAGGCGCGCTTCCTCGTTGAGGCAAGAGGTTGAGAAATCAAGTTGAGACAAGTTGAGGGAGACGGGTGCGGGCTCCACTTTTACGCTGAACGCTTCAAGTGAAGCGTGGAGCCCGCCAATTACAATTAAATGTCGCGAACCGCCGAAGACATCCTCGAGTTTGACCGTCTGCGAGAATTACTGCGTCGCCAGACCACGTGTGCGCCTGGGCGGCGCGCCGTTGACGCGCTCTCATTTTCGACTGACCGCGCCGCGCTTGACGCTGTGTTCGCGTTGATCGCCGAAACCATTGCCTACCGGCACGACGGGAGTGAGATGGGTTTCGGCTCGGTCGCCGACCCGGAACCGTGGATTGCGGAACTCGAATCACCGGCTGCCGTCCTCACGCCCTCCATGTTTCTCGCTGCAGCGTCTCTGGCGGACACGGTTGCTTCGCTGCGCGAGACTTTCCGCGCCAGTTCCAGCGCCACTCCGCGTGAGGGTGTCCGCAACCCTTCAGAGAAATTTCCGCTTCTCGCCGCGCGCGCGGGCGCTGTCGCCGATCTACGACCACTCGCGACGGCCATCCGCAGAGCCGTTTTGCCAAACGGCGAAATCAGCGACGATGCCACTCCCGAGTTGAAGCGCATTCGCGCGAACATGGGCCGCACACGCGAGACGATTCAGAAAACACTCGAGCGCATCCTGCGTTCGCGCGGCGGCGAGGCAGGCGAAGACTACGTCACGCTGCGCAACGACCGCTTCGTCATCCCCGTGCGCGCGGCCGAGCGGCGCCAGGTGCAGGGCGTTGTGCACGCCGCGAGCGCGACCGGCCAGACGGTTTTCGTCGAGCCGTTCGAAACCGTCGACCTCAACAACAAGATCGTGCAACTCACCGAGGACGAAGCGGCCGAAATCAGGCGCATCCTTGTAGAGCTGACCGAGCAGTTGCGCAGGAATCTTGTGCCGCTGCGTTTTGCGATTGAGACGATTGCAGCGCTCGACTCGGTGTTCGCGCGCGCGCGCTTTGCCCGGGAATTCGATTGCACTCTGCCCCAGTTCACAGCAGAGCCCACCGGCGACGCTTCGCTGGACCTAAAGGGAGCGCGGCACCCTGTGCTCGCCGACACGCTACGCGTGCATGGCCGCAGCATTGTGCCCATTACTCTGGCGCTCGGCGGCCCAGACGCGGAGACTGTGCTCGTCGTCAGCGGACCCAACACCGGTGGCAAGACGGTTGCTCTCAAGACGGTTGGCTTGGCTGCCCTGGCCGCGCAGTCCGGCATTCCTGTTGCCGCGGAGACCGCGCGTTTGCCCCTGGTGGATCGCGTGCTCGTGGACATCGGCGACGAACAATCCATCGCCGCGGATCTCTCAACATTTTCCGCGCATATGCTCAACGTGCGCGCGATGCTCGAAGCCGCTACACCACACTCGCTCGTGCTGGTCGACGAACTGGGCACGGGCACAGCCCCGGAGGAAGGCGCGGCGCTCGCGGTCGCTTTGCTCGACGAGTTTCGCGCGCGCGGCTGCCTGACTCTTGCAACCACGCATCACGATCGCCTGAAGACATACGCTTCCACCACGCCGGGCGTGCTCAACGCCGCGGTCGAGTTCGACGAAGTAAACCTCCGGCCCACCTACCGCCTGATGGTCGGCGTGCCGGGCGGCTCAAGCGGCATCGATATCGCGCGGCGGCTGGGGCTGCCCGCCCACGTCATCGACCGGGCGCGCACGCAACTCTCGCCCGAAGCGCACGAGGCCGCGGCCCTGATTGCTTACCTGCACCGCAGCCGCGATGAACTCGAAGTGGCCAAGCGCGAGGCCACGCGTGCGGCGCAGGACCTCGCTGTGGAAAAGAAACAATTGCAAACGGAGTGGACCGAGCGCCAGCGAAAACGCCTAAAGGAGCTCGAACAGCAGTTTGCCCAGACACTCGAAAAACATGAAAAGGAAGCCGCGCGCGCGATCGAGTCAGTGAAAGACCGCGAACTGCGGGCGCAACTCGAAAAACAAACGCATCGCAAACTCGTCAAAGCGCGCGGGGATGCTCGCGAGGAAGCCGATGCGGCGACCGTCGCGCATCTGGCGGATTCGCAGGCCGATCTGGGCGCTGCTGCAGCGCAAGCGCTGAAACCTGTCGCGCAAAGTGATCTCGTTCCGGGAGCGCGCGTGCGAGTGCGGGGCCTGCCTACTCCGGTCACATTCCGCCGCTGCGACGGCACGAGCGCCGAGATCGAAGCCGGCCCGCTGCGAATGAAGGTCGCGCTCGCCGACATCACGGCGGTCGTCGGCAATGACGCGCCCGCAAAGACAGTTCTTCCGCGAGGCGTCACTGTGCGCACCCAGCCGTCGGCCGAACCCGTCAGCGAAGAAATCAACCTCATCGGCTGTACGGTTGAGGAGGCCACACGCCGGGTGGACAAGTTTCTCGATCAGGCGGCGCTCGCGGGTTCCTCCCAGGTGCGCCTGATTCACGGCCACGGCACCGGCGCGTTGCGCCGCGGCCTCGCGGAATTTCTGAAGACCCATCCGTTGGTGGAAGCGATTCGCGCTGAAGCCAATGATCGTGGGGGGGAAGCGATTACCTTGGTCGAACTGAAGTAGCCGACGTTTCACGCAGATGGCCAGAGGTTGATATCGCCACTAGAATCTAGTAGAATCTAGTAGTTTCTACTAGAATTTACTGGAGGTGCCATGTCCAAAATGAGCACGATAGAACAGAGGGCTGTAGGTGTCTGCCGGTTGAATGATCACGATGAAGGCCGGATCGAAAGAAATCTGTTTGGCGCAAACGGCGAGTCATGGGAAGCCCTCAGATTTTGTAAGAACAAAGATGGCCAACACAACCGCGTGCATCTGGTTCTTGGCGAGGACAAATTC